>ERZ827440.424-NODE-424-length-60606-cov-3.799656_pt1 | contig 60606 bp, 41 predicted proteins | sample MGYA00519774_ERZ827440 | MGnify/ENA primary metagenome ERZ827440 (study PRJEB31778, sample SAMEA3449302) | human gut metagenome | biome: human gut; feature: human-associated habitat; material: faeces | place: United Kingdom | collected 2010/2012 ... | reverse complement strand
ATCGTGGGAGCTACATCAAATACAACGGGCTCATCGTTAACGATAACCTTGATTTTTTCTTCTACGGGAGCGGGAGCGGGAACTTCAGTTCCGTTATCAACCCACTTGTTAACGATTTCGTAATCATATCTTCCGATTTCGTTAAACGCAATGTTCTTGAAATCGGGAAGCTTTGTGAACACTTCGCTGTCATCCTTAAGAGTAAAGTCTTTGCCGTATTCAACAAAATCGGCGGGCTTAACTTCAACAGCATCCTCAACAGTACCGTTTTCCTTAACGAGAGGATTGATGTCCATGGAAGGTGTGTTGTAAATGATGTTGTCCTTAATGATGTTTCCTACAGGTTCCTTCGGCTTGTTTTCGAGAACCGTTGCAAGAGTCGGGAATTCCTTCTGCCAGAGCTCTGTCTTCCAAGGAGAATCCATAAGGAATCCGTAAATCTGGCTACCGGAACCCGTATCCATCCAGGTTGTTCCTCTTGCGTCCATAACAAAAGGCTTTTTGCTGTCGAGCATCATGTTGTTTATAAATGTGTTGTCGCGTCCGCCGCCGTAAAGAGCGATGGAATCAACCTTGTAGAATACATTTCCGTAAACGAATGTGCAAGAATGCATATCGTCAAGATATACTGCCTGCATCTCGTAGGATGTTGTAGCGTTGATCATTTCAAGGTCATGGAAATAGTTGTATCTGATTTCGTTGTTTCTGTCTTCCCAGTGTCTACCGGTGTAGATAGCACCGCAGTCGGAAGTATCCGTGCAAACCCTGTAAACATTGTTGTATTCAAAAATGTTGTAAACACCGCTGTAGGTAACGCCTTCATGAGGACCGTCGTTGATTTCGCAGTGTCTTATTGTGTTGCCTACGCCGCTCATAGTTACAGCCGGAGCATAAGTTTTCTTATACTGCATGAATCTTTCAACATGGCAGTTTTCGATAACATTTTCAGACTTTGTAAGAGTTTCTTCGTCACCGCCGTTAACGGTAAAGCCTGCAGAACCGATGTCATGTGCATAGGAATTTACGATCGAGCACTTCATTGATTTTTCAAATTTGGCAGCGTCCTTGCCGATTGCCGTAAATTCGCAAGCATCAACCGTGATTGAATTACATTCATTTCCGTAAATACCGCGTTCGGTAGTTCCTTCTATTCTGAGTCCCTGGAAGGTAATGTTTTCGCAGCCTTCCAAAGTAAAGAGATCCTTGTCATGAGCGCTGAATACCAAAGATTCGCCTGCTTTGAAGCCTTCGGGGAGAATCATGTAAAGAACGCCTGCTTCTCTGTCGATGTAGTATTCGCCGGGCTGGTCAATTTCTTCAAGAAGATTGAAAAACTTAACGCGTCTGTCGGTAACGATAGGCGTATAGCAAGAACCTGAAGTAATTACACCGTCTTCTGCAATGGTTACAGGTGTAATGGATTCTGCCCAGTCATGAACATAAAAACCGAGAGCCCAGATGTCTTTTGCATTCGCCCACTTTTTCCATCTTGCGGTATCCTTAACCTTAAACTGAATTTCCTTTGAGCCGTCTTCCTTTTTTTCGGAATTGGCACCGTTTACGACGATTTCGCCTGTGTAAAGGTAATCCTTACCGTTAGGATACTGAGCGATTGTAAGATAACGATCGTTGTATGTAAGTGTGGGAGCGTAGTTCGATGTAAGACCGAATCCGCATGTCTGAATCTGACCTAACTCTGTAATTCCGAGTGCTTTAAGGTCAGCGGATACAAGCTTGCTCTTTGCCGAGTTTTCGGAAAGCTTGTCCAAAACAGCACTATCGCTTACCTTTTTGAAATCTGAATAAGCAATATCGTGACCTCCGCCCAAAACAACCTTTTCGCCGTCTTTTGCACGGATTACAAGATTGTTGTCTTGGGAAGTGAGAGCTATTGTTTCGGGGATGTCATAATGACCGCCTGCAAGCTCAATTACAACAGTACCTTCGATAGCTCTTGCAGCCTCAACTGCGGAAGCAACCGTTTTATACTGTTCGTTTTCGCCTACTTTAATAATAGTAGCCTGGATTTTTGCATCTTCCGCAAATGATGTAACGGTCATAAAAGAACAAAACATCGTAAGCGCAAGAAGCATTGCGAGAATTTTCTTCATTTCGAAGCCTCCTAAAAAATAATTTTACAAAAGATATTCTATCACATAAAAACAATTAAGTCAATAGATAAATTTGACTTTAAATGCAATAATGCTTAATTTGTCCGTAATTGCGTCATTTGATACTTGATTGAATTATTAAAGTAACCACGCACTGCAAAACATTGCGGAATATGATATTTATTTTGCTTTGTACTTGTGATATAATAAGTTCCATAAAAATACAAGAAGGAGCGAAATCCATGAAAGCTACGAAGAAAATTTTAGCAATTATGTTGGTGCTTGCGATTGCCGTATCGGTTTTTGCAAGCTTCGGTGCAGTGTCCGCGTCGGGAGGAGAGATTTATGTTTCCACGACCGGTTCGGATTCAGCAGACGGTACGCGAGAAAATCCGGTGGCAACGCTGAAAAAAGCTTGTGAACTTGCCGGTGAAGGCGCTACCATAATCATTTCGGACGGTACATATACTGTCTCGGATAGCGCTGAAATAACCAAGAATAACATTACGGTTAAGGCGCAACCCGGTGCAAATGTTGTACTTACCGGTGCAACGCAGCTTGATGCAACAAAGTTCAAGAAGGTTACAGATACCGAAATCCTCGACAGAATAATTGATAAAACTGCCAAGGAAAAGGTTGTTGCTGTAAATCTTAATGATTTGGGCGTTACCGAATTTGGTACAATTAATATGTCAGGGTTCGCTTACGGTGATACTCCCATGAATCCTCAGCTTATAGTGAACGGAAAACGTCAGGTGCTTGCTCGTTATCCCGATAAGGACTATCTTTATATCTCAAAGGTAATCGAATCGGGACCAAATCTCCGTGAAAAGCCTGCAGGTGCCACGATAGCTGATTACAAAGGTCAGGGCATGAAGTTCCAAGTATCCGACAGCCGCCTTTCCAAATGGACCAAGGCAGAAGATTTGTGGGTTTTCGGATATTTTATGTACGATTGGGCAGAAGCAAATCTTTCCGCAAAGATTGATTTTGAAAATTCCAATACTGTTTCAACGGAGTATCCGAGCTATTTCTGCGTTACCGAAGACAGAAGATTGTATTTTTATAATCTTCTTGAAGAGTTGAGCGTTCCCGGAGAATGGTATATCGACAGAAATTCCGGTATCCTCTACATTTACCCCGAACAAACAATGAAGGCTTCGGATGTTGTTGAATTTATTACATACGCTAAGCCGTTTATCTGTGTAAATGGTGCCGAAAATGTTAAAATTCAAGGCATAAAATTTGAAAAATCACTTGATATGGGAGTAAAAATTAACGACAGTAAAAATGTCACCGTTTCAGAGTGCACATTTAATGAAATAAGCTACACTGCAGTTAATTCCCTTACAAGCTATGAAACAAAGGTTGACCGTTGTGCATTTACAGAGGTTGGCTACAGAGCTGTGTACATTGAATCGGGAGATGTAGCAAAGCTTATTCCCGGTGGAAGTGAAATAACCAACTGCACAGTTAAGGGATTTGCGAGAATTAAACCTACAAGCGCTCCCGCATTTTGGATCAGAGGTGTGGGCAACAAGGTTGCGCATAACGAAATTAACGATGGCCCCTATATTGCAATTTGGTTCGGCGGAAACGATAACATTATAGAATACAATGAAATTTCCGAGGTGTGCAAGGATACAGCCGATGTCGGTGCAATATATGCAGGACGCGAGTGGTCTTCCAGAGGAAATGAAGTTCGTTACAACTATATTCATGACATTAAAATCATCAATACAACAACCGGAATGAAGGTTCAGGCAATTTATCTTGATGACCAGTTCTCGTCAGCAAATGTTCACGGAAATATAATCAAGAATGTACCTTCGGTTGCACTTTACGGTGGCGGAAGATACAATACCTTCGTAAACAATATCGTACTTGAAGCACAAGAACCCTTTGTATTTGACGAAAGAGGAATCAAAGAGGGCCAATGCGGAGAGGGAAGTGAAATAAGAACCAAACTTAAGGCACTTCCTTACGATACAGGTATATGGAAGGAAAAATATCCTGAGCTTGCAAACATCTTAAACGATGAGCCCGAGCTTCCCAAGTATAATGTTATTAAAGGAAATTTGTCATACAATATTCCCAACTACGACATTGTAAATGATGTTAAATTATACGGTGAGTTCCAGGAAGATGTTGCGGTTAAGCCTTCGGATTTTGTTGACTACAAGGGCGGAGATCTCACACTTAAGGATGATAGTGAAGTATTCACAAAGCTTCCCGATTTTGAAAAGATTGATTTCAAGGCAATAGGCGTTGAAGAAAAGGCTCCTGAAAAGACCGCTGACAGCGTTTTGGAAAATTCAGTAGCTCTTATGATAAACAAACTCGAAACATATGTTTTCGGAAGCAAATCACCGATTGATGTTCCGCCTATGATAGTAAATGACAGAACAGTGGTTCCCGTAAGATTTATTGCCGAATCCTTCGGTGCTGATGTTTCCTGGGATGACGCTACCAAAAAGGTTACCGTTAAAAAGGACGACAGTACAATTGAGCTTTATATAGATAAGGCAGAAATTTCTGTGGATGGAGAAACATCTACACTTGACACCGCCGCACAAATTATTGACGGAAGAACAATGCTTCCTTTGCGTGCAGTTGTTGAAGCTCTCGGAAAAGAGGTATTCTGGGATGCAAGAGGTCTTATAGTTATTAGTGACAGTGAAATCGTAACGGATGAGGATGCCCAAGCGGTTTCAGATATAGTATCTAAATTTTAATATCCAAATTTTAAGGAGGTAACAATATGAAAAAAAGGTTAATTTCATTAATCCTATGTATTGCGGTTGCTGCTTCGCTTTGTGCTTGTGGCGGTAATGCTGAAAAAAAGACAGATGGTCTTGTAAAAGACGATGAAACAGAGCATGTTAATCTTGTATGGTTTATTCGTTACTCAGAGCCTGCCGGCTTTAAAGAAGTAATGGAAAAGGCAAATGAATACCTTGCAGAAAAACTTAATGTTACGCTTGATCTTCAATGCATAGAACCCGGTGACTACGAATCAAAGGTTCAGCTTGCTGCCGCTTCCGGTGAGGATTGCGATATTATTTGGACATCACAGTGGGCAAATAACTTTGAAGCTAATGTTTCAAAGAATGCTTTTTTGCCAATTGAGGATTACCTTGATCTTCCTGAACTTTCTGATCTGAAGTCTCATTACAAGGATGAGTTATGGGATGCTTGTAAGGTTAACGGACATATTTACGGCGTTCCGATTGAACAGGTAATGCACGTGCAAAAGGGAATGTGGTTCAAAAAGGATATTTGCGAAAAATACGGAATAGATCCGTATACACAGGTTAAATCAACCGATGACCTGACTGATGTTTATCAGATAGTTCGTGACGGAGAGCCTGATTCGCTTCTTATTGCAACCGAAGGAAACAGAATCGGCGAAACCATCAAGCAGGAAATCGTTGCCGGTTTATATATGAATGATGACGGTACTATTACCGACAGATCCGATGAAAAGGATTTTGGTCTTGATTTTTACAAGAGAATGAGAGAATGGTATGAAAAGGGATTCTTCCCTGCAGATATCGGAACCTTCGCCGGCGAAACTGAATACAGAAATGCAGGAAGACTTTTCAGCCGATATGACAGATATATGGCAGGCAGTGAAGAAAAGGCAAATATGTCCTACGGCTATGAGGTTTGCCAGATTCCGATAAGTGACAGAGTTATTTCAAGAACTTCGGTTCAATCAACACTTTCTGCAATCAGCTATAACTGCAAAAATCCTTTAAGAGCATTAAAGCTCGTTCAGCTTGTTCATGAAGACGAATATTTGCTTAATCTCTTATGCTACGGTATTGAAGGAAGAGACTTCACAAAAGATCCTGATAATCCTAAGAGAATGAACAGAAATGCTGACAACTATTATGTTTCCGAATACCTTATCGGAAGCCAGTTCCTTGCTTACCTTGCACCTCAATACAGCGATGATGTATGGGAAAAGACAAAGGAAGAAAACGATACCTCAAAAATTGATCCTAATATCGGATTCTCGTTTGACAGAAAACCTGTTGAAACAGAAATTTCCAACTGTGTAGCTGTTAATGAAGAATACAAGGGACTTTCAAAAGGCCTCTACAGCGACTATGAAGCTGTATATGAAGAAAGCCAGGAAAAGCTTAAAAAAGCAGGTATTGATATAATTAAAGATGAAATCGATGCGCAGTATGCCGCATGGAAGGAAGCTCAATAAGATAATCAAAAAACAAAATGCACGGTGCGAAGGCACCGTGCATTAGTTTTTGCATAAGAATTTTTGCATAAGAAAGCGAAGCTTTATAAAGCCTAAAAAAATATACGTATGAAAGCAAAAAACATAGAATTATATAGTGCGAAAATTCGTTATACGGCTGTTTTCATAAAATTAAATACTTTTATGCTATTAAGCAAACTTTCTCTTTTGTAGCGCATATAACGAGCGGAAAAGCTAACCGGTCTGCACTGTTTTCTTCGCATTAAAGAACAAACCCACCGTTTTCGGGTGGGTTTGTCAGTATTATCTCCCCACTTTATGGGGATATTATTCTAATTAAATTATTTAGTCATGCTTGCAACTTCTGCAGCAAAGTCATCAACTTTCTTTTCAAGACCTTCGCCCTTTTCAAAACGAACGAAATCAACAAGCTTAATTCCGTTTGCAGCGAGGTGCTTTTCAACGGTTATGCTGTCATCCTTAACGAATGCCTGCTGGAGAAGACAATTCTGTTCGTAGAACTTATTAATCTTACCGCCAACCATTTTTTCGATGATCTGGTCGGGCTTGGAAGCGTTCTTGGGATCTTCTTTAATCTGAGCAATGATGATTGATTTTTCCTTTTCAACATCTTCTGCAGGAACTGTGTCCTTGCTGAGATAAAGAGGATTGAGTGCTGCAATCTGCATTGCGGCATCCTTAGCAGCTTCCTTGGCAGCATCTGTCATTTCGCCGTCAAATTTAACCATAACGCCGATTCTTCCTGCCATGTGAACATATCCAACAACATTACCTTCAAATCTTGCAAAACGACGAACGTTCATGTTTTCACCGATTTTTGCAATCTTTTCTGTAAGCATATCCTTGATTGTTACAGATTCATCATCAATAAACTTTGAAGCAAGAAGCGCCTCTGTATCAGCAGGGTTTATTGCGATAACCTGACGGGCAACATTCTTAACGAATGTCTGAAATTCAGCATTCTTTGCAACGAAGTCGGTTTCGGAGTTAACTTCAACCATTGCGCCTATATTGCCGTCAACCAAAATGTCAACAAGACCTTCGGAAGCAATTCTTCCTGCCTTTTTCTGAGCTGTTGCAAGTCCCTTTTCACGGAGAAAATCAACAGCCTTATCAAAATCACCGTCTGTTTCGGTAAGAGCCTTTTTGCAGTCCATCATACCGCAGCCGGTTGTTTCTCTTAAATCTTTAACCATCTGAGCTGTAATAGCAGCCATAATCAATATACCTCCCGTAATAATTTATTATTCAGCATCTTCAGCAGCAGCTTCTTCTGCAGCTTCTTCAAACTGTTCGCCCTGTCTGCCTTCGATAATAGCGTTTGCCATTGTTGATGCAATAAGCTTAACCGCACGGATAGCATCATCGTTACCGGGGATTACATAGTCAACCTCATCAGGATCGCAGTTTGTATCAACGATAGCAACGATCGGTATAGAAAGCTTTCTTGCTTCCTGAATAGCTATTCTTTCCTTTTTGGGGTCAACAACAAAGAGAGCGCCGGGGAGCTTCTTCATTTCTTTGATACCGCCGAGGAACTTTTCGAGCTTTTCAAGCTCGCCCTTAAGCTTAATAACTTCTTTCTTGGGGAGAAGGTCGAATGTACCGTCTTCTTCCATTTTCTTAATCTGATTGAGTCTGTCGATTCTCTTTCTGATTGTCTTGAAGTTTGTGAGCATTCCGCCGAGCCATCTTGCGTTTACATAGTACATACCAACGCGTTCAGCCTCTTCCTTGATGGAATCCTGAGCCTGCTTCTTTGTTCCTACAAAGAGAACCTCTTCTCCGTTTGCTGCAATTTCTCTTACGAAATTGTAAGCTTCTTCAACCTTCTTAACTGTTTTCTGAAGGTCGATAATGTAGATACCGTTTCTTTCGGTGAAGATGTATTCAGCCATTTTAGGGTTCCATCTTCTTGTCTGATGTCCGAAATGAACACCTGCCTCCAAAAGTTGTTTCATTGCAATAACTGACATATTAATATCCTCCTATTTTTTATACCTCCGCACCTCTCACCCCGCAGCCAAACATATTAGATATGCAATCTGACGGCGGTCAAAGTGCGTGTGTATTAATTTATTGCCGTAATATTATATCATAAATTCATGTGTTTTGCAAGCTTTTTGATAAAAAAACAGCTGACAATTTGCACAAAATATCATTCGCAAAGAGGTAACTTTTTTATCTTTTCCAGCAAATCGCAGGCATCCCTATAACCGTCATTATAAAGAGCGGTAAGCTTTTTCATGTCGGTATCGGCACGCTTAACCGTAACCTTGTGTTTTGGGCGGATTACTATGGTTTTTCCTGCGGCTTCCTCCGATGCTATAAGCTCAAGCTCGCTGTTATACATTTTATGGCGGTTTTTAATGGCATCATAGAGCTTAGGATACTGCCTGTATTTGAGCTTAACAAGCATTGCTGATTTTTCGGGTGGTTTACGGTAGCTTTCATCTCGTGTAAGAACCACCACATTATATTCGTTGCCGTCCGTAATGGATTTTTGAAGCGGAATGGAATCGACTATTCCGCCGTCAAAATATGTTTTATCGCCGATTTTGACGGGCGGTGATATGAACGGCAGGGAGCCTGAAGCCCTGGATATATCCATTTGCTTTTCCGAGTCCTTAATTTCGAGATACTCGGGCTTTCCGGTTTCGCAATTAGTAACAACCGCATATAAGGACATCGGAGAGCTTTTGAACGCTTTATGGTCGAAATACAAAAGTTTTTTCGGAATGGTATCGTAAATCAAATCCATATTGAAAAGGCTTCCTGTTTTTAAAAGACTGCCTAGCCCGAGATAGTTGTATCCTTTCAAATAGTCGGTGTTTGCATGGAATGCTCTTCCTTTTTGCCCCGAAAGGTAACTGAAGGCGTGACCTGCACCTGCAGAAACACCGTAAACACTTTTGAACATGATGTTGTTTTCTATAAAGCAGTCAATAACGCCGCATGTGTACACACCTCGCATTGCACCGCCTTCCAAAATTAATCCTGCATTATATAGCATTTTGTCACTGTCCTTCCGAGAAAATTAACCAAACATAGGCGGCAAGCCGTTTTGCGACTTGCTTTACACCGTTTCAATGTGTATATTATAACATATTTTGAAAAGATTTGCAAGAGTAAAAAATACTGTACCGGAATTCCGGCACAGTATTTTGGGTTATTATTTGAAAGATTCTATTTCGTAAATCGTAACATCCGCCTCGCCGCTTTCAACTCCTGCCAGAATTGCAGGCTTGATAACTATGGATTGTTCTTCTCCCAAAATATTTCTTCCGTCTTTTGTGTTAAGGTACGGCTGAACCGTATAGGTATCGGCAACCAATCCGGCTCCCACAACTCTTACGGCAAACGCATCACCCGTAGGGACTGTGTGAATGGGACAGTTGATTGAAATGCCCTTGCTGTTTGTGATGTTAAATCCGGTTTCCGCAATATTATTACTGTCGCAGGAGAACTTAGCGTAAGCATAGAGAGCATGCTTTGAAACAATATTTTCCTCGCCCTTTGTATAGCTGAAATATGCACTCTGCTGAGCTCCGGTTGACATAAACGATGCCTCGTCGCTTACATAGTTGCTTTCGTAAATATAAGCCGTCTGACCGATGCTCTTAAAGTCGATCGCTTCAAAATCCGGAGCTGAATTTCTGATTTTTTTCAATCCTGCGTCTGTTAACGTGTAGTCCTTGCCGGAATAATCTGCAAAATAAGAAGAAGAATAGATTCTTACATCGCTTTGGATGTCACTGTAGGTTGAAACTTTAACCTTTTCATCTATAGTGCTTTTGCCGTTTGCGAGAGTTTTGTTGTAAAATACATTGTTCTTAACCGTTGCATACTTTGGAATTTCGGGGTCATCTTCAAGCATATACTGCTGCGCTGAATTTGGCCACTGAGAATATCCTGTGTACTTTGATGTCCAAGCATCTGTTTTGTAGAGGAGCTCGCCATTGGAATTCTTTGCATTCAACAAGCTTTCAAAGCATGTTGTAACGCCCCAGCTGTAGCCCTTTGTTACGCCGTTGTATGTATATTCCTCATGGTGTGTTGCGTTGGGATTATATTCATTTGCGGCACGCTGGTCATATCTTAAACCTGTATCGCAATCAATCATTAAATTGTTTACAAAACGGTTGTTTCTGCCGCCGCCTATAAGACCTGCAGAGGGGATATTTGCAAATACATTTCCGTAAACATCCGTCTGGGAGCTCATATCGTCAAGATAAATACCGTGAACGCCGAATGAAGTCGTTGATGTGGAGTCGATATTCATATCGTGAACATAGTTATAACGGAAAATATTACCCCATGTTGACCAGTTTCTTCCTGTGTAAACCGCACCGCAGTCACGGGTTTCCTTACAAACATCGTAAATATCGTTATATTCGATAATGTTATCGTTTCCTAAATATGATATTGCATAATGTGGGGCATTATGAATCTTGTTGTGTGCTATGTGGGATCCTACGGTGTAATTGATAATGCTGATCGCAGGGCCGTAGGTTCGTTTGTAGTTCTGGAATCTTTCAATTTCAGTATTTGTTACATAACAGTTGGACGCTGTAAGAGTTTCTCTGTCACCGCAAGCGTCAATAGTAATACCTATCGAACCAATATCGTGGAAGTGCGAACAATCAACGCCCGAATTTGTTGACTTATATATGTATACCGCAGTATTACCTATTGAGGAAAACTCACAGCAGTAAATTTTCACATTGTCACAATTTGCAATATATAAACCTTTGTCGCAGGTTCCTTCAAACTTGATATTTTCTATTGAAAAGTTTGAAGTGTTCAATAAATTTAATATAGTGTTTGTTGATGACGAGAAAAGAAGACTATCCGTGTTTTTCATTTCTTCTGTGGGATAGAGGTAGAGAATGCCGGTTTCGCGATCAAGATACCATTCACCGGGCACATCAATTTCTTCCGGAACATTGAAGAAATAGAATCTTCTGTTCTCTGTCAAGCCGTATGCCTTAGTTACATATGTGTAAATTGTGTCATCCGCTGTGTTAAAGTCACAGGGTGCGGTTGAATCTGCCCAATCGTGGCGGAAATAACCGGCAGCCCAAACATCCTTTTTTGCCCAAGAATTATATCTTTTATCTGTTGTTGTAAATTCCGCTCTTCCGAGATTACCGTAATAACCGTCGCCGGTCATACCGTCAAAAACGGCAGTTTCGGTTAACAGATAACCACTGTTAGGATATCTTGCCATCTGGAGCGAGGTATCGTTGTAGGAAAGTGTGGGAGCATAGCCTAAGACGCTTGCATCTGCATTTCCCATACCCATACCTTGGATTTTAATTTCGCCGTAATCAGTTATCCCGACAGAAGGAAGACTTACGGAATAAATGCTGTCACGCTTTGTCTGATCAGACAATTTATCCAAAAAGTTGGTATCGGTTACTTTTGAAAACGAAGAAAACGGAATTGTTTTACCGGCCGTGATTGTAACACTTTCGCCGGGAGTTCCTCTCAACACAATATTGTCGTAGCACTTACCGTAAGTTAATGAATTAAGGTGTATTGTGTTTGAAACGCTGTAAGTACCCCCTCTGAGGTTGATAACAACCTTAGAGTCGATGGTATTTGCAACTTCCAATGCCTTTTCGATAGTTTGGAAAGGTGCTTTCAAAGTACCGTCGGCATCATCCGAGCCGGTGGGTGATACAAACAAAAATTTTGCCAAAACAATATCGTTTTCGGCGGCAAGTACCGTTGAAAACGAAGTTAAGAGCAAACATGCGATGATAATTGCTGATAACAGTCTTTTCATATTTTTCTCCATAATAATATAATATTTGGCTAAAAAACCATACTTATATTATATAGAAAATAACCGCTTTTGTCAAGTGTTATTTACAAAAACTTGTAAAAAATTAACAAATTGACGGACGCCGTACGAAAAAATTGATTTTTTTTGAAAAGGGGTATTGACAAAGCCGTTATTTTGTGATAATATACTTAGGTAATCAAAATCAGTTTTCCATAGACAGCAGGTGCGAAAGCGTAAATCCTGCCGAGGAGAATGTTATTAAACTTAATATGTTTAATTACAGTTCTTTGTCTGTGGCAGAGGACTGTTTTTAATTATACACGGTCGGAGGGTACTTGCCATGCCGCCGAATCGTGTGGGGTTAACACCTCAAAATCATTCTGATTACTTAAGGCTTGCCACCTTTTGTAATCCGCATTTTTCACTATCGTCATTTTGGAGGTGAACTTTTAATGCCAAGCGAAAAAGTTCTTCAACAAAAGAAAGACATGGTAGAACAGCTTACGGAAAAGTTCCAGAAAGCTGTCTCCGGAGTTTTTGTAAGCTACGCAGGACTTACTGTTGAACAGGACACTAAGCTGCGTAACGAACTCAGAGAAGCAGGCGTTGAATATAAGGTTGTTAAAAACACTCTTATAAGATTCGCTGCAAACAACCTGGGAATGCAGGAACTCGATCCGTCTCTTAACGGTCCTACATCAGTAGCTCTCAGCTATGATGACGTAGTTGCTCCTGCCAGAGTTCTTAACAAATATGTTAAGGAACATGAGGACTTCAACTTTAAGGCCGGATTTGTTGAAGGTAAAATCATGAGTCTTGATGAAATCAAGGCTATGGCAGATCTTCCTTCCAAGGAAGTACTGCTTACCCAGACTGTTGTTGGCTTGAATGCTCCTATCCAGAAATTTGCTATGGCTATCAAAGCTATTGCTGAAAAGAAGGAACAGGAAGAAACAGCCTAACGGCAATTTGGGAAATTTATTAATGGAGGTACAACGATATGAGCGAAAAGATTACAGCTATTATCGAAGAAGTTAAGGCTTTAACTGTCTTGGAACTCAGCGAGCTTGTTAAGGCTCTTGAAGAAGAATTCGGTGTTTCCGCTTCTGCTGCTGTTGTTGCTGCTGCTCCCGGAGCTGCTGCTGCACCCGCTGCTGAAGAAAAGACTGAATTTGATGTAGTTTTAGCTGCTGCAGGAGACAAAAAGCTCAATGTTATTAAGGTTGTTAGAGAAATCACAGGTCTTGGTCTCAAAGAAGCTAAGGACGCTGTTGACAACGCTCCCACAACTCTTAAGGAAGCGGCTTCAAAAGAAGATGCTGAAGCTATCAAGGCTAAACTTGAAGAAGCAGGCGCATCTGTTGAACTCAAATAGTTCTCTTTTCAAGATCTTGAAAAAGGACGTGTGCAAAGCACGTCTTTTTCTTTTTTAAAAATTTTTGCTATAAAATATGTCAAGGAGGCGGCATGTATGCCGCCTCCTTGACTATACAAAATAAGGAGAGAGAAATGCGCTTATTTATCAAGCAATCTCTTAACGATGCTTGTAGCCTGAGCGCGTGTTGCATTTGCGCTTGGTGCAAATGTACCGTCGCCCATACCGGAGATCAAGCCTACAGACGATGCTGTATCAACAGCAGCCTTTGCCCAATCTGCGATTTCGGCTTTATCGGTGAATTTATCAATTCCTCCGTTTGCGCCCTGCTTTTCAAGATAGGAGTATGCGTTTACGATTATTACTGCCATTTCCTGTCTTGTGATGTTATCGTTCGGTCTGAAGAATCCTTCATAACCGGAGATAATTCCTGCATCGGAGCAAGCTCCAACATAAGGTGCAAACCATTCGTCCGAAACATCCTTGTAATCTGCCGCCTTATCCGAAAGCTTAAGTGCTCTTGCAATTATTGCCGCAAATTCAGCTCTTGTAATGTTGCGGTCAGGTTCAAAGAGAGTGTCCGTTACACCGGATACGATTCCTGCCTTGTTCATTGCCATTACATCGGCCATTGCCCAATGGTTAATCATATCCGTAAACTGAATGGTTGCGTTCGGTGAGGTTGTATCTCCCGAATAGAATGCGTTATTACCTTTGCTTCCGCCTATGGTATTGATTACGGTATCTCCGGTCGGTCCTCCGGGTTGTTCTGTTTCACCGGATTCTTCGGTGCCTATTGTTTCAAAGGCGATGATTTCGGTAAGAAGCTTGGTGTGGATAACCGCATCGTTTCCGTCAGCCTCTCTGTACATAGGTACTGCGCCTGCTTTATCGCTTATTGTCTTGTATTTGCCGGTTTCTGCAAGGTATGCAAGCTTTGTATCCTTCATGCCTTTGATAACTATTGTAATCCACTCATCGCTCTCAATCGGGGTTGCACTGCCCATTGCATATACTTTTTGAACTGTTACACTACCGGGCTTTGCAGAAGGCTCAGCTACGATTGTGGGTAATCTGAATGTGCCGTCCCAATCGCTTCCGTTAAGCTTTGTGCCGTTGGGAATGTTCATGCTTACGCCGTTCGAGGTGCTCTCGATTTCGGGAAGCTCTACATTCTTAGCTCCGCTTACGGTAGCGTTTGTACCTTCCGTAACATTAAATACGGATTTATCGGTATCTGTGTTAATCGTAACATTTCCGTCACCGGTGAAGTTTTTCTTGGTTACGGCTGTCTTCTTGAACGCTTCAAGTGCATCGCCAAGAGCGTATGTTGCACGGTTAACGCTGTCTGATGTTGCGGCTTCATCTGCAAAAACAGAGTTAGCCTGGTCATAAGCTGCGTTGAGTTTTGCTACATCAGCTGCACTGTACTGGTTGTAATCCGTACCTGTTTCAGCGTTGTCCAAGGCTTCTTTTGCCGATGCAAGGACTGCCTCAAGCTCGGACTTATCAACCTTTGCTCCGCTGATTGTAACTTCGGTACCTCCGGGGGCAATTGCTCCGAAGTAACCTTCCTTAGATACAAGTACATCACTTGATACTGTTGTGTCGAATATCGTTTCGCCGTCAACAATCACATAAATTCTTACAGCCGAGGAAGATACATCGTACATACCTGCTGTTATGTCATATGTTCTGTCATTTTCAAAAGAAATATCTTTGTTTGTGATAAATCTGCCTGTTTCCTCGGTACAAGCGGTTATTCCGTCTCTTATCTGAAGCTCTGCGCCGTTGGCTGAGAGAACGAGAAGAACACCTGTTGTTGCCCAAGGATACTGAGATACTTCCTGCTGAGCGAAATAGAATCCTGCCCAAGCATCACCCTGAACCTTCTGCTTATAACGGAACGAAAGCTCAGTATTTGTGAACTTGTTGTTGAGAGTAGCCCACTGATAACCGTCGTAAATCTTTATTGCTGTTTCGCTTAGCTCATAATTATTGTTGAAGAATGTCCAGTTTTCGGCATCCTTAATAAACGGAGCAATGTTTATCTTTGAAACATTTTCTGCGATATTCTGGCTGTTCTTGAATCTCTTGAAAGCTTTATCGAGATTTGCCTTTTCGGTATCAACCGCATACTGAGTTGCGCTTGCGTTTCCGAGAACTTCCTCTGCGGAAGAAACGGCAGCTCTGATAAGCTCGGCTTCGGATTCCGGATATTGTCCGGGCTCAGAACCTGTTTCGGCAGCGTCGACAAATGCTTTAACGGTCTGTATAAGCTCATAAAGCTCATCTTTATCCGCACTTCCCGAAAGCTCAACATAGATCGGTTCGGACCAAACTGCCTCGCCGACTGTACCGTCTTCATTTACGGGAGTAACCTTGCACTTAATCCACTTGCCTTCACATTCGGGAGAAATCTTATAGCTGTTAAGACCGCTGTTATCCGAAAGCTTTTTGTAGTTAAGATAGAAGCTTTCGTTTTCATCCTCCAAGAGGTAGAAGTTAGCATAGGATGTTCCGTTATTTGCGCCGTCAGCACTTGAATAAGAGTAATTTGCGCTTATTGTCTTTCCGACCTTTGCAAGACCTTCTATCTTTACATCGGATGCAACGGGCTTTGCGCCGCCGGGAATAAGAGTATTTCCGTCATATTCAAATGTTTTAATGCCTATCTTTGACTGATCAATGTTTTCAAAGCCTTCAACCTTTGCAAGAGTTTCGGCATTTAAGCTGTAGTTTCCGCCGTCATAATCTGCGAACAGAGCTTTGTTGCCCGAGTTATTTTTCCTTCTGATAACAAGGTTTGTCGTGAAGCCTTCAATATCAGGCTCGTCAGAACCGGGCTTACCGTTGTTGTAAACATAATATGTATCATTAAACTGTGCCCAACCACTTACGGTGTGAGGCGTGTTGTCAATGAAAACAAGAATGTTTTTTGAAATGGTATTCGGAACATAGTAGCCATTTCCGTCCTTAAACGCTTTAACCCAAGGCCACTTTGTCTGATAATTTACATTATCCCAGCACATAGGAAGCGTAGGAGGTGCTTCTGAACCGAATGAAGCATCATAGAGTCTTTCTATTCTGTCCACAAAGTCATCAACTTTATAAACATAGAACAGTGCCGGTACATCAATTACCAGGTTGTTTGAAATAACATTGTCATGTCCCCAGTTAATCTTGAAAGCTTCTGTGTTCAATCCGCTGCTTCCGGGACCTACGATATTATTTGTAATTGTCATTGACGATGTAGCATCATCTCCGAATACTGCAGAAGCGGAGAAGCCGTATGCGTCAAGGTTATTTGAAATATTGTAGAAATGATTGTATCTTACTGTTGTTCCGAGAGATCTGAAATCACGGCCGCCGTAGATTACAGCATAGTCAACAGCGTTTGTACAACATTCATGGAACGTGTTGTACTCTATTACGGAGTTAACCGAGGTTTCCACGTCGCCTGCTGCGGAAAAACCGATTGCCGCAAGAGGAATGTTGTAGAACTCATTGCTTTCAACATGGGGTTCAACACCTCTGATGACAACGGCAGGAATGTGGAATTCCTTGTACTTAAGTGCATCGTGAATCAGATTGTTTTTAATGATGTTGCCCGAAGGCGTCATTGTTTCAATATCTCCGCCGTTTATTGCTATTGCGGTGAGAGCTGTATGATAAATATTGCTGTTTTCGAGTGTAAAGTTAGTTGATTTTTCGGCATTTACGGCTGTGTTACCGAAGTTGTTAATTACGCAGTTGTTGATTGTAACATTATCTGTTCCGTAAAGCTTAACACCCGAGCGGTTTGAAGATGTTATTCTTATTCCTTCGATGTTGAAATTCTTCGTTCCGTTGAGCGAAATAAGGTCATACGATGCGGTCGAGATGTAGAGCTTTGATTCTTCCGTTGTAGATTCAAACGGATAGATATAAAGCAAATCGCTTGACTTATCGTAGTACCATTCGCCCGGCTGATCCAGTGCTTCAAACGAGTTGAATACATGAATCGGCTTTTTCTGACCGCTTGTAATTCCGTAGTATGTTGCGGTTGTTCCGTTTACGGTTTTAGCTTCAGGATTGAGCGTTGCCTTGAAATAGTTTGCAGCCCAGCCCCAAGCAATATATCCGTGGTAGATAAAATCTTCTGTTCTGTAAGACATATTGAACAGCTTTTCTTCGTTCGGGAGGCTGATAACGGGATTTGTGTTATTGCCGCCCTTAGGATCAACCGGCTGACCGATGAGCCAATCTTCGTTGCTGTCCGAGTTGGGATAGCGCGAGAGGTTCATAGCCTGATTGTCAATCATCATAAGGGGTGCGCCGAGTGCAAATGTTGAATCTGTAATTGTGATGTCAATGGGATCAAGACCAATGTCTGATGCCTTTGCAACAAGCACGTTATTCTTTGCATCATCGGAAAGGTAATCCTTCATGTCGCCCGAAATGGGAGCGAATTTTGAAATATCATAGGACTTGCTTGCTGTTAATACAACTTCTTCACCGTTATAAGCTTTATATGTAACCGGTGCTGAAGGCGATGCGCCGCTGTCTTTTGCGCCAAAGCTGAGGGTGCTTGCAAGAGTATATTCGCCGCCGCGGATATAAACCGTAATGGGAATATCTCTCTTTTTGAAGTTAGCAATATAATCCTTTGCTCTTTCAAATGTTTTGAAGGGCTTATCTATGCTTCCTGTGTTGCTGTCATTACCATCGTTTGAAATATAAAGCTCAAGCTTTGTCATGTCGGGATCAATGCCGCCTACTTCAAACATCTGTCCCTTTGTTTCGCCTGTGGAAGATACAGCAACTATGTAATAGTTACCTCTTTGTGCGTTGCTTGAAACGGCGATGGTTGCTTCTCCTTCGTTAGCGGTAGGTGTAACCGTGATACCGGAATCGCTGAGTATTTCAGTTCTGTCATCGTTTGTTACATACCATTTAAAGGTGTTGGAAACGCCGTTCTTTGTTCCTGCCTGGTTAACTATTTTTGCGTTAACCGTTATGCTGTTTCCGGGTTCAACCGATGTTTCTTCGAGTGTGACATCGAATTTTGCGGGCTGAACCTTAGCTGCATAAAGGCATGAAATGTTCATATCGCAGAGCTTTGAGTTCTGAGCATAACCGAAATGGAGGGTATAATCATCAGTAGTTGTAAAATCTGCGGGAACCGTGATAATTCCGACGAATTTTGTCCATTCGTTTGTTACTTCCATACCGGCTGTACCGTATTCTTCGGTAAATGCAGTTTTTGAAACGCTGTTCAGATTGCTGAGAACAATATTAAAGTTTGTTTTTGCGCCTGCATCCCTTGTTCTTGCATAAGCGCTTACAAGAAGCTTATCTCCGGGCTTAAGGCTTGACTTGTCAAACCATGCACGAGGAACTACTGCGTTTGCTTCGGAAGTGCCAAGGGATGTTCCGTAAACAGCCACGCTTGCGTCCGTTGTATCTGAAGTTGCGGAAGCGTGCTTTGCAAGATACATAGAGTTGCCTGTTGTACCGTCATAAAGTGTTGTGCCGTAGTCTGCGCCGTCCGAATCAACAAATGCAGAGTTTCTGCCGTTGATGTCGTTGCTGTTTCTGAGCATATAGGCGGTATCTTCGCCCGCCTTTGTCATGATAAGGCTGTCGGAGCCTTTCTGAGTTGAGGTCTGCATTACTATTGTGCTGGAAAAGTCCTTTGTGAGGTCAACCGCACCGTTTTTAACCTCGATAGGCTGGCCGGAAATGAGCTTTTTATCAGCCGTTGCAACAGCCACGAGATTGTAACTGCCTTCATTTGCAGACTCTGAAACAGTAACTGTACCGTCATCGGAAACTGTTATTCCGGAATCTTTTATAACGGTAGTTCTGTCACTGTTTGTTACATACCATTTTGCTTCCTGAGAAATGCCTTCTTTAGTTCCTACCTGATTGAATATTTCGACATTTGCTTTGAAGGTTTCGCCCGGCTGAACAGAAGCCTTTGTGAGCTCGGTCTTAATATCAACGGGTGCCACCTTTGCCGCATAAAGACAGGAAACATTCATGCTTTCCATCTTTGTGTTCTGCGCAAAACCGAAGTGAAGGGTATAAGCGTCATCTGTTGTAAAATCATCGGGAACCGTGATTGTGCCCACGAATTTTTTCCATTCGCCTGTTACTTCCATACCGGCTGTACCGTATTCTTTCGTAAAGCCTGTTGTAGATACGGAGTTCCATTTGCTGAGAACCAAATTGAATTTCGTTGTTTTGTCTGTTTCGGAAGTCTTTGCATAAGCACTTACAACGAGCTTATCTCCGGGCTTAAGACCGGACTTGTCAAACCAAGCACGAGGTACTGCTCCGCTTGCTTCAGAAGTGCCCAAGGATGTTCCGTAAACAGCCACGCTTGCGTCCGTTGTATCGGAAGCTGCAGAAGCGTGCTTTGCAATCTTCGTTGAGTTACCTGTTGAACCGTCAAACAATGTAATACCGTAGTCTGCACCGTCGGTATCAACGAATGCAGAGTTTCTGCCCGAAAAATCGTTGGAATTTCTGAGCATATAGGCGGTATCCTCGCCCGCCTTTGTTCTGATAAGAGAATCCGGAGCTTGAGTCTTGGTGCCGGACTCTGTAAATGTTTTTACATAATCCTTTGAAAGGTCGGGTTCAGCAGCCGAAACCGCAGTAACGGATACCAATGATGTCACAATCATCGTAAGAACCAAGAACAGCGGGATTATGCGTTTAAAGCCTTTTTTCATTACTGAATCACTCCTTGTTTAGTATTTGGTATTATTAATGAAGCATTTCTAATTTACAAAGCAGCCCCCTTTCAATAATAGCAATGCTTCAAAGATCTATTTGATAAGCCCGATTGATTTAAGCGGTGGGATTTCAATAATTCCGCTTACGGGCGAATCTGCAATTTCATCTGATGTGAAGCTGTATTTATATTCTTCGCACAGCTCGACTTTTTGCGTTTGAGTTGTGTGATTTACCAGAATAACCGCTTTTTCGTTTTCGTAGCTCCATGCGGAAGCGAAAACTGCCGGATATGTAATGGTTTTGTCATCCTTGCCCGAAAGAGAAACGGAGCCTGAAACCTTGACATCGACTTTTTCCATTCTTCCGTAGAGAAGGAATTTTTTAGCAAGACCTCTGCGCATGGAAGACAGCTCTTTGATAAATGCTTTTGTTTCCTTTTGGCAAGGACCGGGGACAAGCCATGAAGCACCCCAGTTATAGTGAATTTCTCCTCCGGATTTAAGAACAACCGTAAGCATATCGCCTGCCGCAAAGGAATATGCAAGCCTGAGATTGAGCGATTTATGGTTGAGCTTTCCGGGGAAGATGCTGTCGAAAATGCACTGATTTCCCATAAAATTCATGCTGTATTCATGGAATACATATTGGAAAGCAGGTACGCAATTGCCTTGCAAAAGACCGGTAAACGGTGCAAGGGACATTGGCCACTCGAACCTCAAATCATTCGTGCGAAGCTCGCCTATAAAGCAATCGGAGGGAGAGCTTTCCGCACCCAGAAGGCAGGACGCGCCTCTGTCATTCATTCTTTCAACTATATTTTTAAGAATATCCTTCATTTCGTCGTTTGACCATTTACCGTGAACGGGCACATGACCGTGATTTTTGCTGTAGCAATGATCCGGCGCACCGCCGCAGTTCTGATCAAAATATTGAAGGTAATCTATATTGCACTCTGCAATTTTATCTGTTTGTTCGTATGTTATTCTTTTGGTTTCGTCGCAGGAAGGACACATATGATAACCCGACCTGACGGAGCGAACGCATTTTTCGGGATCAAGCTCCCCATTTTCGTCCCGACAAAGAATATCGTCAATATTATTTTCAAGACGGTACTTTGTCATATCATATTCGGGGCAGAACACGCTCTTGTCCGTCCAGTTTATGCCGCTTGCATAAAGCCCCACATAATCCCCGTCCTTATGCATTGCCTCCACAAAATCGGAAAGAGGCTTTTCTCCGCCGTAGGGCGGCCAGATGAACGGAGGGCACCAAGGTGCCGAGCCCTCCCAGTTGATTAAAAGTGCCATAACGGGGGAGTCAACATCCGATTTCAAATCGTCAATATACTTTTTACCGTTTATATAAGGGAAGTACTCGTTAGGCCCGAAATAATCAACACCCACGATACTTCTTACGGGGTATATGACAAAAAGAGGCGACTCGTCACACCATTTCGGAAGACTTGCATCGTCCTTTAGCTTTTTCGGAAGAGAAAAATCGGAATCGTCTGTGAAATTCCTGTAAAGCTCGCAGGCATCACGCCAATCGCCGCTGAATTCCTTAATTACCGAATAATCCTTGTTTTCGTATGTTTCGTTGGGAGAAACAGCAATAAAGCTGCTTATTATAAGGTCAATCTCGCCGTTTGCCGACTTGCAGTCAATCTCCTTTGGGGTGCAGTTTGCATCCTCGCAGGCGTAATACATACCTACTTGGCTGTCATAGTATCCCATAAACTGCATATTGATAAGCCCCGGGTAAAGCTTTTTGTCCGTACCGGCGGCTTCTGAAAGCTTTTCGCAAACGAAGCCTTCGCAGTAGGGCAGAAACAGCTTTGAATCTCCGCCGTTTCCCTTCAAATCGTCAATAATACTCAAATTCGGATAGCGAAGCTTTTCTATGTAATAATCGGTTTTGTTGTTGATTGATATTCCGAAATTAATTTCTTTGTCGCCCGATACAATTTCGGTTTCTACCGAAAGACCGTCATAGCAAAACGAAAGCTTTTCCGAACCGTTTACGGATTTATGCTCTATGCTGTCGCAGTCGGATGATTTTATAAATTTCCTCTCTCCGTCCTTCAAAAGCACGATAGAAAATAAATCCTTCGGTGATTTAAGTAATTCTTTATTTGATATTTTCAGGCTTTCGATTAAGCCTTTATCGCTATTCAGTGTTATTTTCATCTGCGTCATCCTTATATACTTATTAGGTATATTATACAATAAAACCGCAAAAAAATAAATATCAAATCACAACCATTTTTTTTGGCTTAATTACAGTGTTTAAAATTCAAAGTATCAAATCACAACATGAATGGGCAAAAAAGCACTCCGCCGATTTGACGGAGTGCTTTATAATAAATGCTTTATTCTACCGTAACGGTCTTTTCCGTACCGTAAACTACAGAATCATCAGAAAGCTTGAGATAAGGCTTAACTGTATATGTTCCTGTTTCCAAAGCTGCACCTACGGCTCTGATACCGTACTTTCCGTTTTCGGGAACAGCGTATGCAGGAAGATCAATGGAGTCACCGTCTTTGTTTGTAAGAACGCATCCGCATTCGGAAATCGTATATCCGTAGCCGACTTCAATAGATGAATAGAATGTTATTGCATTTGAAACCGGTGCTTCGGGAACGATGTCAGAATAATCGTAATTTTTAACAGCTATTGCTTCGCCTGCCAAAACGGAGGGTTTAACAATTGCCTTTTCGGCAAATACAACCGTGAGATCCTTTACGGAGTCAACAATGAGTGAAATAGCGAAGCCGTCTTTGTTAGAAACGGGGATTGAAGAGCTGCCGTATGTAATCGACACTATCTCATAACCTTCATCGGGCTCAAATGCAAATGATTTTGTTCCGGCTTCAACGGTGTTTGTACCGGAAACAAATGTATAAACAGTTTCGTCCGCTTTTCCGTAATAAACAGCACCGTTTCCGCTCTTTGTGAAGTTAATTGTGTATTCTGTAGGTTCGGCAACGGTAAGGGGCTTACCCATTAATTGGGAATCAGCATTTTTTGCAACAATGTAATATGTGCCTACAGCTGTTGTGTCAGCAACGGAAATACTTGCCGTTCCGTTTTCGCCGGGTGTAACGGTTATACCGGAATCCTTGAGAATTTCAGTTCTTTCGCTGTTTGTTACATACCATGTAAGGTTGTTGTCAACACCGCTCTTTGTTTCTGCCTGGTTAAGAACTGCCGCAACCGCTGTTGTTGAACCGCCCGGTACAACGCTGTTGTTTGCAAGATCGAGCGTCATTACAGCCGGCTTAACCTTTGCCGCATAAAGACATGAAATGTTCATATCGCAGAGCTTTGAGTTCTGAGCATAACCGAAATGGAGGGTATAATCATCAGTAGTTGTAAAATCTGCGGGAACCGTGATAATTCCGACGAATTTTGTCCATTCGTTTGTTACTTCCATACCGGCTGTACCGTATTCTTCGGTAAATGCAGTTTTTGAAACGCTGTTCAGATTGCTGAGAACAATATTAAAGTTTGTTTTTGCGCCTGCATCCCTTGTTCTTGCATAAGCGCTTACAAGAAGCTTATCTCCGGGCTTAAGGCTTGACTTGTCAAACCATGCACGAGGAACTACTGCGTTTGCTTCGGAAGTACCAAGGGACGTTCCGTGAACAGCCGCGCTTGCGTCCGTTGTATCGGAAGCTGCGGAAGCGTGCTTTGCAAGATACATAGAGTTACCTGTAGAACCGTCATAAAGTGTTGTGCCGTAGTCAGCACCGTCTGAAGTAACAAATGCAGAGTTTCTGCCGTTGATGTCGTTGCTGTTTCTGAGCATATATGCGGTATCTTCGCCCGCCTTTGTCATAATAAGGCTGTCGGAGCCTTTCTGAGTTGAGGTCTGCAGAGTAATCTCGCTGTTGAAATCTGTTGAAACATCAATCGCGTTCTGTTTAACCTCAAAGGCTTTGCCGGAAACCATAGCTTCGTTTGCGTTTGAAACGGCTACAGCATAATATGTTCCTTTGGCTGCGGAGTTGCTTACCGTGATTTCTCCGCTTCCGTTGATTGTGATGCTTCCGTCGGTAATAACTGCTGTTCTGTCTTCATTTGTTATGTACCAGGTTACATCCTGTGCAATACCGTCCGTGGTATTTACCTGATTGAGAATTTCTGCTCTTGCGGTAAAGTTTTCACCGGGGTTTACAACAGCCTTGCTGAGAGTGGTTTTAATATCAACGGGAGCTGCCTTTGCCGCATAAAGACAAGAAACATTTATGGTTTCCATCTTAGTATTCTGCGCAAAACCAAAGTGAAGGGTATAAGCATCGGTTGTTGTAAAATCATCGGGAACTGTGATTGTTCCTTTAAATTTTGTCCAAGCGGATGTTACTTCCATACCGCCTGTACCGTATTCTTTCGTAAAGCCTGTTGTAGATGGGGAGTTCCATTTGCTGAGAACCAAATTGAAATTTGTTGTTTTGCCTGCTTCGATGGTTCTTGCATAAGCGCTTACGATGAGCGTGTCACCTGCCGCAAGACCGGACTTGTCAAACCATGCACGAGGAACTACTGCGCTTGCTTCAGAAATATCCAAGGACGATCCGTGAACAGCTGCGCTTGTATCCGTTGTATCGGAAGCTGCGGAAGCATGCTTTGCAACCCTCATTGAGTTGCCTGTTGAACCGTCAAACAACGTTGTGTTGTAGTCTGCACCGTCCGTATCAACAAATGCAGAGTCTCTGCCGTTTATGTCGTTGGAATTTCTGAGCATATAGGCAGTATCTTCACCCGCCTTTGTTCTGATAAGAGAATCGCTCGCCTGAGTGGTGGAAGTTGATTCTGTATAAGTTTTTACAAAATCGGTCGAAAGATCCGCCGTAGCAGAAACAACGGTTACCAAAGCCATTGAGCTTACGATAACGGTCAATGCCACGAGCAATGAAATGATTCGCTTCGTTGAAATAGTTTTCATTAACTGTTTCACTCCTTATTATATTTATTTACAATTATTATATCTCAAAATCACTTGGAAAACAATATCAAATCACAACCATTTTTTTTGGCATAATTTCGTATTTTTGGTTTCCAAAGTATCAAATTACAACATTCTTGTTGCAGGTAATTAAATAATTGAGCGGAAAATTTTTGCGCAAACACAAACTGACAGTATATTTTTAAGATTTTTGTTGCATTTTCCAAAAACAGTGGTATAATATATATCAGATAAAATACGGAAGGAACAAACAAATGGTTATAGATTTTCACACACATTGTTTCCCCGAAAAGATCGCTCAAAGAGCAATAGAAAAGCTAAGCTATGCCTGCGGCGGAATGATTCCGCAAACGGACGGTACGGTTTTGGGCCTGAAGACTTTGATGAAAAGCTCGGGCGTGGATAAGTCTTGCGTTATGAATATTGCGACAAATCCTCACCAGATGAAGGCGGTTAACGATTTTGCAATAAGCATAAACGGCGGCATGATTGTGTCCTTCGGGTCGGTGCATCCGGCTGCTCCCGATGTGCTTTGCGAGCTTGAAAGAATTAAGGATGCAGGACTTAAGGGTGTTAAATTTCATCCCGATTATCAAGGCTTTTTTGCGGATGACGAAAAAATGAAGCCCATATACAAAAAGGCGGAATCGTTGGGGCTTATTATGCTTTTTCACGCAGGGCTGGACTACGGCTTTGAAGCACCGTATCACGGTATGCCCGATAATATTCTCGGGGTTTTGAGATGTGTTGATTCTCCGGTTGTTGCGGCACATTGGGGAGGCTTGAATTTGGGGCAGGAGGTTATAGATAAGCTTTGCGGCTTGCCGGTATATTTTGATACCTCGTTCGGCTACGGCGGATTGCCGAAAGCCGCTTTGCTTAAGATTGTCGAAAAGCACGGAACGGATAAGCTTCTTTTCGGCTCGGATTGCCCCTGGCACGATCCCGCTTGGGAAATGCGTAATCTCGACACCCTCGGGCTTTCGGATGACGAGAAAAACAGTATTTTACACAAAAATGCCGAAAAACTGCTCGGTTTTTGAAATGATCCGCTTATGAATTGACATAAGACATAAAACGGCGCATATCTATAGGAAGAAACACAGTGAATTTTCGGCTCGGGCAAGCCACGGCGGCAAATTGTATTCAATAAACTCTTGACTAAACTGTAACATTTCTGTTATAATAGGAATGGGAAAGGTGTGCTTTCCTGTCAACAACCTTGAATGGAGGTATGATTATGAGCATGATAAAAGAGAATGCTTTGGGTAAAATTGAAATTACCGATAATGTGATCGGCAATATTGCAGGTTATGCCGCAACTCGTTGCTACGGTGTTGTGGGCATGATTTTTAAGAATAAAACCGACGGTATTATGGGACTTCTGAAAAGGGAATCGCTTTCAAAGGGCGTAAAGGTTATTCAGAAGGATGACGGATTTGAGCTTGAGCTTCACATTATGGTTGAAAACGGAATCAACATCGCCGCAATAGGCGACAACATTATTTCAACCGTTACTTATACCGTTGAGGAACAAACGGGTATTAAAATCAACAATGTTTCAATTTTTGTTGACGCTGTAAGAGCGGATTAATCGGAGGTAAAGATGGTTACTGTTAACGGAGAACTGTTTGCCTTGATGATTGTTTCCGCTGCGAATAATCTTGAAAATTGCAAACAGGCTGTAAATGATATGAATGTGTTCCCCGTACCGGACGGAGATACGGGTACAAATATGGCTAAAACAATAATGGCTTCCTCGTCAGAAATTAACAAAATGCGCGGAATGGGAGCCGGTGCTTTGGCTAAGGCTGCGGCTTCTTCCGCACTTCGTGGCGCAAGGGGAAACTCGGGTGTTATTCTTTCTCAGCTTTTGAGAGGGCTTTCAAAAGGTGTCGGCGAGGCGGACGAGCTTACGATAAACGATCTGGCTAACGGCATTTGTGAAGCTTCAAAGGTCGCTTACCGTGCGGTTATGAAGCCTACGGAGGGCACTATCCTGACTGTTGCAAGGTTTGCGGCGGATGCCGCCGACAAGAACCGTGATATGGAGGATTTGGGCGAGTTTTTGCAGGCGGTTGCGCTTTCTGCAAGATATGCTCTTAAAAAAACCCCCGAAATGCTTCCTGTTCTTAAAACCGCAGGCGTTGTGGATTCCGGCGGTATGGGACTTGTCAAGCTTATGGAGGGTGCACTTTTTGCGGTTTTGAACGGTTGTGCGGTTGAGCTTTCGGAGCAGAAGCCTGTCGAGAACACAGAAAGCAACATAAAGCTCGATTCTTCGGAGCTTCATAATGACAGCCCGTTCAATTACTGTACGGAATTTATTATTCTGAAGGACAATCCCGAGAAGGACGGAAAGTCAATCGAGCCAAAGCTCAAAAAGCTCGGTGACTGCGTTTTGGTCATAGATGACGACGGATTTACAAAGGTTCACATTCATACCGACTGCCCCGGAACCGTTTTGCAGATTGCCCTTGGCATAGGTATGCTTACGGATATTAAAATTGATAACCTGCGAGAACAGGAAAAGGAAAGAATCGGCATATCCGATAACAAAAAAGCCGAAAATGCCAAAAAGTTCGGGTTTGTCGGCGTTTGTGCGGGGGGCGGTCTTGAAGCCATTCTCAAGGATATAGGAATTGATGAGGTTATCGAGGGCGGACAGACGATGAACCCTTGTGCGGACGATATACTAAACGCCGCAGACAAGATAAATGCGGAAACGGTTTTTGTGTTCCCCAACAACAAGAACATTATTCTTGCAGCCCGTCAGGCTGCCGAGATCGAAACCGAAAAGAAGCTCGTTGTTATTCCCACAAAGAATGTTCCCCAGTGCATCACCGCAATGCTTGCGTTTTCCGAGGATTCCGACGATAACGAACAGCAGATGTCCGATGCGGCAGGGCTTGTTAAGAGTGCCTCGGTTACTTACGCCGTGCGAGATACGGAGGTTGGCGGCATAGAGGTTAAATCGGGCGATATTATCGGCGTTGCGGATGACGGAATTTGCTGCAGTGAGCAAACCACTCGTGAGGCAGTGCTTAAATCACTTGAACATATTGTTGATTTGGAGGAGCACGCGGTTATCAGCGTTTATTACGGCGAGGATGTCGGCAAGGAGGAGGCGGAAGCGCTTTCTGCCGAGATTGAAACAAAATACGATGAGTTCGATGTCGTTTGCAGATGCGGCGGACAGCCCGTTTATTACTATATTTTATCGGCGGAATAATTATGAATTTGTTTTCGGATATTCGTTTTATTAAAGGCGTCGGCGAAGAACGCGCTAAGCTGTTTCACACCCTTGGGGTTGATACGGTTTATGATATGCTGTACTTTTTTCCGAAAAGCTACGAGGATAGGACAAAGTGCGTGAAAATTGCCGATGTAAATGACGGCGAATCCGTATGTATAAGAGCTTTTGCGGATTGTACTCCGAGGGAGTACAAAATCCGCAAGGGCTTTTTTCTGTACAAATTTTTCGTGTCGGACGAAACGGGGAGAATGGAAATAACTCTGTTCAATCAAAAGTTTGCGGCACAAAGAATACGGGAAAACACCGAATATATTTTCTACGGAAAAACCGAAAGAGGACGCTACGGCCTTACTATGGCATCTCCCGAATTTGAGGAAGTGGATAAAAGCGGAATTTTAACATCCGCGATTGTGCCTAAATACAGTCTTACCGCAAATCTCACAAGAAAGATTTGCCTTAAAATTATAAGAAATTGCCTGGAAGAGGTGGACAACATCCCCGATATACTGCCCCAGACTTTGAGGGAAAAATTCAGGCTTTGCGAGATTAACTATGCGCTTCGTCAGATACATTTTCCCGATAATGAGGGCACGCTTCAAATCGCACGCAGAAGGCTTGTGTTTGAAGAGCTTTTTGTGATGTCCCTTGCGCTTTCCTGCCTTAAGCAGAAACGGGAGAGGTACACAGGCTGTTCATTTTCCTTTACCGACACCTCCGAATTTGTTGAAAATCTGCCGTTTTCTCTTACGGGCGCACAAAAAAGAGTGCTGGGAGAAATTGCGGATGACCTTAAGAAAACAAGGGTTATGAATAGGCTTGTTCAGGGAGATGTGGGCTCCGGCAAAACCGTTGTTGCCGCCGCGGCTTGCTTTATGGCGAAAAAAAGCGGCTTTCAGACGGCTCTCATGGCACCGACGGAAATACTCGCCCGTCAGCATTTTGAATCCTTTTCCGCATTTCTGCCGGAATTCAGCGTGCTTTTGCTTGTGGGTAAAATGACAAAAAAACAAAAATCTCAGGCAATCGAAAAAATCAAAAGCGGTGAGGCTGATGTTATTATCGGCACTCATGCTCTTATTGAGGATGATGTTGAATATAAAAATCTGGGGCTTGTCATAACAGACGAACAGCACCGTTTCGGTGTTCGCCAAAGAGCGGCACTTTCCGAAAAAGGGGACAGCCCTCATATGCTTATAATGACGGCAACTCCCATTCCGAGAACTCTTGCGCTTACGCTTTACGGAGATTTGGATGTTTCCGTTATTGACGAGCTGCCTCCCGGAAGACAGGAAATCAAAACCTATGCGATGCCGGAAAATATGCGTGACAGAGTTTACGGTTTCCTTAAAAAACAGATTGATGAGGGCGGTCAGGGATATATTATTTGTCCGCTTATCGACCCTTCGGATAAAATCGAGGCTGCCGCCGCCGTTGAGTTTATGGAGCGTGTTGCAGAAAATGAGCTTAAGGGGTACCCGATCGGGCTTCTGCACGGAAAAACCAAGGATAAGGATGCCGTCATGAACGATTTTGCCGAAGGCAGACTTAAGGTTTTGATAAGCACAACCGTTGTTGAGGTTGGAGTTAACGTGCCCAATGCAACCGTTATGATTATCGAAAATGCCGAACGATTCGGTCTTTCACAGCTTCATCAGCTCAGAGGCAGAGTAGGCAGAGGATCGAGGCAATCGTATTGCATAATGTTTTCGCACGGCAAAAGCGAAATTACTGCCGAAAGAATGAAAATAATGTGCCAAACCAATGACGGATTTAAGATTTCCGCAAAGGATATGGAGCTTCGCGGGCCCGGTGAGTTTTTCGGAACAAAACAGCACGGCTTGCCCGAGCTTAAAATCGCAAATCTTTTTACGGATATGAAGGTTCTTTCCGCCGCACAGTCTTCTGCCGCAACGGTTTTGAAGGATGATCCGACGCTTTCGAGAGAAGAAAACAAATACCTTAAAGAGCATATCGCAAGATTTTTGAAAAAAACTTATAACTAATTTCATAAAAATACTTGCATATTTATCAGAAAAATGTTAGAATTACCTTAACAATATATTACAAAGGAGATGAGAAATATGCAGATGACTTTCAGATGGTACGGAGAAGACGATCCCGTAACATTGGAAAAAATCAAACAAATTCCGGGCGTTACCGGTATTGTTTCTGCAATTTATGATATTCCGGTAGGTGAAGCATGGCCCTATGAGAGAATAATGAAGCTTAAGGAAACCGTTGAAAATGCAGGACTCCAGCTTTCGGTTATTGAAAGCGTGCCTGTTCATGAGGATATTAAGACCGGTGACGGTGATCGTGACAGGTACATAGAAAACTACTGCACAACCTTAAGAAACCTTGCAAAGGCAGGTATCGACTGCGTTTGTTATAACTTTATGCCGGTTTTTGACTGGACTCGTTCGGATCTCAATTTTGAGCTTCCCGACGGTTCTCATGCGCTTATATATAACGAAGAAACCGTGCATGACATGAACCCGCTTACGGGAGATCTTGCGCTTCCGGGTTGGGATGCAAGCTACACCAAGGACGGCATGAAGGCACTTCTTAACAAGTACGCAAACATAAGCGAAGATCAGCTTTGGGACAATCTTAAGTATTTCCTTGACAGGGTAATCAAGGTTGCCGAAGAGGTTAAGGTTAAGATGGCTATTCATCCCGATGATCCGCCATGGGGCATTTTCGGTCTGCCGAGAATTATCACAAACAAAAAGAACATTGAGAAATTCCTGAAGCTTTATGACAGTAAGTATAACGGACTGACTCTTTGCAGCGGTTCTTTGGGCGTATCACCCGACAACGATATTATTGATATGATTAATACATACTGCGACAGAATTCATTTCGCACATATCAGAAATATCAAAATTACCGGAGATAAATGCTTTGAAGAAGCCGCTCACAGAACCGAAAGCGGTTCTTTGGATATTTACGGTATCGTTAAGGCATATCACGATAACGGCTTTGACGGATATATTCGTCCTGACCACGGAAGAATGATTTGGGGCGAAACCGGAAGACCGGGCTACGGACTTTATGATCGTGCTTTGGGTGCTGTTTATATTAACGGACTTTGGGAAGCTATTGATAAGGATTCCAAAAAATAAAGATTTTCAGTGGCGGTGATTGTGTAATGAAAAAGCATATACTGCCTGCTATTTTGCTTTTGATTGCGCTTGTTCTTTGTTTTTCGGGTTGCAAAAGCAAGGCAGAGGATTATTATTCCGAAGGAATTACGGCGCTTAGCGACGGGGATTTGGAAACTGCCGAGAGAAAGCTCAGAAAGGCTTTGGACAACGGCTATGACAAGACCGAAGCGGAAGAAATCCTTGAAATAATAAAATATTTCGGCGATGCTAAGCGGCTTATAAATAATCGGGAGTTTGAGGAAGCCTCCGAGGCATTTGATAAAATACCCGATTCGTATGAAAATTACGGCATAGCCGATAAAATCGAGGAACTGGAAGACATCCTTTCAAAGGCGGAAGAATCAAAAGATGCTTTTGACAGCATAAAAGAATACTACGAAAACGGCAAGTATGAATCTGCGATGAGCCTTACCGATCATGTGAACGAGGAATATCTTTCGTCCTCCGATGCAAGCGAACTCAGGAAGATTGTTACAAAGATTGAGTCGCAGGAGCTCAGTGATAACAGGGAAAGAGCGACAAGTGAGAACAATTCGCAGAATTCAGAAAGAGTGCAGGAAGTTACGGAAACCGAAGCCGAAGAAGAAAGTGAAAGCGAGCCTACTTCAGATTCATCCGTAAAATACAGGGTGAGAAAGTCTTCGGATGATGCCGAGTCGCAAATCGGCGCCTTTTCCGAGCTTGAAAACGCAAAGAAGCTTGCTGATGCAAACAGCGGTTATGCCGTTTATGATATGAACGGAACAGCTGTTTACCGGCCGTAAAAAATTAAACAAGTAAGAGGGTGCAGCAAATTGATTTTTTGAAATCGTTTTGCTGCACCCTTTTTGAGGGGCTGGAGAAAAATAGTGCAGAATGGACAAACTGAGGCAAAATAAGGTGAATACCTTGTTTTGCGCACCCGAAGGTGTATGTGTTATACATCGAGAGGCGAAGTTTGTTCATAGCATAAAGTATTTAATTTTAATAAACTCGTTTTATGATGAATTTCCATACTGACTAATCTATTATTTTTTGCTTTTATCTTAGTCATATTTTCAGGATTTTTATACTTTATGCGATCTGTGCATTTTGCTACAGCCCGTTATTTTTTGACTAAATGTCGTACACGCCCAGTATTATTATTCCGATAACCGTAACTACTATTGCGGCGTAATGCTTAACGGAAAGCTTTTCTTTAAGAAAAATTCTGCTCCAGACAACAGAGGCAACACAGTATGCCGAAATAACCGGCGCCGCCAAAATAGCCTTGCTTGAAAGTGCGAAAATGTATGCGAACTGTCCCGCTGTTTCGCAAACCGCACCGATGAGCTTCGGAGCCTCTCTTTTCGGAAGGAGACTGTCTTTTTTAATTATTACCACATATATGAATGCAACAATTCCCATCATAAGGAATGTAAGCTCATAAGCCACATTTGCAGAATTTTCATCGAGAGTTTCGAGAATTATGCTGTCTGCGAAGGTTCCGGCAGCGTCCAGAATACAGTACAGAACAGGAAGAATAATTGCGATAAGGCTTTTTGAGTATTTTATGTTGCAGGATTCTTGCCTGAGCTTTCTCTTCTCATCATCTTCGGTATATTCGGTTATCCCGAGGAACAAAACCCCAAAGCAAACAATAATTACGCCGATTGTCGGGCCGAGGGTCAATTTTTGCCCCAATATCAAAAAGCAAAGTATTGCGGTGATTGCGCCCGATGAATTGCAAATAGGCGACGATACCGAAAGCTCAATATATCTGAGGCCCACATATCCGAAAATCATTGATACTATGTAGAGAACGGACGCCGGAAGGTATTTAATGATTATGGAAAGATTTATTTCCACACCGCCTATAAAGATCTCGTACATTGCATGAAGCCCCATTACAAGACCTACCGCCATGACCATTTTCCAATGACTGTATTTATCATCGGGTTTTGAGCCGATTTTGCTGAACAAATCGGAACCGCTCCAACAAAGCAGAGCAATAATTGAATAAATAAACCACATGTTTTATTCCCCTTTCTTCTGTTTTCTTGTGTAAGTAAACATGCATTTAATATTGTATCATAATTTAACAAAAATTTCAATAAAAAAGTTTAAAATGCTTGAATTAATGAATATCGTGTGCTATAATAGGGTTAAATATTATGTGTTGGAGGAACTGTATGGTGCTCGATAAGATAATTGAGGAGAGAAAAATTCCCGAGGTCTGGGACGGAAAAGAATCTTGGGATAAAAGAAGAGAAGAAATAAAAGAGCTTCTTATGCGTGAGGAATACGGAATTGTGCCGCCGGACCCTACGGATTTGACATTTGAAGTGTTGGATGAGCATCCGAACAAAATAAATACCTTCTGCGCAGGGCGTGCTTCAATAAGGAAAATGCTTTGCAAGGGAAAGGTTTACGGAAGGGAATTTTCGTTCCCGTTTTTCTGCGTTTTGCCGATAGGAAAAACGAATGTTCCGTTTTTTATCCACATTAATTTCAGGGACGATAATCCCGACAGATACCAGCCGACAGAAGAAATAACAGATAACGGCTTTGCGGTTTTAACCGTATGCTACAGCGATGTTACGAGCGATGACGGAGATTTTACAAACGGTCTTGCGGGCGTGCTGTTTGACGGGAAGGAAAGAAAGCCTGATGATCCGGGTAAAATAATGATGTGGGCATGGGCGGCATCGAGGGTAATGGATTACGCAATGAGCCTTGATTGTCTTGATAAAACCCGGGGTGCTGTTGTGGGCCATTCAAGGCTCGGCAAAACCGCACTTGTTGCCGGAATGATTGACCAAAGGTATTACGCCGCAATTTCCAATGATTCGGGCTGCTCCGGTGCGGCGATTACAAGAGATAAAACAGGCGAAACAGTAGAGCGTATTTGCCGTGTTTTCCCTTACTGGTTCTGCGAAAACTATTATAAATATGCAAATCGTGAGCATGATATGCCCTTTGACCAGCATTTCCTTGTTGCGGCGAGTGCACCGAGAAAGGTATATGTGGCATCGGCTTTTGAGGATAAATGGGCAGATCCGGATTCTGAATATCTTTCCTGTGTTCTTGCAGGCAGGGTATATGAAAAGCTCGGGCTTGCAGGCTTTGTAGCCGATGATGCGTTGCCGCTTCCGACAAAGTCTTATCATGAGGGAAATGTGGGCTATCACATTCGTGAGGGAGAGCATTATTTGTCCCGTGAGGACTGGAACAATTATTTTAAGTTTATGAATAAGCGGTAAGAATTTTCTTATTTCCGTTATGAGCTTATGACGGATGAATTCATTATTAATTGCAGGTAAAAGAGTATGTCCGGATTATATATTCATATTCCGTTTTGTGTCAGAAAGTGTTTCTATTGCGATTTTTATTCCGTCGAAAAAGGCGATCGCTATTTTGACAGCTATGTAGATGCGCTTGTTCGTGACATAAATTCTTCAAATTTGAATAATATAAAAAGCGTATTTTTGGGCGGCGGTACTCCTACCGCCCTTTCGATTTATTGCCTCGAACGCTTGCTCGGAGCGATTGCAAAAAAAGCTTCACCGATTGAATTTACGATTGAGGCAAATCCCGGTACGGTTGACGAGGAAAAGCTTAGGCTGTTTAAGGACATGGGCGTCACAAGGCTGAGCATAGGGCTTCAGGCGTGGCAGGACAGGCTTCTTAAAATCATAGGCAGAATTCATACCCAACGAGATTTTGCGGAAACGGTTTCGCTTGCACAAAAAATAGGGTTTGATATAAATGCGGATGTTATGTTCAATCTTCCTTCTCAAACCGCAGAGGATTGGAAGGAAACCCTTTCAAGGGTTTGCGAATTGGGGATTTCTCATGTTTCGTGCTATTCTCTTACTGTTGAAAAAAACACTCCTTTCGGAGAGAAACTGCCGTTTCCCTTGCCGGGCGAGGAGACTGAAAGAGAAATGTATAAGATCGCAAACGATTTTCTTTCGTCAAACGGAATAAAAAGATATGAAATATCGAATTTTGCAAAATGCGGGAAGGAATGTATCCACAATCTTTGCTATTGGAAGATGGAGGACTACGCCGCATTCGGTGCCTCAGCCCACGGCTTTGAAAACGGTAAAAGATACTTCTACAGCGACAGTATAGAGGATTATATAAACGGCAAAAAACCTGAAATTGAGGAAGTTTTGTCGGAAAAGGATTTTATGAGCGAATACTGTATGCTTTCTCTTAGGCTTTCCGAGGGGATAGCGAGGAATGAATTTTACGATAAATTCGGTGTATCGGTGGATTCTGTTTTTGAAAAGGAAATTGCCGAGAATATAAGGCTCGGTCTTTTGGAGGATACAAAGGTCGCAGTAAGGCTAACCGATCGCGGCTTTGATTTTGCAAATTATGTAATGAAGGATTTTATTTAGTATTTTACTTTGCGGGTACTCATATAATCTACGGGGTGATTATATGAGTGAAAACCGCTTTATATATCGTTTGCTTTCTGCGGCGATTATTGTGCTTATATGCTCTGCGTTTAAGTATTCTGGCATTTTTGCATCGCAAACGAATGAGCTTGGAAGGCTTCTTTCCTATAATACCGATATAGGATTTATCAAGGATAAAATCAGCGGAAAAACCTTTTCCCGTCCGGCAAGCGGCATTGTGACAAACGGTTTTTCGGAGGAGCACAGCGGAATTGATATAGCTTCTGAAAAAGAGGATGAACCGATTTTGGCGGCAAAGGGCGGTACCGTGATTTTTTCGGGTGCCGCGGAAGGCTACGGGAACTGTATAAAAATCGAGCACGCAGACGGGTTTGTTACGCTTTACGGGCATATGTCTGAGCTTTGCGTTTCCGAGGGAGACAAAGTCAAAAAGAATCAAAAAATCGGGATTATGGGAAATAGCGGCGATTCAAGCGGACAGCATCTTCATTACGAGGTAATAAAAAACAATTCCTATGTCGACCCGAAGGGCGTAACAAAAGGATTATGAAAAAACCGTTTTTTAGCGTTCATCCCACATTTTTATTGCTTATTCTGATAGGCTATTTCACAAAAACACTTTTTTCCATGCTGCTTGTATATTTAAGCCTTGTAATCCATGAGCTTGGGCATATAACGGTCGCATACGGCTTCGGCGCAAGGGTGTCATACATAAAAATTATGCCGTTTGGTATTGCAATGCATCTTTCGGGTGAGAATAAGCTTGACGCAAAAAAGAAGTTGATTATTTCATTTGCCGGCCCGCTTTTCAGTATAGTAACGGGTGTTTTGTTCGGAAAAAGCTTTTTGGGTGCGGCAAACTTGGCGCTCGGTATTTTTAATCTTTTGCCGATTTTAACCCTTGACGGCGGAAGAATGTTTTACATATTAATAAGCTCCGGGCTTGGAAGCATAAGAGGGTACAACATAACAAAAACCGTTTCAAAAATTCTTGCGGTGCTGATGCTGCTGCTCGGTGCCGTGGTGCTTTATTTAACAAGGCTCAATATATCCTGCGTTCTTGTTTCGGTATTCCTTTTATACCGCTTGGCGACAGATTGCGGCTACAGCCATATTTCGGCGGTGTGCAGTGTGCTTGATTATAAGGATAAAAAGACGGATTTCGGCATTTATAAAACAAAAACAATTTCTGTTTCAAAGTACACTCCGCTCAGGAGAATACTTAAGTTTATCCCCGAAAACGGGATATGCGTTATACATATACTTGACGATAATCAGCATCTGATTACTTCAATTTCCGAAAAGGATGCTGTTGATATGATGATAAAATACGGTGCGGAAGTAAGCTATTCCGACATAAAATAACGGGAGAAAAGTATGAATCTTGATAAATTATTGAAAAAAACTCAAAAGCCGTCACGATACACCGGCGGAGAATGGGGCAGCGTAAAAAAAGACCCGAGCAAGGTTTCGGTGCGTTTTGCGTTTTGTTTTCCCGATACCTACGAGGTGGGAATGAGCCATCTGGGAATGAGAATTTTGTATCATCTTTACAATTCGAGAGATGATGTTTATTGCGAGCGTGTTTTTGCTCCTCTGGAGGATTTTGAACAGCTTTTGAGGGAAAACGATATGCCTCTTTTTTCCCTTGAAACAAAAACACCTCTTTGCGATTTTGATATGATCGGCTTTACGCTTCAGTACGAGCTTTGCTATACCAACATATTGAATATGCTTGAAATGGGGCATGTTGCGGTTAAAAGCCGTGACAGAAAAGACGGCGACCCCCTTGTTTGCGCAGGAGGGCCGTGCGCCTATAATGCCGAGCCCATTGCGGATTTTATAGATTTTTTCATAATGGGCGAGGGGGAAGAGGTCAATCTTGAAATCATTGATTGCTTTGAGGCAAACCGCAATAAGCCGAGAGAAGAAATATTGTTTGAGCTTTCCAAAATCGAAGGAGTTTATGTGCCTTCCCTATACGATGTAAGCTATAACGATGACAAAACGGTGAGGGCGGTTGAGCCTAATAGAGAGGGAGTTCCGAAGACCGTAAAAAAACGGATAATCAAGGATCTGGATAAGGCTTTTTATCCCGATAATCTTGTAGTTCCGTTTACAGATATTGTTCATGACAGAATTATGCTTGAGGTTTTCAGGGGCTGTCCGAGAGGCTGTAGATTTTGCCAGGCAGGGATGATTTACAGGCCGGTTCGTGAAAAATCTCCGGAAAGGCTTTATGAGTGCGCAAAGTGCCTTATGGATAATACCGGGTACGAGGAGTTGTCCCTCACATCACTCTCTACGGGCGATTATTCCCATTTTCTTGACCTTACCGATACCCTTCTTAAAGCAGCGGAAGAAAATAAAACAAATATTGCACTGCCGTCACTTAGGCTGGATTCCTTTAATCTTGACCTTATAAACCGTGTTCAGAAGCAGAGAAAATCGAGCTTTACTTTTGCTCCCGAGGCAGGAACGCAGAGAATGCGTGACATAATAAACAAGAATATCACTGAGGAGGATCTTCTTTCCTCCGTCCGCCTTGCGTTCAATAACGGTTGGAGCAGTCTTAAGCTTTATTTTATGATAGGGCTTCCGCTTGAAACCGATGACGATGTTGCCGGGATAGGAAGGCTTTCCCATAAGGTTCTGGACGAATATTTTGCTATAGAAAAGGACAAGCGTCCCAAAAACGGACATATAACCTTAAGTACCGCATCCTTTGTGCCAAAGCCCTTTACGCCGTTCCAGTGGTACCCTCAGGATACACAGGAGGAGCTTTCGAGAAAACAGCAAATAGTTAAGGGCAACATTCACGCAAAACAGATTAAGTATAATTATCATGATTCAAAAACAAGCCGTCTTGAGGGCGTATTTGCAAGAGGTGACAGAAGGCTTTGCGATGTCATTTACACAGCGTGGAGAATGGGCTGTAAAATGGACGGGTGGAGCGAGTTCTTTAAGTATGATACATGGCTTGAAGCATTCAAAAAGTGCGGTGTGGATCCTGATTTTTACTGTGCAAGAAAAAGAGAATTTGACGAGGTTTTGCCGTGGGATCACATTGATGTCGGGGTTACAAAGGAGTTTTTGATAAGAGAGGCAAAGCGTGCCGAGGAGGGCAAAACCACAAAGAATTGCATGATTTCATGCAATAAGTGCGGTGCGGAGCGCTTTGAATGCGGAATCTGTCAAAAGGAGAAAAACATATGCCGATAACTATGAGGTTTAAATATAAAAAGACGGACGAGCTTAAATACATAGCTCATCTTGATACGCTTAGGGTTTTCACAAGGGCAATAAGGCGGGCAAAGCTTCCTGTTTCGTATTCTAAGGGGTTTAATCCTCACCCTCTTATTTCGTTTTTGATGCCGCTTTCTCTCGGATTTACAAGTAATTGCGAGTATGTTGACATAGGCTTTGAGAGTATTCCGGATGGTATATTAAAAATCCTTGATGCGGCGCTGCCCGACGGGTTTATTGTTACGGATTGCTACGAACCTCAGGACGGACCTGTGGATATTACCGCCTGTGTTTACAGAGTGTCATTTGAAACGGAAATTGACAAGGGTGCGGCAGAGAAATTTTTCGGTGCGGATGAGCTTGTGGTAGATAAAAAAAGCAAACGGGGAGTAAAGCAGGTTGATATTATGCCGATGATTTTGGGGCATACTGTTTACGAAAAGGAAATTTCCTTGACTCTCTCGGCGGGGACCGTTGCAAACCTAAATCCCGAGCTTGTGCTGAAAAATATGCCCATTGATGAGGATAATACATACACCGTATGCCGTGAAAAGATTTTCTGCGGCGAAAGAGAGTTCAGATAAGGAGGAATTTACACATGAACGGAGCAATAAAATATCCCGTATCGGAGGGGGTTAATCTTTATTATATCCCTGCAAAGAGGTTTAAAACAGTTGACATAGATGTGATGTTTTTCAGCCCGTTAAGCGAGAAAAATGCGTCTATGACTGCACTTATTACGCCTGTTCTCAAGAGCGGGTGCGAAAATTATGAGGATGCGGCAAAGCTGAATACAAGGCTTGAGGAGCTTTACGGAGCATCTCTTTCCGCCTGTGCCGCAAAGATGTGCGAAGCGACTGTAGCAAGGTTTTCAATGCAGTATGTAAATGAAAAATATTTGGAGGAAAAGGGTGTCGATGAAGCGGCGCTTTCGCTTCTTTGCGATGTCATATTTAAGCCGGTTACGGAAAACGGTGCTTTCAAAAAAGAATATTTTGAGCTTGAAAGAAAGAATCTTATCGAGTCCATTGAATCCGTAATTAATGACAAAAGAACCTATGCCGCATGGCGCTGTAAGGAAGAAATGTGCAAAAATGAGCCATACGGAGTGTTTTCCCAGGGGAAAATCAGCGTGATTAAGGAAATCACTCCCGAAGCCGCTTTTGATTACTATAAAAACGAAATGCTTTGCGGAAAATGCGATATTTATGTTTGCGGCGATGTGGATATAGACAAAACATTCGGAATAATAAAGAGCCGATTTGTCGGAAAGCATTGTGCCGACTATCCTAAAACCACGGTTATCACCGATTGCAAAGAGCCCAAGCGCATAACCGAAAAAATGGATGTTGAGCAGGGAAAGCTTTCTCTCGGTTTCCGTTGCGGCGAAATTTCCTGCCAAAAGGATTATTTTGCGCTTTATATGTTTGATAAAATTTTCGGCGGTACGCCCGTATCAAAGCTTTTCAACAATGTCCGGGAAAAGCTGAGTCTTGCTTATTATGTTTCATCTCAAACGGACAAGCTAAAGGGCATAATGACGATAAATTCGGGAATAGAAATACCCACATTCCAGGCTGCGTATGACGAAATTTTCGTTCAGCTCGAGGCAATGAAAAAAGGTGATTTTACCGAAGATGAACAGGCGGCGGCTCAGGCGGCGTCGGTTAATGAAATAGAGAATATTAAAGACTCACCTTCTGCTATTATAAGATACTATGCATCCCAGATTTTCTCGGGAATGAATCTTGACCCCGAGGAATACCTTGAGGGCATAAAAGCCGCCGGTCGTGAGCAGATAATTGATGCGGCAAACAAAATCAAGCTTGATACGGTGTACTTTTTGAGAAATGAGGAGGCGGAATAATGGAGAGAATTTACAGTCCGGAGCTTAATGAAACAATATATTACGAAAAGCACAAAAGCGGTCTTGACATTTATGCCCTTCCTAAGGAAGGCTACCGCCAAAGCTATGCGGTTTTTGCAACAAAATACGGCTCGACCGATGTAAAATTCCGGGATTATGTTACGGGAGAAATCGTGGAGATTCCGGACGGTGTTGCACATTTTCTGGAGCATAAAATGTTTGAACAGCCCGGCGGAGGAAATGCGTTTGACGAGTTTTCGCTTACGGGTGCATCGGCAAATGCCTTTACTTCGTTTACGACAACAGCGTATCTTTTTTCCTGCACCACCGATTTTTATAAGAACCTTGAAACCCTTATAGGCTTTGTTCAGGCTCCGTATTTTACGGACGAGAACATCGAAAAGGAACAGGGTATAATCGGTCAGGAAATCAGGATGTATCAGGACAATCCTTCATGGAGAGCCTATTTCAACACTATAGAGGCGATGTATCAGAAAAATCCCGTTCGCATTGATATTGCCGGTTCTATAGAGAGCATAGGTACTATAACGAAGGACCTTTTGTATAAATGCTACCGTAATTTTTATCATCCCTCAAATATGGTGCTTGTTTGTGTGGGGGATGTTGATTTCAGCGAGGTTTTCAATACCGCCGATAAGGCAATAAACCCCGAATTTAAGGCACTTCCCGAAATTGAAAGATTTACCGAGGTTGAACCGGAAGCGGTTTTTAAGAAGACTGCGGTTCAGAATTTGTCTGTTGCTATGCCGATGTTCTATCTCGGGTTTAAAGAAAACGGTGCGAAAAAAGAGGATTTGCTTAAAAACGAAATAATGAACGAGATACTTTGCGAGTGCATTTTCGGTGCAAGCTCAAAGTTTTACAGAAGGCTTTATGAAAGCGGTCTTATAAGCGGAAATCTTTCTTTTGAAACCACAAACGAGCTTAATTACTCTCATATTTTGGTGGGCGGCGAATCCAAAAGTCCGGAAAAAGCGGCGGAGGAAATTCGGGCAGAGCTTAAGAGAGTTATTTCCGAAGGCGTTGAACGCGACCGCTTTGAAAGAATAAAAAAGGTGTTCTACGGAGATTTCGTGAGAATGTTCAACAGCACAGAAGGCATAGCCCAAAGTATTATGGAATATGCATTTAAAGGATTTGGGCTGTTTGATTACATTAAAGCCTATAACGAAGTAACCTACGAAAATGCCATGGAAAGAATCAAAAAGATTTTCTGCGAGGAGCTTTCGGTTCTTTCTGTAATAAGGAGTGAAGATTGATGCTGATTAACAAAATTTCATTTCCCGGGCTTAATCTGGAATTTGATATTGACCCCGTCGCATTTAAAATTTTCGGCGGAAAGGAAGTATATTGGTACGGTATAATAATTGTTACGGGGCTTATTATAGCCGTTTTGCTGGCACTGCTTAACGGCAAGAAGGTCGGTATTTCGGCAGATAACATCAGCGATTATATGCTGATTACCGTTCCCCTTGCAATTATCGGCGCAAGGCTTTATTACTGCGTGTTTTCATGGGACAGCTATAAGGACAACCCCTTCGACATAATAAAAATATGGAACGGCGGTCTTGCGATATACGGCGCAATAATAGTTTCCGTTATAACCATGTGTCTTTTTTGCAAGAAAAACAATATAAAAACCTATGATTTTCTCGATGTCGGCGCTGTCAGCCTGATTTTGGGGCAGGCAATAGGAAGATGGGGAAATTTCATGAACGCAGAAGCTCACGGCGGAGAAACCGACAACTTTTTGCGCATGGGGATTACGGAATACGGTAAGTACATGGAGGTTCATCCGACTTTTTTGTACGAATCGCTTTGGAATATAGTCGGGTTTGTTATATTGCTCGTTATTTTCAGAAAATACAGAAAATTCAGCGGAGAGGTTTTCTGGGGATATGTGCTTTGGTACGGAATTGGAAGATTCTTTATCGAAGGCTTGAGAACGGACAGCCTTATGTTAGGTCCGGTTCGCATATCTCAAATTGTTTCGGCAGTAATGGTTTTTGCGGCTGTTTTCGCGATTGTCAAATTGGTAAGGGCTCAAAAAAATCAGGGGTGAAGCCATGGATAAGCGTGCTTTGAAGGAAACATATACTGTTCATAAGGATGGGGAACTTCAGATGAACATATATCCCCAAGGGTATAAGAATGTCCTTTATCACTGGCATGACGAATTTGAGTTTATTTATGTTAATCGGGGAATATGCAAATGTATAATAAGCGGTCAGCAGCTTGATGTCACGGAAGGACAGGCGGCATTGGTGCAAAGCGGAGAGCTTCACACATTGAGTGTTGACCCGAAGGTTACCGATGCGATTGCAATAGTACTTCATCCAAGCATTATTGCCGGAAATGATTCGAGAAAGTATTTTTCGAGCAGTATCAAATTTAAAAGGCTTTATACCGGCTCTACCGCCGCCGAAAGAAGAATAATAGATGATTTGGCGGATATTAATAAATGCTTTAATGAAAAGCAGTTTGGCTACGAGCTCAGAATCAAAGCCCTGACGGCAGACATTTTCAGCCTGATTTTTGAGAACAATATGTATTCGATAAACGAAAAAACGGAAAGCGATACACTTTTTAATTTTGAAAGAATTATCGAATTTGTTCACGAAAACTATGCTTTTGGAATTTCCCTTGACAGCCTTGCAAAGTATTCCGGATATAGCAAAACATATGTTATCAGTCTTTTTAAAAAGCACACCGGAATGACGCCTGTTGAGTACATAAACCGTTTCAGAATTCATAAGGCGCAGGAAATGCTTGAGCATACCGAAAAGAATATACTCAATGTTGCGTTGGACTGCGGCTTTGAAAATATCGGCTATTTCATCAGAGTATTCAAACGATTTATGGGTTCCACCCCGTATAAATACAAAAAGAGAGCAGGAGCATAATCAATCATGCTCCTGTTTAATTTTGTGCAATTTTTTGCTAATAATGTGTTAGAAATTTAAGATTTTATGTTTTATAATATAATTAAAAAGATATATTTTGGAGGCAGGAAAATGAATGAGCTTTTTAATATCGGGAAAATTGAATACGAGGGTGCAAATTCAAAAAATCCTTTTGCATTCAAGCATTATGACAGGAATGAAATAATTGACGGGAAAACAATGGCGGAGCATTTGCGCTTTTCTATGGCTTATTGGCATACGCTTTGCGCTGACGGCACGGATATGTTCGGTGTCGGAACTATGGATAAGAGTTTTGGCGAAACCGAGCCTATGGAAATCTATAAGAAGAGGGCTTACGCAGCATTTGAAATTATGAACAAGCTCGGGATAGATTACTTTTGTTTCCATGATCGTGATATTGCGCCCGAAGGCGAAAGCCTTGCGGAATTTCAGAAAAATCTTGATACGATAGTTCCTATTATAAAAGAGCTGATGAAAAAATATAATATCAAGCTTCTTTGGGGTACCGCAAATTGCTTCAGCAATCCCCGTTATATGCACGGCGCGGCGACAAGCCCTTATGCCGATGCTTTTGCCTGTGCGGCGGCGCAGATAAAGAAGGCTATTGATATTACCATAGAACTCGGCGGAGAAGGCTATGTTTTCTGGGGAGGAAGGGAAGGATACGAAACTCTTCTTAACACCGACATGAAAATAGAAAAGGACAACTATGCCCGTCTTTTGAGAATGGCTGTAGAATATGCACGCAAAAAAGGGTTTAAGGGTAGTTTTTATATAGAACCCAAGCCCAAGGAGCCCACGAAGCATCAATATGACTTTGATGCCGAAACTGTTCTCGGATTTTTGCGTAGTTACGGTCTTGAAAAGGATTTCAAGCTGAATATTGAAGCAAATCATGCAACATTGGCAGGACATACCTTTGAGCATGAGCTTTGCGTTTGCAGAATTAACAACGCTCTCGGCTCAATAGACGCCAACCGGGGAGATGAGCATCTGGGCTGGGATACGGATCAATTCCCGACGAATGTTTATGATACGACCTTGGCGATGTATCAGGTGATAAAGGCAGGCGGCTTTACAACCGGCGGATTGAATTTTGACGCCAAGTCACGCCGTGGCTCGAATACATTGGAGGATATTTTCCTTTCGCATATTGCCGGTATGGATGCTTTTGCATTAGGGCTCAAAAATGCATATAAGCTGATTTCCGACGGTAGAATTGATGAATTTGTTGAAAACAGGTATTCATCCTACAAAAGCGGTATAGGCAAGAAAATTATCGAAAACAAAACCGATTTTGAAGAGCTTTCCGATTATGCGCTTTCTCTTAAGGGAGATGTCAAGCCTGAAAGCGGCAGACAAGAAATGCTCGAAAGCATAGTAAATGATGTGATTTTCGGATAAAATAACCTTCTGCGCTTGATTTGTGCAGGGCAAGGAAAGGAGATATAACGCGAAAGTACCTTTCGCGTTATGCCTCCGGCGGAATTAATTGCCCGTGCGAAATTTTCCTCGGCAAGCCTTCGGAAACGCACATGGGCGTAATAATCTCTTATCATTCCTTGCCCTGCTGATAAGAGAAATATAATTATTATTTTTGCCGTGCAGGGCAAGGAAAGGAGATTATTATGACTTTTAAAGAGAGAGCGAAAGAGCTTGTTTCAAAAATGACTCTTGCGGAGAAAATTGCACAGCTTCAATATAATGCTCCTGCAATAGAGCGCCTCGGTGTTCCGGCGTATAATTGGTGGAACGAGTGCCTTCACGGCGTTGCAAGAAGCGGTGCGGCAACGGTTTTTCCACAGGCAATCGCTATGGCGGCAAGCTTTGATACGGAGCTTATGTATGAGGTCGCAACGGCAATTTCGGACGAGGCGAGGGCAAAATACAACGAATACAAAAAGTTTGGATATACAGATATTTATCAAGGGCTTACCTATTGGTCGCCTAACATTAATATTTTTAGAGATCCGAGATGGGGCAGAGGTCATGAAACTTACGGAGAGGACCCGTATTTAACCGGAGAAATGGGCGTTGCGTTCATAAAGGGGCTTCAGGGAGAAGGCAAATACCGAAAGCTCGATGCAACAATCAAGCATTTTGCCGTTCACAGCGGCCCCGAAAAGCTGAGACATTCCTTCAACGCCGTAATAGATGACGAAACATTGTATGATACATACTTGAGAGCTTTTAGATATTGTATAGAAAATGCCAATCCGTCTGCCGTTATGGGTGCGTATAACAGGGTAAACGGCGAGGCTTGCTGTGCGAGCAAGCGGCTTTTGGGAGAAATTCTTTTTAAGGAATTCGGCTTTGACGGATATGTTGTCTCGGATTGCAGTGCAATTTGCGATATACACAAAAATCATCACATCACAAATAACGAGGCTGAAAGTGCGGCTCTTGCGCTTAATAACGGCTGCCACCTTAATTGCGGAAATTCATACAAGTGGCTTAAAACGGCGGTTGCCATGAATCTTATTTCGGAGGAAACCATTACCGAAGCGGCAGAAAGGCTGTTCACAGCTCGTTTTCGTCTCGGTATGTTCGATAGCGATTGCGAGTATGACAATATTCCTTATGATGTTGTCGAATGTGAAAAGCACAGAAATTTAAGCAGAAAAATGGCTCAGGAAAGCATTGTGCTTTTGAAAAACAACGGTGTCCTTCCGCTTAAAAACGGAATTACAGTATCTGTTATCGGGCCGAATGCCGATGATAAATCGGTGCTTCTGGGCAACTATAACGGTACTCCGTCCAAATACTCAACTCTCTTAAGAGGTATTCAGGATGCATCGGAAGGAAAGGTTATTTATGCCCGTGGATGCCATATTTCAAGAGAAGAGTACGGTGCTGAGGAAAGACCTTTTAACGAAGCATTAATTGCCGCAAAAAAGGCGGATGTTGTAGTAATGTGCATGGGGCTTAATCCCAAAATGGAAGGCGAGGAGGGTGACGCCTATAACAGCGACATGAGCGGTGATAAGCCGGATATAGAGCTTCCCGATTGCCAGAAAAAGCTTGTCAAAGAAGTTGTTAAAACAGGAAAGCCTGTTGTTTTCGTTAATGTCAGCGGAAGCTGTATCAATCTTTCGTATGAGAACGAGCATTGTGATGCCGTTATTCAGTGCTTCTACCCCGGTGCGGAAGGCGGCGACGCCTTGGCGGATATTCTTTTCGGAAAGGTTTCTCCGTGCGGAAGGCTGCCGGTAACATTTTATAAGTCAACCGATGACTTGCCGCCTTTTGAGGATTATTCAATGAAAAACCGTACATATAGATTCTTTGAGGGCGATGCCTTGTATCCTTTCGGGCACGGGCTTTCATATTCGGAAATTAAGGAAAGCCGTTTGGACGAAAACACCGTTGAGCTCGAAAACTGCGGAGAATATGATGTCAATTACACCCTCCTTAAATTTGAATATATTCCTCATAAAAATCTTTGCGGTTTTAAGAAGGTATTTATCAGAGCCGGTGAGAAAAAGACAGTCAATATATAATATTGCGGTTTTGAAGATTTCAAAAAATACATCGGTTTGCGCGAGGAGCACGGAGACAGGCTCCTCGTTTTTGACTTTTAATGTTTCAGAAATATTACAAAAAATATTTTTTGAAAAAACATATTGACTTATTTTAAAAAAAGTGTATAATAATATATGCACAGGCAAAACACAATATATTGTGTTTTGCAACAACAATTAACCCAAAATATTCCGAAATGGCAGAAATGTAGATATTATGCGGATTTAGGGAATGTTTTGATTGAAAATAAGATTTTTCGGAAACAGGAGGAGCATAAAATGAAAATAATAAAAAGAAACGGAAGCGAAGAAACATTTGACAGGCTTAAAATAAAAAAGGCTATTGCAAGTGCAAATTCCGCAACCTCGGGAAGGCCCGAGCTCACCGACAGGCAGATAGATTATATTACACTTGTTATCGAGGATTACTGCATGGATGCAGGACGCGCCCTTTCGGTAGAGGAAATTCAGGAGCTTGTTGAAACTCACATTATTTTGCAGGGCGCTCCCGAAACTGCGAAAAGATACATAAGATACCGTTTTACCCGTAATCTTGCTCGTGTTGCAAATACGACCGATAATCAGATTTTGAGCCTTATAGAATGTAATAACGAAGAAGTAAAACAGGAAAATTCAAATAAGAATCCTACAGTAAACAGCGTTCAGCGTGATTATATGGCAGGAGAGGTAAGTAAGGATATTACAAACAGAATCCTTTTGCCTCCGGATATTGTTGAAGCCCATAAGAACGGTTTGATTCACTTCCATGATGCCGATTATTTTGCCCAGCATATGCACAACTGCGACCTTGTTAATCTTGAGGATATGCTTCAGAACGGCACGGTTATCAGCGGCACCATGATCGAAAAGCCTCACAGCTTTTCTACTGCTTGTAATATAGCAACTCAGATTATTGCACAGGTTGCCTCCTCACAGTACGGAGGACAGAGCATAAGCCTTACTCATCTTGCTCCCTTTGTTCAGATTTCAAGAGAGAAGATAAGAAAGGATACAATAGCAGAGATGAGCATTCTCGGAATAAATCCGGGCGAGGAGAAGCTTTCGGCTATTGTTGAAAAGAGAGTGCTTGACGAAATCAAGAAGGGTGTTCAGACCATTCAGTATCAGGTTGTAACCCTTATGACGACAAACGGTCAGGCTCCGTTTATAACGGTATTTATGTATCTTGGCGAAGCAAAAGACCCCCAGCTTAAGCACGACCTTGCGCTTATTATCGAAGAAGTGCTGAAGCAGCGTTATGTCGGAACAAAAAATGAAGCCGGCGTTTATGTAACACCTGCCTTCCCGAAACTCATCTATGTTCTTGAAGAGGACAATATTACAGAGGATTCACCGTATTGGTATCTTACCGAGCTTGCCGCAAAGTGTACGGCAAAGAGATTGGTTCCGGATTATATTTCCGAAAAGATGATGCTCAAGCTCAAGGTGGATAAAAACGGAAACGGAAATTGCTATACCTGCATGGGATGCAGAAGCTTTTTGACGCCGTATGTTGACGAAAACGGACAGCCTAAGTATTACGGAAGATTTAATCAGGGCGTTGTAACAATTAATCTTGTGGATGTTGCTTGCAGTGCGTGCAGGGAATCCCGCAACGAAGATTATTTCTGGGAAATTCTCGATGAAAGATTAGAGCTTTGCCACAGAGCACTTCAGTGCAGGCATGAAAGGCTTGAAGGAACGCTTTCCGATGCCGCTCCTATTCTTTGGCAGTACGGTGCATTGGCAAGGCTTGAAAAGGGCGAACCGATTACAAAGCTCTTGCATGGCGGATATTCCACTCTTTCCTTGGGGTATGCAGGTCTTTGGGAATGTGTTTATGAAGTAACCGGCAAAAAGCTTACAGAGCCTGAGGGTGAGGAATTCGGTCTTCGCGTTATGAAAAAGCTCAATGAAGCTTGTGCAAAATGGAAGGCTGCCGAGAATATAGACTATTCTCTTTACGGTACACCTTTGGAGTCCACAACATATAAATTCGCTAAATGCTTGCAGAGCAGATTCGGAAAAATCCCCGGCGTAACCGACAGAAATTATATAACAAATTCCTATCATGTTCATGTTACTGAAAACATAGATGCATTTGACAAGCTTGCTTTGGAATCCAAGTTCCAGGCACTTTCTCCGGGCGGTGCAATAAGCTATATAGAGGTTCCCAATATGCAGGACAATATTGAAGCTGTGCTTGATGTAATTAAGTTTATATATGACAATATCATGTACGCAGAGCTTAACACAAAGAGCGATTATTGTCAGGAATGCGGATATGACGGGGAAATTCAGATAGTTGAAGAGGACGGAAAGCTTGTTTGGGAGTGCCCCAACTGCCACAACCGTGACGAAAGCAAGCTCAATGTTGCAAGAAGGACCTGCGGATATATCGGTTCTCAGTTCTGGAATCAGGGCAGAACTCAGGAAATCAAGGAAAGGGTTCTTCATCTGTAATGAATTACGCAGCAATAAAGAAAAGAGATATTGCAAACGGCATAGGTGTAAGGGTTTCGCTTTTTGTTTCCGGATGCACACATCACTGCAAGAATTGCTTTAATAGGGAAGCATGGGATTTTTCTTACGGAAAGCCTTTCACAAAGGATGTCGAGGATGAAATTTTAGGTTATCTTGAACCGTCGTTTATAAACGGGCTCTCTCTTTTGGGGGGAGAGCCCTTTGAACCTCAAAACCAAAGAGCACTTGTGGGGTTTTTGGAAAGAACGAGAAAAATGTTCCCCAAAAAGGACATATGGTGCTACACCGGTTATACCTTGGAAACAGACCTTCTTTCGGAAAGCCGTGCAAGATGCGAGGTTACCGATGAGATGCTTTCCATGATAGATGTTTTGGTTGACGGTGAGTTTATTGACGAATTAAAGAATATCAATCTGAGATTTCGCGGTTCGGAAAACCAAAGGATAATAGATTTGCCCGAAACTTTGAAATCGGGAAAAACGGTTTTGTCAAAATACAGTACAAGATAAAAAAATCTCTGTTTTGCATATCGCAGAACAGAGATTTTTAATCTTTAAAAAAGCGTGCAGAATTTTTTCTAAAACAGATTAATAAGGATAAGTGCCGAAAAAGCAAGAATCATTCCGATTATGCATTTTACGGTCATTTTTTCTTTAAAAAGAGCAGTTGCCATTACAGACGAAATAACAAGTGACATACCTTGATTTAAAGGATAAAGCTTTGCGGCGGTAAGATAATTTGCCGCAAGAGTTTTAAAAAACGAATTTGCAAACAGGCAGACGGACATTATCGCAACATAAGGCATTATTCTTTTTAATATTGCCGACTTATTTTCTTGGAAGCGATTTTTACCTTTTATTATAAAATAAAAAGATATAAGAAAAATCGCCGAAAACACATATGTGTAAAAGTTAAATACTGCGGAATTTCCGGCTGTAAGCTTAACAAATGCCTTTTGTGAAAAATCCGCAAGCCCGTTTGAAATTCCGCACACCGAAAGCAATAAAAACGAACGGAGAGTGAGCTTTGATTTTATGCTGTTGTTATATGAACACATAAGCCCGACGGCTATAATCAAAACCGCAATTCCTATGCATTGTGTTATCCGTATAGGCTCATCGAATGCGAAAAACGAACATATTATTGTAACCGTAACGCCAAGCATCAGAAACACATCAATCATCATGTAGGCGGATTGCCTTACCGCTATCAGCCACGAAATAACGAAAAACGAAGTCATAATTCCCGAAAAGAATGAAATTACAATAGTTTCCCTGTCGATTGCGATAAGTGACAAATTACCCTGAAACGAAATAATCGCAAACCCGATTGCTACACAAAAGAGCATTCGTATTATATTTATTAAAATCGCATCTGATGTTTCTCTTACAAATCCGCTTGTTTTTTTACCGCAGAATCCCTTTACCGCTCCTGCTGTCAGCGCGACGGCTACAAACAAATATCCCATAAACTGCCTCCCGTAATAAGCTCAAATCATTCTATCACAGATGAAATTTTCTGTCAATGCGCAAAACTGATGATTTTATTGTATTTTTCTGATAAAAATCGGAAATATTAGATAAGAGGTGAAGGACTTGGATAATATTGACGAGATTTTTGAAAAATACAACGGGATTTTTCGGTGCAACAGAAACATTGATATGATTTCAAGAGAGCTTGAAATCTGCGGCAAGAGAGCATATATTTTCTTTGTAGACGGCTTTGCAAAAGAAAGTGTGATTGAAAAAATCCTTGAATTTTTGCTTTCCACCGATAATGAAGCACTTATGGAGAATGCGGAAATTTTTTGTAAGCACCGTGTTCCCTACAACGAAATTGAGCTTTCAAATGATTGCGAAACCATAAAAAAGAGCGTTTTTTCAGGGATGCTCGCCCTTTTTGTTGACGGATTTTCAAAGTGTATTCTTATTGATACGAGAACCTATCCCCAAAGGGACACATCGGAGCCTGAAAAGGACAAGGTTTTCAGAGGCTCAAAGGACGGGTTTGTGGAAACCATAATTCTTAATACAGCACTTATCCGAAGAAGAATAAGGATTCCCGAGCTTATGCTGGAGGCTTTTACGGTCGGAAAAAGCTCAAAAACCGATGTTGCGGTTTGCTATATCGAAGGAAGAGCGGATAAAAAAACGGTTGCTGAGATTAAAAAACGCATATCAAATCTTGAAATTGATGCACTTACCATGAATCAGCAAACCCTTGCGGACCATATTTTTAAGAGCAATCGGTTCAATCCCTTCCCGAAAATAAAGTACACCGAAAGACCGGACACCGCGTCCGCTCAGATTTTGGAGGGGGACATAGTTATTCTGGTGGATAATTCGCCTGCGGCAATGATAATACCCTCAAGCTTTTTTGATCTTATGGATGAGGCAAACGATTACTATTTTCCGCCCCTTACGGGAACCTATTTAAGATTAACGAGATTTGCGGTCTTGATTACCACGCTGTTTCTGACGCCTCTGTGGCTTTTGTTTGTAAAAAATCCGGATATTCTTCCGAAATCACTTTTATTCCTTGCAAAGAGCGATTGCTCCGTGCCGGTATTTTTTCAGTTGATAATTCTTGAGGTGGCAGTGGACGGACTAAAGCTTGCATCGCTTTATACGCCGAATATGCTTTCAACGCCTCTTTCGATGATTGGGGCTATAGTATTGGGAGATTTTGCGGTAAATTCGGGACTTTTTTCCGCTGAAGCAATGCTTTATATGGCATTTGTGACGGTTGCCAATTTTTCAATTCCGAGCTATGAAATGGGTTATGCTCTTAAATTTACAAGAATCGTTCTTTTGGTTTTCGTTCAGCTTTTCGGCGGTTGGGGACTGATTATTGCGGCAGTCGGTATTTTTACGCTTCTTGCCTGCTCAAAAACCATAACCGGCAAGGGCTATCTGTATCCTTTAATACCGTTTGACGGGAAAATGCTTGCTCATAAGCTTTTCAGAATGAAGGAGGAATATTGGGAAATAAATAAGCAGTAAAAAAAATTAAAAATTTTTGAAACCTTTTTATACTCTCAAAAGTATTATATATGAAAAACAAAATGAAAAGAGGTAATTATTATGAACAAAAGATTTACAGCAATTGTTTTGAGTGCGGCTATGACGCTTACGCTTTCTGCATCGGCTTTTGCCGAAGAAGCCGTAATGCCCATAAACGATAACGAAAATGAAACCGTTGCACTCGAGCAGATTTCCGATACTCAGGTATTGGACGGTAAAATTATTTCCGTTGGAGAAAACAGTGTTGAATTTAAGTCTGATGAAACGGACTACATATTGAACACTTCGGAAGAAACGATTTTTTCCGATAAGGACGGAATACCCATGGGAATTTCGGAACTTAGCGAGGGCGACTCTGTTATTGTGTACGCTTCTGCGGCTGAAACAAGGAGCATACCCGCTCAGGTAAACACTTACGCAATTATAAAGCACGACGGCGACTTAGATGCACCGATTTATATGGAAATCTCCGAAATCGAAACTAATGAAAACGGAAAATACGGTTATTCCAAGGACGGAATGTATAAGATAAGCATTTCCGATAACACAGAATATGCTCCGTTTAAGACTCGCCAAGCAGTATTTGCAGAGGATATAACCGAAGGCTCCAAGGTTCTTGTTTTTTCAAAGATTATGACAATGAGCATTCCTGCGCTTATGAATCCCGAAAAGATAATTCTTGTATCCTCCGTTAAAGAGGATTCCGATGTCAACAAGCCGCTCTATACAATCAGCATTAACGATAACAGCTGTTTTGCAGACCCGTACAACAAAGACGGCATTGAATATCTTCCCGTAAGATCGGTATCAGAAGCTCTCGGATATGATGTTAACTGGGACGATACTCTTAAGTCTGTAACTGTAGGAACCGTTCCGATGGGCGTTTCGTTCAATACGGGCGTAAATCAGTACACCAAAGCAAAAATGATGCCTCAGGAGCTCTCCGCAGCACCGATTTTAGTTGAGGACAGAATGTATGTTCCCGTAGATTTCTATACGGAAATACTCGGGGCAAAGGTTGAAAAATAACATAAAAAACTCGGCAATGTTTTTTCGCACCGCCGGAAAAAATAAGCTGTTAACAAACGGGTACGGTGTTTTCATTACACCGTACCCTCATACTGTCGAAAAAGCCCAGACTTTTCTGGACTTTTTCGACAGTATGCAGCAAGAAGCCGCCCAAAATCGGGCGGCTTCTTGCTGTTATTTAAGGATTTTTTTGCACTTTTCAGTTTTGCTGATTCTCATTTGCTTTTCTTACCGACATGGGTGAGACGTGATATCTGTTTTTAAAGTCACGAAGGAAGTTGGAAGCCGAGTGATATCCGCACATATCTCCGATTTGTGAGCTGGAATATTCCGTTGTCAGGCACAGCAGATAGGCGTAGTCGAGCCGCATTCTCCTGATATATTCGGTAACGGTAATGCCGGTATATTTTGTGAACATGGATGATAAATAGTTTTTGTTCAGGAACATGTGATTCGCCAAGTCGGAAAGACTGATATTTTTTGTGAAATTGCCCTGAATATATTCTATGATGCCGTGTACTTTGGAGTTGCCTGTCACGACCATATCGCTTTCTTTCGAAAATTCAAGCTTCAAAAATGACAGCGAAATGGCGGAAAAGATGTTTATACTAAGCTGTAAATCAAGTTTTCCGTGAGCGGGCGTAATTTCCTTCAGTGAGTCAAACAGCATTTCATAAAACTTGGATTGCTCATTGTTCAGCGTTGCCGCATAAATATGTGTTGACGAGTTGATTAATTCAATAATAACTTTCGGCATAGTGCATACCGGGATTTGCAAAAGGTGGTTGACCGATGGTGTTTCTATGATGATTTCGTGCAAATCGGTGGGTCTTAAAAGGTACATTGTTCCCTTTTGGTACGGGTATTTTATGCCGTTTATTATATGAACGCCGCTGCCGCTTTCTATTAGCTCGATTTCGTAAAATCTGTGCATATGGGGGCGGCACGAAGACGATACCGTGTATTTTTTATAGTGCAGCGATGAGTCCGGCAGATTAAGGCACGCAACTTTTTGATATTTTTTCATTTGATCACCCAAGAATTATTATAACAGATTTTTTTCGCAATTACAACTGTTCAAAATATTTTTTGTATTTGGCGAGGATATCACTGGTGGGAATTTTAAACCGAATCGGTTTTTTACCGATTGACTCCGCCTTGCCGATACCCATAGTGTGATAGGGGAGAAGCTCAATTTTTTTCGGCATAATACCGTTCAGAAAATCAGCAATTTTCTTCATTTCGTCATCATTGTCGTTAAATCCCGGAATCAGCGGTATGCGCACATGAATTTGCGCACGAGCATTTTTGAGCCTTTTTAGGTTAAGCAGAATGATACTGTTGTCCATACCGGTGAACTGCTTGTGTAAATGCGGAGAAATGCACTTGACATCATACAGAAATAAATCCGTATAGGGGAGTACTTTTTCAAAATGATCCCACGGAACTGCGCCTGCGGTATCAACTGCGGTGTGAATCTTGCTTTTGTGGCAGCCGTTTAAAAATGATTCGAGAAATTTATATTGCAGCATGCATTCGCCGCCCGAAACGGTTACTCCCCCCGCCGATTGATAAAACACCTTATCCTCTGAAACGATTTTTAATAATTCGCCCTCTTCGATCTCTCTTCCAATCACTTTTCTTGCAGCGTTAGGGCAAGATTTCACGCATTTTTCGCAGAAAATACACTTTTCCCTTTGACAGATTTTTTTGCACAAGCCGCATTCGGTACAAAGTGCCTTTGAAATGCTCATGCACCGCCCCTGGCTGATTCCTTCCGGGTTGTGGCACCAAAGGCAGTTCAGGTTGCAGCCTTTAAAAAAAATGGTTGTTCTTATACCGGGGCCGTCTACAAACGAGCCTCTTTGAATATCAAATATTTCGGCTTTCATCAAAAAAGCGTCCTTTCCATTATGTGTTTTTGAGTGACCTTGTCGAGGTCGATAAATCGGGCAGAAAACCCGCTTACACGTACAATCAGGTTTTGATATTCTTCCGGATGGATGAGCGCCGTTTCAAGATCCCCCTTTGAGAAACAGTTGATGTTAAGCTGCAGCCCTCCGGCATTAAAGTATGCTTTGATCAGCTCTGCAAATTTTTCAGGATTACTGCTGATGGTTTCCTTTGAAATATTAACATTCGTGACAGCTCCACCGTTACATGGGTCAATTTTTGCACAGGACAGGAGCATTGCGGTAATGCCGTTTTTATCGGTGCCGGGCATACTTGAATTACCTACCGCCATCGGTTCGCCGCACATTCTTCCGTCTGCACTTGCCGCAATTGACGGGCCTATTCTGATCCCGCCGGGGTTTACATTTGCAATTGTGTAGTAGGAAAGCTCCGATTTTTTTCCAATTTCATGCGCTGTATCATTTGCAAATTTTTCTATGCGGGTTTTGATTTCATCGACATAGCTGAGGTTGTTTCCGTATTTTGGAGCGGACAGCATCAGCTTTCTCTCTTCTTCGTATCCTTCAAAGTTTGAGTCGAGAATATGGACAAGCCGGCGCAGTGTAAACCGCTTTTCGTCATAGACCAGTTCTTTGATGGCGGCAAGTGCATTGGCGGTGTTTGTGATACCAAACCCTTCGATGTTTGCGCCAAAATACTTGATGCCGCCGTCAAAGATGCTTTTTCCTCTCTTGAGGCAATCGTCAAAAAGAATGCTTTGAAGAACAAAAGCGGTTTCCCGCGCCGCTATTTTTCTGTTCCAGATATGAATGTTGATATCCTTTTCAAGCGCTGCACGTACTTGTTTAAAATATGCGTTTTCGAGCTTTCCGTAATCTGTAAATTCCTCCACTGCCCCGGTGCTGATGCCGATTCTATTACCGTCTGCGCCGTCATGTCCGTCGTGAAGTGCGGCCTCCAATGCTTTCAGAAACCGTATTGTGGAGTTTGGCGATCCGGTGGAGGTATGGTCAAGCAGTATTTCACCGCATCCGAGCGGAAAGTATTTTACTGCGTCGTCATAGGGGATGTCCATTGCCGCCATACACCCTGGGACATAGGCATCGTCATTGTAAAGAGTGGGGTAGATGGAGCCTTTACTAATGGATTCCACTGCCTTTTCAAGAAGATGTGGGTTTTGTTGTTTGTAGTGTCTAAGCGTTAGAACGGGTTTTATCTTGTGACGTCTTTCCACGGCTTCAATTGCCAAAAGGGCAAATTTGTCTGCACTTTTTTCGTTGCGTCTGCCAAGACCGCCTATTACAATCCTGGTATCGTACTCACTGCCGAAGAATGTAAGCTGATCAAAAAGCCCAATGATCAGCTGCACCGCTTCTTCTTCGGTCAAGGCGCCGCAGTTAAGGTCTTTTTCCAGGAAGTCTCCGAGATAAACGTCCATTCTGCCGTAGCTGTCTGCTCGCATCAACACGGCATATATCAGCATAAGCTGCATTGCCTCTTTCAGGGTTCCCGGTTTATCGGTACATAGCTTTGTAAGAATTGCAGCCATTTCAACAAATTTTTTTTGTTGGGACTTATCTGTCTGTTTTTTTGACATCCGGAGCGCTTGCTCGGCATAGAAGTTTAAGCATCGAATCAGTGTTTTCATTGAAATTTCGCACGCCCTGTAAAAATCGGTATGTCCGGGATTTGCCGCTTTGCATTTTTGTATTTTATTCAGCAAGCCCGGAATGCCGAGCTGCAGAAGCTGATCGTAATTTGCAGATAAACCGGCAATGCGGGAATCAAATGATCCTGAGATAAATCCCGAGCCAAGCTTTTTTGCTTTTCGGTCTGTTTTACGGAGATAGCCGTCTTCGTCCCATCCGACATGCGCCGGAAAGAAGTAATCGTGAATTTCTTTTGGCGCTTCTTTTAAGATTTTCACAAACGTGCTTTCCGTTTTCCAAAATTCATACAATTTTTTCAGCTCATCCTTACGGTGTGGATAGCGGTGCGCCAATTCTTTTATTGTTGCAGGACACATTTTGTACCCGATTTGGGCGACTGCCTTGGAATTGAAGTCAACCGGCAGAAATTCACCGTAGTATTCCGCAATTCTTCCGGCGAATAAATCTCCTTCCTCGATGGGTAGCAAAAGAGATGGATAAAGTTCCTTTTGAAACATTACTTCCCGGATGGCCGGGTTTGCACATTTGTATTTTTGATAGGCTTTTGTTGCATTTATTGCTATGTCGATATACTTTTCTTTCATTTCTACCGCCTCCCTATATTAACATTATATCATCTCTCAAGAAAACTTGTTGCAACATATTAGGGAATTGTTTGCAGATATTAAGGAGGAACGGTAACTGAGTATAAAACACATGGATCCGGTTGCGTGTTCGGGTTTGCGATTGATCGGTTCTGCGGCTTCTTGCAGACTGTCGAAGAACCCGAATTTGCATCAAGCAAAAATCGGGTTCTTCTTCGTTTTTGTTAAAAATTTGCTTTTATATGCGTTCCGTCTATGAATACTGCTTCCGGTTTCAAATATCCGGCTTGTGCAGCTTCACTTAAAATCCATGCAAATATTTTATCTATTGTGTCTGCATTAAAACGGTGACGAAAGTTGTGCTGATAGTGGAAAAGTGAGGGGTTTCATCTGTTAAACCATATCCCAAAAACCAACGGTAAGCATTATTTGTCTTAACAAATGGTCGTGCGGTACCAAGTCCTCTATAATTATCATTTCAACTTGATATCTGTTCTCATATCCTTTTGCATCATATTTCATCACCCAAGGATATTATACCATAAAACGAAGAAAAAGCCCAGACTTTTCTGGACTTTTTCGACAGTCTGCGGGTACGGTGTTTTCATTACACCGTACCCTAATTTTTAAATTATTCTTTCAAAAAATCAGCCTATGTTTTTGCAAACATCAATCCAAGCTTTGTAATCGGAAAATATTTCAAGCTCCTCTATTGTCAGCTCTATTGCGCTGTTACTGCTTCCGCAAGCCGGAAATACCGTTTGAAATCTTTTTAATGATTCGTCAAGATAAACCGTCACTCCGTCATTTACTGCAAACGGACAAACACCGCCAACGGCGTGACCTATCATTGCCTGAACCTCGTCCGGAGCAAGCATTTTTGCCTTTGTGCCGAACTGCGCTTTATATTTCGGGTTATCAATTTTGGTGTCACCTGCGGCAACAATCAAAATCGGATTGCCGTCCACTGTGAACGAAAGCGTTTTTGCAATCCTGCAGGGCTCACAGTGAAGCGCCTCGGCGGCAAGCTCAACGGTTGCGCTGGATACATCAAATTCCTGTATTCTGTCCTCCATGCCGAGCTTTCCGAAAAATTCCTTAACCTTTTCAACTGCCATGTTCAGTTCTCCTTGTCGTTAAAAGCTTTTGCTTTGAAAATTCAAATTTTCCGTCATTGCATAGTCATATGCAAAGCTGTCTTTCTCGCCGTATATTTCAACATTCGGACAGTTATTAAATGTATTCGGTGCAATATATGTGATGTTCGACGGTACGGAAACTATTTGAAGCTGAGCGCAGTTTTTGAACACACCGTCCGTAATTTCAGACAGAGTATCGTTTTTCGGTATGTTAACAGTGTAGAGAAGGGTACAGTCGGAAAACGCCTTTTTGCCGACGTGAGAAAGCCTTACGGGAAGATTGAGCTCCTCAATCATGCATCCTCTGAACGCATACTCTCCGATATATTCCACCGACGGTGCAAATGTAATCTCCTCAACCGTCGAAAAACCGTCAAATGCTGAATCGACTATCGAGGTAATACCTTCGCCGATTACAATTTTTTTGGCAAATGATTTGTAAGGCGCATAGTTCTTTATCTCGGAAATTTCACCCTTGCCTTCAAAAGAAAGCGTTTCGGTTTCCTCGTCAAAGCTCCAGACTATGTTTTTACCTGCTGTATAGTCAAGCTTTTCTGTGTCTACATGAACAACTCCGTCTTCATCAAAATAGAGCCCTTCCTGAACCTCGATTCCGTCATACGAGGTTTTGCTTTTTTCTTTGTCGCATCCCGAAAATGCGAAAACAAGGGAACCAATAAGCATAATACTCAGTATTTTTTTCATTCCTCATCATCCTCCTCGGATTCTTCCTCCGCAGGAGGAATATCCAAGCTGTTTATTATTCCGAAAATGTGCGAGCCTGTAATCATGGAATCATCAAGCTTAAAAATTACTTCGGGTGTTATCCTCAGCTTGACGCGCCTTCCGAGCTCACGGCGAACATAGCTTTTTGCACTGTTAAGTCCTTTTAGCGCTTCTGCTCTTTGCTCGTCCGATCCCAGCATACTCACATAAATTGTTGCGTAGGATAAATCTCTTGAAACATCTGCGGAAACAACCGAAACAACATCCGGAATCCTCGGGTCCTTGAGGGAGGCGATAATATTTGCCGCCTCTCTTTTGACTTCGTTTGTAATCTTATCTATTCTTGCCATAAAAATCACAACCTTTCATGAGGGGAAACGAATAAAAATGGCTTATCTTTCAATTTCCTCCATGGTGTAGCACTCGATTATGTCG
>ERZ827440.420-NODE-420-length-61079-cov-4.457869_pt1 | contig 61079 bp, 69 predicted proteins | sample MGYA00519774_ERZ827440 | MGnify/ENA primary metagenome ERZ827440 (study PRJEB31778, sample SAMEA3449302) | human gut metagenome | biome: human gut; feature: human-associated habitat; material: faeces | place: United Kingdom | collected 2010/2012 ... | reverse complement strand
AGCTCCGGCTCCTGATCAATTTGGAGTTGAAGCAGAAGGAGCAGGACAAGGCGATTGAGGCAGTAAACCAGAAAGTGGACGGTATCCGTGATGTAGTGGTGCTCAATCCGAACTCCTGGCGGGAGGAGTGCCGGAAGCTGCTGTCTAAGGTCGCGCAGGCCAGGGGCGGCGGCGGAGCCTATCAGGAGGTCAACGCTGAGGTGTTCCAGCTCGTGGATGAACGGGCGCGCGTCTCGCTGGAGACCAGGCTGACCAACAAGCGCCGCCGGATGGCGGATGAGGGTGTATGCAAGTCCAAGCGGGACAAGCTCAACAAGGTGGACGTGATCGCCGATGACGCGAAGCTGATTGAGATTTACATCGCTATCGTCAAGGAAATGGCCGTGAAGTACGGGGTATCTGTCGGTAAGGGAACGGAGCAGGCCAGATGAATAAGGACGTAATTGATTTCAAGGAGTTTGAATATCTCGGCAGATCCGGTGCTGCCGCCATGCAAGGACGTCTCCCACAAGCAAAAAGAGACGTAACAACGCTGCTCGTTCTCTACCGTCTTCAATCCCGCGCAGCTAGCCAGGAGCTCACAGAAAAGCGAGAGGAAATGCGCGCTTTGTATAGGAGTTTGAGAAAAGCGGAGTCCGCCGGTATATCGTTTCCTCTTGGTACACAGCGCCTGTCAAAGCTGCTGGAGGAATACCGTGCTGCGGAAGGTAAGCTTGCCGAAGTAGGAAAGGCTATTTGCCTTGCGCTGGATTTTTGGCAAAGCACTGGGGCTACCCTGGATGACCTGTGTAGTCTCTGCAACCGAGATCCGGAACAGGTGAGGGAGGAGCTCGACCCAACGGAGAAACTGTTTTCCGAGATGGTCTTTGTCCACAATCTGGATTATAAAGACCCTCGTAACACGGGATGGGTTGAGTATGAAATAGACGCCCCACTGACACACGCCGTCAAAGCGCACTGGATCGACCTGGTGCGCCACACCGAGTCAGGCAGAAAAGCCGCTCATGAAGCGTTTAAGTCGGTGTTCCCCGAGATTGCGGAAAACGCTCTAAGCGTTGTCACTGATGCAGATGGCATCCAGCATTTGATTGATAAGGACGGCGTGGATATCGGAACTATAGACGAATAAGGATTGGAGGGCACTATGGAAAAAATCGCGTACAATGTCCAGGAAGCCGCCGCTGCGCTCGGCCTATGCGCGGACGCCGTATATAACTTAGCGCACCGGCCGGACTTCCCGGCGGTACGGGTTGGGAATCGGATTTTGATCCCCTGTGAGAGCCTGGCCCGGTGGCTGGAAGCCCAGGAAGGAAAGCAGCTATGAAGCGGGCCACCCTGGAGCGATTGGCCGCTGTGCTCGTCCTGGCGGCCTGTATCTGCGCCGAGTGTATTCCCCTGCTGCTGGCACTGGTGGCTGCGGCGGCCCTGTGTGTGGGGGTCACAAATTCCCAAGCGATTGCGAATTTGTCAAGAAAAAAGACCGCCGGTGCTGCAACACCAGGCGGCCCAAAGAAAAAAGCTGATCTGCCCTTATTGTAGAGGGCTCGAAGGAGATTGTCAAGTATGAGTAGCTACATAATTCCCGCTTCCATTACGCCGCGGCCCATAAAGCCCAAATTGATCATGGTGGAGACCGTCGAGGCGATTATGGACGCTGGGCCGTGTGCCATTCTCCCAGTCGTTGGTGACTGTTTGGAGGGCGTGGACGTAGTAGATGGCGGCTGGGTGGCGGTAGATTTCACCCGGCGGCCTGCGCCCCCCAGGTACAGGAGCAAGGGCGGCGACGGAAGCTCCGATCTCTGCCTATGCTATGCCACATTCCCCGGAGCACCTGGCCCTGCGGTCATGTATAAGGAGTATCAGGGCGTATGGGGCCCCTGGCAGATGGTGGGCACTCGATATAAGTCAATGTGGGAAGGTGACAAGCTGCGCCTGAACTGCGGCATGGTGGCAAAGCGTATCTTTGGCGTGATTGTGGCCTCCTACGACCAGGATGGGCGGCTCCTGTGGCAGAGGAACCCCGAGGAGTTTCCCAAGAAGCTGGGAACAGCGCCAACCATTCACGGTGATGTAGCGCCGTACCAGGGGGTGAGAGCATGATTACATTCCCGACCACGGTTGAGGCTTTTATCGCCGACCAAGAGAAAAGAGCGGGCCGCAAGTTCGATGATTTTCAACGGGAATTGCTGGGCGGATATGCCGAACTTTTCAATTTGGAATTTGACGCAGGTATGAAAGGCGAGGAACCAAGCAACGTGCTAAAAGATACCGCCGAGTTCTACGCCCGAAAAGGCAGGCTGGAAGAGTTGGAAAAGCCTGTACTTAAACACTTCTATGCGTGTGTGCAGTATTGGTGCCGCGAAGCATGGAAGCAGGGTGCCACAAAAGCGAATAGCAGAAAGGAGCACGAAAACCATGATTGAGATTAGAATTACCGGAACCACCCCGCTGGAGGCGCTGGCCTCTGTGACAGCCTTCGGGATGCACTGCATGAAGAACCAGGACGTTCATGCGGCGGCTACCCGTGTGCTGGAGACAGAGGAAGGCAAAGTGTGCAAGTCGGACACAGCCCCGGCCCCCATTCCCGCGCCGGCGGTACCCCCTGCGGCGGCACCTGCGGCGCCCGTCGCACCGGTAAACCCTACTTCAGCATCGGTACCCCCGGTAAACCCTGCGCCGGCCCCTGCGGTAGTTGCTCCGGTAGCTGGCCCCCAGGTGACACCCCCTGGTAATGCACCCGCCGTTGCGCCGGTGGCCGCCACGCCTGCATACACCGTGGAGCAGATCGGCAAGGCCGGAGCTGATCTGGTATCCCAGGACGCGGCAAAGATGCCGGAGCTGTTGGCGCTCCTCCAGAAGTACGGCGCGCAGGCCATCACACAGCTGAAGCCAGAGCAGCTGGGCGCCTTCGCCACGGAGCTGCGGGGACTGGGGGCGAAGCTCTGATGCCACCTGAGAAACACGCCCTTCTCGGGGCCAGCAGCGCGGGGCGGTGGCTGATGTGCCCGCCCTCTGCCCGGCTGGGGGAGCAGTTCCCCGACACGGCCAGCGAGTACGCAGACGCCGGGACGCTGGCCCACGCCATCGCGGAGCTGAAGGCCCGGAAGTATTTCGTGGAGCCCATGAGCACCCGGGCGTTCAACGCCCGGCTGAAGAAGCTGAAAGAGGATCCCCACTACGACAAGGGTATGGACGCCGCCACGGACGCCTATCTGGAGCACTTGAAGGCCCTGACCATGTCTTACGGCTCCGTGCAGCCCTTCGTGGCCCTGGAGACCCGGGTGGACTTCGGGGACTATGCGACCGAGGGCTTCGGCACCGCGGACTGCATCATCATCGGCGCGGGCCGGATGTGCGTGGCGGACTATAAGAATGGCGCCGGCGTCTTGGTGGAGGCCGAGGCCAACCCCCAGATGATGCTTTACGCCCTGGGCGCCCTGAAGGTGTATGCGCCCATCTACGGAGACACCATCCGGGAGGTGCATCTCTCCATCGTCCAGCCCAACGCCGGGGGCGTCCGGGAGTGGGACACCACCGTGGAGGCCCTGCGCGAGTGGGGCGAGAAGGTGGTCAAGCCCGCCGCCGCCCGGGCCTGGGAGGGGAAGGGAGACTTTGCCCCAGGCGAGTGGTGCCGGTTCTGCCGGGCCCGGGCGCGGTGCTCCGCCCGGGCGGCCAAGATGCTGGAGCTGGAGCCCATGAAGAACGCGATTCCCGAGGGCGACAGCTACGACCCGGAGGATATGGTTCTCACCGACGCCCAGGTGGGCAACGTGCTCACCCGCGCGCTGGAACTGGAGGCGTGGGTGAAGGATCTGAAAGAATATGCCCTTACCGCCGCTCTGCACGGCCGCCAGATCGCCGGATGGAAGGCCGTGGAGGGGCGGAGCAGCCGGGAGTGGGCCGACCAGGACACCGCCTTCGCCACCTTGCAGGAGCGGGGCATCCCGGAGGCCCTGCTATGGGAGCGCAGGCCCGCCAGCGTGGCCGGGCTGGAGAAGGCCCTGGGAAAGAAGCCCTTCGAGGAGGCGTCCTTCGGCCTGGTGGTCAAGAAGCCCGGCAAGCCGACTCTGGCGCCGGAGAGCGACAAGCGCCCGCCCTATTCGCCGGCAGAGGCGGCCTTTTCGGCGGCTGATTCATCAGGCAATAAAAATTTGTGAAATTATGAAGGAGTGTAATTGATATGCCTATTACCATTACCGGAGTTCGTTTTTCCTATTGCAATCTGTTCCAGCCCAAGGCGCCCTACAACAACCCCCAGGGGGAGCCGAAGTACAGCTGTACCATTCTGGTGCCCAAGACCAACACGGCGGCGAAGGCCGTCATTGACCAGGCGGTGGCCGCGGCCATTGAGGCGGGCGTCTCTGCCAAGTGGAGCGGCGTCCGGCCGCCCCAGCCGGCCATCTGTGTCCACGACGGCGACGGCCCCCGGCCCAGCGACGGCAGCGCCTTCGGCGAGGAGTGCCGGGGCTGCTGGGTGTTCACCGCCTCCAGCAAGCAGCCGCCCTTCGTGGTGGACGCCCAGGTGCAGCCCATCATCGACCCCACCCAGGTCTACAGCGGAATGTGGGGCAACGTGAACGTCAACTTCTTCGCCTACAACAGCGCAGGCAAGAAAGGGATCGGCTGTGGCCTGAACGGCGTGCAAAAGACCGGGGACGGAGAGCCGCTGGGCAGCCATGTCACAGCCCAGGAGGCTTTCCAGCCGGTGGCCGCCGCACCGGCGGCCCAGGGAACCCCCGGCGGCTACAGCACGGCCGCTTGGGGCAATGTCGACCCGATCACCGGACTGCCTTTTTAACGCGATATGGACGCGGTACATCATCTCAGTATTGACATCGAGACGTACAGCGACCAGGAAATCGGCAAGACCGGGCTCTACCGATACGCGCAGAGCCCGGTCTTTGCCATCCTCCTGTTTGCGTACAGTCTCGACGGGGCCCCTGTCCAGGTGGTCGATCTGACCCAGACGGAGGCCCGTCTGCCGGCGGAGGTCATCCGCTGGCTGTTTGACCCGGCCTGCATCAAGCACGCGTATAACGCCGCTTTCGAATGGTATTGCCTGAGCCGGTTCTTCCACTTGGAGAAAAACAACAGCTACCCGCCGGAGAAGTGGTTGCCGCAGTGGCGCTGCACCATGCTCCACGGACTCTACTGCGGCTACACCGCCGGCCTGGACGCCACGGGCAAGGCCCTGGGGCTCCCGCAGGACAAGCAAAAGCTGGCGGCCGGCAAGGCATTGATCCGCTATTTTTGCGTCCCCTGCAAGTCCACCAAGAGCAACGGGGGCCGCACCCGCAACCTTCCCCGGCACGACCCGGCCAAATGGGAGCTCTTCAAGGATTACTGCAAGCAGGACGTGGTCACGGAAATGGAGATTGAGCGCCGGCTGTCCGGCTTTCCGGTGCCGGACTGCGTACAGGCCCAGTGGGTGACCGACCAGAGCATCAACGCCCGCGGGGTGGCCGTGGACATGCCGCTGGTCACCGGGGCCCTCCAGCTGGATGCCCAGACCCGGCAGGACTACGTTGCCGAGGCGGTGGCGCTCACAGGGCTGGATAACCCCAACAGCGTGGCGCAGCTCTCCCGCTGGCTCCAGGAGGAGACCGGCGAGGAGGTAGGCGACCTGCGGAAGGACACCGTGGCCGATCTGTTGGGGAAGGAGCTGCCCGGGGATAAGGCTCGGCGGGTACTGGAGATCCGCCGGGAGCTGGGCAAGACCAGCAACAAGAAGTATACCGCCCTGGCGGCTGCGGTCTGTGCAGACAGCCGGGTGCGCGGGCTGCTCCAGTTCTACGGGGCAAACCGGACAGGGCGGTGGGCGGGACGGATCGTCCAGCCCCAGAACCTGCCCCGCACCTACATAGACGGCGCGCTGCTCCCCCTGGCCCGGGATCTGGTCAGGCACCAAGATGCCGCCGGGCTGCGGGTGGTGTTCGGCTCCGTGCCGGACACCCTGTCCCAACTCATCCGCACGGCCTTCGTTGCCGCCCCGGGGCGCACCCTGGTGGACGCCGACTTCTCCGCCATCGAGGCCCGCATGATTGCCTGGCTTGCCGGGGAGGAGTGGGTGCTGGAGGTGTTCCGCACCCACGGGAAAATCTACGAGGCTGCCGCGGCCCAGATGTTCGGTGTGCCCATCGAGACTATCAAGAAGGGAAACCCGGAATACAGCTACCGCCAGAAGGGCAAGGTGGCGACCCTGGCCCTGGGCTACCAGGGCGGCGTCGGCTCCCTGGTCAGCATGGGGGCTCTGCGCATGGGCATCCCGGAGGAAGACCTACCCGACATCGTAGAGCGGTGGCGCAATGCAAATCCCGCTATCGTGCAGTTCTGGTACACAGTGGAGGCCGCGGCCCGGGAGGCCGTGGAACACGGCCGCCGGGTGGAGCTGGACAGGGGACGGCTGGTGTTCGCCCGCGAGATGGATGGGAACAACGACTTTCTCACCATCCGGCTGCCCAGCGGCCGCAAGCTGTACTACGCCCACCCGCACATGGGGGTGAACCGGTTTGGACGGCCTGCAGTATGCTACTGGGGGGTAAACCAGAAGTCCCATAAGTGGGAAGTGATAGAGACCTACGGCGGACGCTTGACAGAGAACATCACCCAGGCCGCCGCCCGGGACTGCCTGGCCGAAGCCGTGGAGCGGCTGGAGGCCGCCGGCTATCCGGTGGCGTTCCACATCCATGACGAGGTGGTCATCGACGCGCCGCCGGGCCGGGACAGCCTGGAGGAGGTCATCAACATCATGCGGCAGGTGCCGCTCTGGGCGGAGGGGCTGCCGCTAAACGCGGACGGGTGGGTAAACCCGTTTTTCAAAAAGGATTAAAAATTACCGCCCCGCATAGTGGGGCGGTGGCGCGAATTATGCTTGTTTCCGCTTGCGTTCCTCACTAATATCGATGACACCAGGTGCACCACGCTTGAGACGCTCATTTTCTGCGTGGAGGGCCGCATTTTCGTCGCGAAGCTGTTTGTTCGTGTGCTCATCCAGCCGCTTAGTAAGAGTGGATGGGCACATATCAAGAGAACATGCGAGATATTTTTTAGTTGCGCCTTCAGCAAGCAAATCCTTACAAGCTTGCGCGGCTCGGGGAGAAATTTTCTTTTTCTTAGCCATGAAATTCACCTCCTCTCTAGGTGTACAGTAACACAAGTAGCCGTCCTTGTAAACTGATTTGATGCACGGTAATCCAGCTTTGTGCGTATACACAAATGTGATTTTGCGACTATAGCAAGTTTACTTTGTGCGCTTTGACCAGATAAACGCGCCCAGAAAGATTGACAGAGTTTTCTATCTAAAAGGAGTGAGCTCCTTGATTTATGACAGACAAATCACCATCTCCGTGGGCGCCAGCCGGCGGGCCACCAACTGGCAGGCCCAGACGCTGACGATCTCGGAGCTGTACGACCGTCTGCGGCTGCCGGCCAAAAGCACGGAGACCATGGCGGAGTATCTGGCCCTGTCAAAGGGCCAGCAGGACAATCTGAAGGATGTGGGCGGCTATGTCGCTGGCACGCTGCACGGCCCCCGGCGGAAGGCCGGGGCCGTCACCGGCCGGGATGTGCTGACCCTCGACCTGGATAGCATCCCCGCCGGCGGCACGGACGACGTGGTGCGGCGGGTGGAGGCCCTGGGGTGCGGCTACTGCATCTACTCCACCCGCAAGCACCGCCCGGACGCCCCCCGCCTGCGGGTGCTGCTGCCGCTGGACCGCACCTGCACCGCCGACGAGTACGAGTCCTGCGCCCGGCGCATGGCCGACATGATCGGCATGGAGCTGGCCGACCCCTCCACCTTTGAGGCGTCCCGGCTCATGTACTGGCCCAGCGTGTGCGCTGACGGACAGTACGTCTATTACCCCGCGGACAAGCCTATGCTGTCCGTAGACGGCCTGCTGGCCACCTATGTGGACTGGCGGAACGTGGCCTCCTGGCCCGCCTGCCCGGGCGCTGCGGCGCCAGCGCGGCTGGCGGCCAAGCAGGGAGATCCGGAGGCCAAACACGGCGTTGTGGGCGCCTTCTGCCGTGTGTACGACGTGCCCGCGGCGATGGACAAGTTCCTGCCCGGCGTCTACGAGGAGACGGACACCCCGGGGCGCTACACCTTCACCGGCGGCTCCACCACCGGCGGCGCGGTGCTCTACGACGGGGGGAAGTTCCTCTACTCCCACCATGCCACCGACCCCTGCGGCGGGAAGCTGGTCAATGCCTTCGACCTGGTGCGGCTGCACTGCTTCGGAGACAAGGACGACGAGGCACAGCCGGGGACGCCCATCAACCGCCTGCCCAGCTATAACGCCATGTGCGAGCTGGCGGCGGGGGACAGTGAGGTCTCTGGCCTGCTGCTCCGGGAGCGGTGGGCGGAGGCCACCGAGGGCTTCACCGAGGCCGTTGGGGAGACACAGGATGACAGCAGTTGGATCCAGCGGCTGAAAACGCATAGCAAGACCGGCAAGCCCCTCTCCACCATTGACAACGTGTGGATCATCCTGGAGAACGACCCTCTGTTGAAAGGCCGGTTTGCCCTGAACGCCTTCGCCGGGCGAGGGGAGGTGCTGGGCCCGGTGCCCTGGTCAGAGAGCACGGAGCGCCGCCTGTGGAGCGACAACGACAACCAGGGGCTCTACTGGTATTTGGAGAAGTATTATCAGATCACCGGCACCGGGAAGATAGACGGCGCCCTCTCCCTCCACAGCGAGAAACACGCCTTCAACGAGATCACGGCGTATCTGGAGGGACTGGTATGGGACGGAGCCCCGCGTCTGGATACCCTCTTTATCGACTACCTGGGGGCGGAGGACACCCCATACACCCGGGCCGTGACCCGCAAGGCATTTACGGCCGCAGTGACCCGGGCGATGGTTCCGGGGGCCAAGTTTGACAACATGACCATCCTGTCTGGGCCCCAGGGCATCGGCAAGAGCACCCTCCTGGACAAAATGAGCCGGGGCTGGTTCAACGACTCTATCCGCACTTTCGAGGGCAAAGAGGCCTCCGAACTGCTCCAGGGGGTGTGGCTGGTGGAGATCTCGGAGCTGGACGCATTCCGGCGCACCGACGTGTCCCGCATCAAGCAGTTTCTCAGCCAGCGCGCCGACCGCTTTCGGGCGGCCTATGGGCGCCATGTGAAGGAGATGCCGCGGCGGTGCGTGTTCTTCGGCACGACCAACACCGGGGACTATCTCCAGGATAAGACGGGCAACCGGCGATTCTGGCCAGTGGATGTGGGGCTGCGGCCGCCGGTCAAAAGCGTATGGAACGACTTGGACAACGAACTCGACCAGCTGTGGGCTGAGGCTGTGGTGCGCTGGCGCACAGGGGAGCCCCTTTACCTGGCGGGAGACCTGGCCGAGGCGGCGAAGGCGCAACAGGAAGACCACCGGGAGGTCAGCGCCCGGGAGGGGCTGATCCTGGACTTTCTCGACCGGCCGGTGCCCCGGGGCTGGCCATCCTGGGATCTCAACCGTCGGCGCGTGTACTGGGCCGGCGGAGTATCCGGAGAAATGGAGTTGGCGCCCCGGGATCGGGTGTGTGCTCTGGAGGTTTGGTGCGAGCTGCTGGACGGCCAGAAACGGGATATGCGGTACAGTGATACCCAGGAGATCAACAGTATCATCGCCGCGGCACCAGGATGGAAGCGCAAAAAGACCGCCTTGAAATTTGGATACTGCGGCGCGCAAAAAGGCTTCGTCCGGGGGTAACCTTTGGCCAATTTTCGGGGTAACTTTGGCCGAAAGGTAACCTTTGAGGGGTAACCAGGTAACCTTCGGTAACTTTCAAAGTTTACCCCTGTATCCGCTGGGGCAGTAGGCAGGTAACCGGGTAACCTCTTTTTCCTATTAAATAGTAAATTAGAGAATTAGGGAGTACATATACCCGCCTAATACGCCTAAACGCCCAACGCGGCGCGCGTATAGGGAAAAAATGTTCCGAAGTTACGCCCTGAGATTTTGAGCGCGGAGGGCGATGATGCAAAGAATGATTTGAAACGCATAGAAAGCAACATGAGGCGGAGGTGGAACAGGTGAAAGAATCCGAAATTGAGGCCCGGCTTGTCCGAGGGGTGAAGGCCCTGGGCGGGGTGGCCTACAAGTTCGTGAGCCCGGGAAATGTGGGAGTGCCTGACCGGGTGGTGGTTCTCCCGGGCGGGCGGGTGATCTTCGTGGAGCTGAAGGCGGAGGGCGGGCGGCTGAGCCCGATGCAGCGCCAGCAGCTGGCCCGGCTCCGCCGGCTGGGGGCGGACGCCTGCGAAGTAAAAAGCGAGACCGGGGTCGCCCGGTTTCTGGAGGAGTGCTGTAATCGGCTGGAAGGAGGTGATGCCCAATGAAGTTCATCCCGCATGAGTACCAGAAATACGCGATTGACCGCGTGGTGGCCGACCCGGCCCTGGGGCTTTTCCTGGAGATGGGCCTCGGTTGAGGCAAGACGGTGATTACCCTGACGGCGATTAACGAGCTGCATTTCAACCGCTGGGCGGTGGCCCGGTGCCTGGTGGTGGCGCCCAAGAAGGTGGCGGAGGCGACATGGAACGCCGAGGCGGCCCAATGGGATCACCTGAAGCATCTGCGTATCATCCCGGTGCTGGGCAGCGCGCAGAAGCGCATCCGGGCGTTGAACACCCCGGGAGACATCTGGGTCATCAACCGGGAGAACGTGCCCTGGTTGGTGGACTACTACCGCAACGGCTGGCCCTTCGACATGGTGGTGCTGGATGAGAGCAGCAGCTTCAAGAACGCCCAGAGCAAGCGGTTCAAAGCGCTGAAGCTGGTGCGTCCCCGCATCCGCCGGCTGGTGGAGCTGACCGGCACCCCGTCCCCCAACGGGCTGGAGGATCTGTGGGCCCAGGTGTACTTGCTGGACGGCGGAGCCCGGCTGGGCAAGACCATTTCCAGCTACCGGGAGGCGTTCTTCACGGAGGATCGGGCCTATCCCGGCCAGCAGTATCGTACTTACAGCCCGCAGGACGGGGCCGACCGCCGCATCCGGGAGGCCATCTCGGACATCTGCGTCAGCATGAAGGCGGAGGACTATTTGACCCTGCCGGACTACACCGAGGACATTGTCCCCGTTGTGTTGGACGCCAAAGCAAAGCGGGCCTATGACAAGCTGGAGCGGGACATGCTGCTGCGGGTGGATGAGGCCACCATCACGGCCCAATCCGCCGCCGTGCTGAACGGAAAGCTGCTGCAGCTGTGCAGTGGGGCGGTCTATGACGAGGACGGCCAGGCCGTCGAGATCCATGCCTGCAAGCTGGACGCTTTTCTGGAGGTGGTGGAACAGCTTCACGGGGAGCACGCCCTGGTGTTCTACTGGTTTCAGCATGAGCGAGACCGGCTGGCGGCGGTGCTGAAGGACTCCGGCCTGCGGGTGCGGGTGTACCAGAGCGCCGCCGACGAGCAGGCCTGGAACGCCGGTGAGGTGGATCTGCTGCTGGCCCACCCGGCCTCCTGCGGTTACGGCCTCAACCTCCAGGCCGGCGGCCACCATATCGTGTGGTACGGTTACCCCAACTGGGCCCTGGAGCTGTACCAGCAGGCCAATAAGCGCCTGCACCGGCAGGGCCAGCGGTACCCGGTCATTGCCCACCACCTGGTGGTGCAGGGCGGCATGGATGAGGCCGTAGTGGCGGCTCTACATGACAAGGGGGATACGCAGGAGGCGTTGATGCAGGCGCTGAAGGCCCGAATCCGCGGCGCACGGACAGGCGGGGCGGCGCCGAAAGCTTGACAGACCAAACCGAGGCGGGTTATACTGATCATATAGCGTAAGGCGCCTTGTACCGTCCATAGACGCGTTAGGCCCAAGCCGATTTATCTCAGTTGCGCATAAGGAATTTTATGCGCGGATGGGGTAAATCGGCTTTTTATTTTGTTTGCGCCGAGAGGTGGTGAGCCCGTTGTGGCAAAAGGCAAATATCAGCGGTGGCTGGAGCCGGACGGACTCCTGCTGCTGGAGGGTTGGGCCCGGGATGGGCTGACCGACGAGCAAATCGCCCATAACATGGGCATCACAGCGAAAACGCTGTATGTATGGAAAAGCGCGTATGGTGAGATATGTGAGGCCCTAAAAAAGGGCAAAGAAATCGTGGATATCCAGGTGGAAAACGCCCTCTTAAAACGGGCCTTGGGCTATGAGTACATGGAGGAGCGGGTGGAGATCAGTGAAAAGGACGGCCGGAAGGTCATCCAGACGACGAAGACCGTACCGCCGGATACCACGGCGCAGATTTTCTGGCTCAAAAACCGCCGGCCGGATCAATGGCGTGATAAGCCTGTGGAGGGGGCGCCTGAGGTCAACCAGACTGAGGACGATGCTTTGACCGAGAGCCTGAAAGAGCTGGCAAGGGGGCTGTGATGTTCAGCGAGAAGCAATTGAAGATCATGGCGTTTCCCTATACCGGCTATGACGCGCTGATCTGTGACGGGGCGGTGCGGTCGGGAAAAACCTCAGTCATGTCGTTGTCCTTCTTCCTGTGGGCAATGGGACGTTTCAACGGCTGCGCGTTTGCACTCTGTGGGAAGTCGGTAGGGGCGGTGGAGCGCAACATTGTGACGCCGCTTCTGGCGGTGCAGTATTTGCGGCAGAACTTCACCATTTCCTACAGCCGCTCCGGCCATGTAATTACGGCCCGGCGTGGGGTGCGGGAGAACCGCTTCTACCTGTTCGGCGGCAAGGACGAGAGCTCCTACACGCTGATTCAGGGTATCACCCTGGCGGGGGTTTTGCTGGACGAGGTGGCCCTGATGCCCCGCTCTTTTGTGGAACAGGCCATGGCCCGGTGCTCCGTGACAGGGGCAAAGCTATGGTTCAACTGCAACCCGGAGGGGCCGCAGCACTGGTTCCGGCAGGAGTGGATTCTAAAGGCGGAGGAGCACAAGGCCCTCCATCTGCACTTCACCATGGAGGACAACCCGGCGCTGGACGAGGCCACCCGGGCCAGATACCGGAGCATGTATTATGCCGGGGTGTTCTACCAGCGGTACATTCTGGGCCTGTGGGTCATGTCGGAGGGGCTTATCTACGACATGTTTGACCAGACAGAGAATGTCTACCGGACGCAGGAACGCCCGGTGGATCTGGAATGGGTTTCCCAGAGAACCGTGGCCTGTGACTACGGTACCGCCAACCCTACGGTGTTTCTGGACATCTATGACCACGATGGAGTGATCCGGGTGGACAGGGAGTACCGCTGGGACAGCCGGAAGGAGCGCCGGCAGAAGACCGACCAGGAGTATGCCGACGACCTTCTGGACTTTCTGGGCAGGGAATGGTGCGCGGTGATCGTAGATCCCTCGGCGGCCTCGTTTATCGAGGAACTGAGGCGGCGGGGGGTGTATGTCATCCCTGCGGAAAATGAGGTGCTGGACGGCATACGCAAGACCGGAAGCCTGTTTCACCGCAGAAAAATTCTGGTCAGTGAAGCCTGTGCCGGCCTGCTGGACGAACTGGGCACCTATTTGTGGGACGAGAAGGCGGGCCAGCGGGGGGATGAGAAGCCCCTGAAGGAGCGGGACCACGGGCCGGACGCCCTGCGCTATTACATCAATTCACTGCCGGACTGGAGGTTCGAGTAAGTGTCCAGACGCAATAAAAGCCGCCCCAGGGGCGCACAACCAAATACCGAGGCGGTGAGCGTACAAGACGCATTTTCCAACCCGCTGTTCCGGCTGGGCTATGGCTCCCAGTCGCCGCTGGAGGCCACAGAGTATCCGCTGACCCGGATGACGGACAACTACGCCCTGCTCAACTCCCTCTACCGGGACAACTGGGTAGTACAGAACGTGGTGGGCATCATCCCGGACGACATGACAAAGAAGTGGTTCGCTCCCGCCGGAGCGGTGGGGCCGGAGCACCTGAAGGAACTGGATCGCGTTCAGCGCGTGACGGCGCTCCGGGAGCGGGTCAACGAGGGACTGCGGTGGGGCAGGCTGTACGGAGGCGCCGCCGGACTTATCATGATCCGCGGACAGGAGGGGATGCTGGGCCAGCCACTGGAGCTGGAGAGCATTTACCCCGGTACCTTCCAAGGGCTTTACATACTCGACCGCTGGCAGGGCGTGGTACCCGGTATGGAGCTGGTATTCGAGGGCGGAGAGCCGGTGCCCGCCTATTACTCCATCACCGACGCCAGGGGGAACACGGTGGCGAAGGTGCACCACTCAAGGCTGGTGCGGTTCACCGGCCGCGACCTGCCCTTCCTGGAGCGGGTGGCGGAGCTGTACTGGGGAGAGTCCGAGGTGGAGGCCCTATACAATGATGTGGTTAAGCATGACAACGTGGCCGCCAACATGGCCGCGCTCACCTTCCGGGCCAACGTGGACACCATGGAGGTGCAGAACCTGGACCAGCTCTTTTCCGTTACGTCCGGGGAGCAGCAGAGGCGGTTCTGGAATGTGATGCAGGCCCAAAGCGTGATGAAGTCCAATTTCGGCATGCAGTTGGTCAACCGGGGTGACCAGATTAAGAATACCCAGTACACCTTCACCGGGCTCCAGGAGGTCTACGACTCCATGTGCCTCGACCTGTCCGGCGCGTCCCGGATTCCGGTGACCAAGCTGTTCGGACGCTCCCCGGCGGGGATGAACGCCACCGGGGAGAGCGACCTTCGGAACTACTATGACTACGTGGACACGCTGCGGGAGGCCAAGCTTCGGCCCATTCTGGAAAAGCTGCTGCCGGTCCTGGCCATGTCAGCCTGGGGGGCGGTACCCGACGGGCTGGACATCACTTTCCCGCCCCTGTGGACTCCCACGGCGGCCGAGGTGGCGGAGATCGCGCTGAAAAAGGCCCAGGCCATCCGGGATACCTTTCAGGCGGGCCTGTTCCGGGCGGACACGGCTCAGAGGGAGCTCAAGAAGCTGGCGGACGAGACCGGGATGTTTGACAGTATTTCCGAAGAGGAGATCGCGGCCAACACCGGGAAAACCTACCAGGATGTGACCGCCCTGCGGGATCCATTGGCAGGGCTGGGGTACGGAGGGGAGATATCCGCCCCTTTTGAGGGGGCCGCGCAGGACGCGCTGACATGGGATTATTCGCCCAGCCAGCCAAGGGATAAAAAAGGGAGATGGACAAGCGGCGGCGGAAATAGTAAAATTGGGAAAACAAAGTACGCGCCGTCAAAGAGGGCGAACAAGCGGGGGAAAACCGTCTCAGCCAAGACCTTCGGTATTCTGCGGGGTGAGTTCAATACCAAATATCCGGGAGCCAAAACGGGACAACAAGGTCAAGTCAGCTATAAGGGCAAGCGGTATTGGCTTGAGGCGGATGGTAGCGGAAGTGTGATCGTTAAAAAGTCCTGGAAGGAGTGACGCTTGTATTATGGGGGAGAATGGACATTATCAGTTAATAGCGGCCCTGCGGCCCTTTGTCCATGAAGAGGAATCAAGAATTGAATCTTTTTTGGAAGAAGATTTAGAGTGGTTTGTTGAAGCGATAGAAGCATTTGGCGTGGAAGATTTAATGATGCAATATATAAAAAGAAATCCGAATGCTACCACACAAGAGCTGTATCATTATTTTTCTGATAATACTGGCGACTGCCCGCCAGGGCAGGAAGATATTTGGGAAGACAACGAGAGGGAATAAGCATGGCGAAAGACGATTACTTTGTGTTAGTCAATAAATTCCTGCGTTATCTGTATAAATGCCTGAAACAGAATATAGCCCCTGACTGGAATCTGCTGGCCCCCAACACAAAGGACTTCCCAGTCCACGAGGAATACTTCACCTACATGCTGGCCCATCTGCTGGCAGATGGATACATCGAGGGGATTGCAGAAGTCCGGAGAATTGGGAGCCCTGTTCAGTTCAAGGAAACCAGCGGCCTAAAAATCACTCCTGCGGGCATTGAATACCTGGAAGAAAACTCCACCATGAAGCGAGTGACGGAATTTCTTGGGCCGGCTGGTGAGATTGCGGGAACAGTCCTTTCTAAGTTCTGGTGATACTCTATGCCAACGCTGAATCGGGCGCCGAATGAGAAAGAGCTGGAAACGCTCGTCTCCATCTATCTAAGAGCGGAGACCGCCATCATCAACGAGATTGGGCGGCTTCGCTCCCAGGGCCTGGTGGATTACCACGCTGTGGCCGCCCTGGAGCGGGTGCAGGCCATCCTCCGGCAGATGGAATCAGACTGCTGGGAATACGTCCCAAAGATGATTGAAAAGCAGTTCTATGTCCGGGTGCCAGAGGCCCGGAAGGCCCTGGAGGTGCCGGAGACGGCGGCCAAGCACGCCGCAGGCTACGCCAACGCGGCCGTGCTCACGGGTGAGCAGCATGCCATTGTGGACCGGCTGGCGGCAAACTTGATGGGGGAGATTACCGACGCCTCCATGACTGTGATGGCTACCCTGCAATCCGCCCTGATTGGCCGTGTGGAGCCGGATGTATACCGCCGGGTGGGGCTGGAACAGGTGGCGGCGCAACAGGCCGCAGGACGCGGCGTGAACGCCTCAGTGCCCGCCTTTGTGCAGGCGCTCCGGCGGGAGGGCGTCCGGGCCTTTACTGACAAGGCGGGCCGGGACTGGAGCCTGCATACTTACTGCACGATGGTCTCCCGCACCACCTCCCGGCAGGCGGAGGTGCTGGCGGTGCTCACCGCGGACCCGGAGCACGACCTATACATGATATCCAGCCACGGCACCACCTGTGCGCTGTGCGCGCCCTACGAGGGCCGGGTATACTCCCGTAGCGGCACAGACCCGGACTTCCCACCCCTGGCGGCGGCGTTCGGGAAGGTAGACCCGGCGGGGCCGGACACACTGGCCAACACCTGGCTCAACATCCACCCCAACTGCCTCCATGTGCTGCTGCCCTGGACGGCGGCGGGCCGGACAGATGAGGAGATCCAAAAAATAAAGGATTTCTCCAACCCCCGCAAGAACCTGTTCAGCCGAGACCCGCGGTCGGAGAGCCAGATTGCGGCTTACCGCAAAAAAGAGCGGGCCCGGGCCCAATGGCTGGCGGATTACCGCCAGTGGGAGCGCTACCGGGTGACGCTGGGGAACCGGGTGCCCGGGAGATTTGAGACCTTCCTGCATCAGAAGCGGGAGGACGGAGAGCGGTACCGTCTGTGGCGATTGGATTACCGCAGGAGGGCCGGGCTTTTGGAGCATCCAGAGCGGGCACTTCCCGGAGCAGACAAAGCCAGCGCCGCAGACGCCAAATTTACAGGGTATTTTTTTAACCCGGAAAGCAGAGACGGGTATCCAAAGGGGGATGCATTTTCGTCCCGCTTAGGCTATAATAAAGACAACTGGGAAAAGATGCGGGAAGAAATTCTGGATGCAGCAACAAGGTATCCCTCTGTACTCAAACGGGAGGATGTTCATGGAAGGCGTTATGAACAGTTGGTTGTCCTGTATGGACGTAAAGGAAGCCCTGCGAATGTACTGCTTGCCTGGAATGTCAGACCGGATGGAACAACCCACTTTGTAACAGCTCATATGGAGAAGATATAAATGGCAAAATATCAGCAATATGAATCTGTTTTACTTAAGGATGGCCGGATCGCCACAATTGTGGAGGTCTATGAGCCGGGAGCCTATGATGCCGATATTGGGGATTCTCCCGAAGATTGGGCGACGGTTTATGGTATCACAGATGATGAGATTGAGCGGAAAGCGACCGAACAGGAGATGGATAGGAAGTACCGGGAATCCATGCGGCAGCTAAGGGAACAGGGAATTTTGGAGTGAAGGAAAATGACAGAGCAAGTGATACGGGCCATTGAGGCCGCGCTCAAGCGTGGACTGCGGGTGGAGTTGCTGCTGGACAAGGATGGAACCATCAAGGTGCAGACGGTATCCCGCAAGAAACTGAATATTGTTCCCACGCCCTGAATGGTGGGCGGGAAGAGCTGAATGGAGCTGACAGGAGAAATCCTGCCGGCTCCTTTTTTATTTGCAAAGTGAGGTGACGGCATGACCTATCTGGAACTGCTGCAAAGGGCGCTGGCCGAGGAGATCGAGGCCACGCGGCTGTATCTGGCCTGTATGGCCCTGGCACCGCGGGAGGATCTGGGGGGGCTGCTGGAGATCAACAAGGACGAGACCGACCATGTGGCGCTGATTTCCTCCCTGATCTCCCGGCAGACCGGCCGGGACGCGGACTATGCCGCAATGGTGCCGGGGGTGGACTGATGGCGGTTGCGTACTATGGCTCCCACATCTCGGAGCACCTAGTCAAGACGCCGGAGGGATACCTGATCTGCTACGATGTGCCGATCAACCGGACCGGCACGCAGATGTATACGGCGGGAGAGCTGGGGCTGGAAGGAGAACCGGAGCGGCCAGTGACCGTCTACCGCCTGGAGGAGGACGTGTTCTCTCCGGCGGCACTGGCCAGCCTGGAGGGAAAGGACATCACCAGGGGGCACCCGGCGGAGATGCTGGCTGCGGAGAACCAGGCTTCCTACTCCAAGGGGCACCTGGAGCATGTGCGCCGGGATGGGGACAACACCGTGGCCGACCTGATTATCAAGGACCCCGGACTGGCTTCCGACGTGGAAAGCGGCGTGCTGAGGGAGGTCTCCTGCGGCTATTATTGCAGGTTTGAACCATACCTGGACGGATACCGGCAGACAAACCTGGTGGGCAATCACGTGGCGGTTGTGCCGAGAGGCAGGGCGGGCCACAGTGTTGCAATAAAAGACCACGCCGCCGGAAAGGCGGAGAAAGGACTGAAACGAATGAAAAAAGAGACCAAAGAGGCGCTCTACCGGTTCTTCGGCCTGGCGGCAAATGACGCTGCACCGGAGGAGCTGGAGCAGTTGACCCGCGATGTGAGTACGGTCGCCACTGCGCTGGACGCCGAACCCGCCGCAAAGGCGCCGGAGGCGGAACCCGCTGGTGATGCAGCCCAGGCTTCTGACGAGATGGTGGAGCGCGCCCCCAAGGGCGACGACATCGGGAGCAAGCTGGACCGCATTCTGGAGATGCTGGAGGCGAAGGCCCGGGGAGGCCGGGGAGAGCGGCCCCTCCACGATGAAGAGGACCTGGACGACCTGATTGAGAAGCTGGCCGGAGAGGAGACGGTGGCGAAGGAGAAGGCGGTCACTATCCCAGCCGAAGAAATGGCGGACCAGTTGATGGAGCCCGGTACACGGGATGCGGCTGTGGCCCTGCTCAAGAAGGTGCGCCCCGCTGTGGCGGCCATCCAGAACCGGGCCGAGCGCGCCCGCGTGGTGGATGCGCTGCTCTCCACCATCCAGGGTCCCGATGTGATGAGCGGGATTGTTCAGGCCGCCCGGGACAGCGCACAGAAGGCCGCCGACACGGCCAGGCGCACCAGCTATGAGACTGCCTGCGCCGAGGCGCAGGCCGCCTATGCAGCCCGTAATCCCCACAAGGCGGGGAAGGAGGGGGAATGATGCCCCTTCGTCCTCAGACCATTGGCCGGGATATGTCCCATGGCTTTTCCGGCAGCTATGCCAGACAGCCGGATATGATCGTCACCACCGCCCCTTTGGGCGGAGCGGAGGACATACCCTTCGGGATGCCCCTGGTACGGGGGCAGAAGGGCGAGGTGATCCCCATGGGGGCTGGAAACACTGGAAACCAGTTCATCGGCGTGGCCGGCCGGGAGGTCAAGTCCGCGTCCGAGTTTTACAGCCAGAATGAGGGGCGGTACGGCCCGGGAGAACCAGTCTCCGTATTCCAGCGAGGGTGCATCAACGTAAGGTGCCGGAAGGGCGCTCCGGCGGTGGATGGAACAGTCTATGTCCGGGTAACTGCCAGCGGAGGCTATCAGCCGGGCGACTTCGAGGCGGAGGCGGACGGGGAAAACACTGTGGCGCTGGTCAACGCCCAGTGGGGCGGCCCGGCGGACGGGAATGGCGTGGCCGAGCTGCGCATTGCCTATGTGGGGCCAGTGCCCGCAGCGCAGGGCACTGCGGGGCCTCAGGGCCCCAAAGGGGACCCCGGCCCACAGGGGGAACCGGGACCGCAAGGGGAAACTGGGCCGCAGGGGCCCGCAGGACCGGAAGGCCCCAAAGGGCCAAAGGGTGACCAGGGGCCGGCCGGGCCGTCGTATACACTGCCCGCTGCCGCCGCAGCCACCCTCGGAGGCGTGAAGCAGATGGCCGCCATTGCGGACCTGAGCGCAGCCCCCACGCAGCAGGATTTCAACAACCTATTGGCCGCGCTCCGCACCGCGGGGATGCTGGCTACATCGTAAGGAGTGAATATTATGGGACTCAACCCCCAGGTGATCGGCAAGGAAATGCCCCACGGGTTTGCGGGCTGTTACGCCCGGCAGCCTGACATGATTGTAAACACGCGCCCCGCCGGAGGCGGCGCGCCCATTCCCTTCGGCACGCCGCTGAAATACGACGGAGCAGAGGTAGTCCCCATGGGAGCAGCCGCAACCGCGGCCCAGTTTGTGGGCGTGGCTGGAGCTGAGATCAAGAGCGCGCTCACCTATCTAGACCAGAGTCAGGGCCAGTATGCCCCTGGCGAGCCGGTGAGCGTCTTCCAGCGCGGGGCCATCAATGTGAAGTGCCAGCGTGGCACTCCCGCTCTGGGCGGCGCGGTCTATGTCCGCATCACCGCTAACGGCAGCTTTTCCACCGCCGCTGTGGGAGGCTTTGAGGCAGAGGACGACAGCGGCAAGGTGGTGCAGCTCACCAATTGCCAGTGGGCAGGGCCCGCCGATGCCAACGGTGTCGCGGAGCTGCGTATCCTGACCATGAACAACGCCTGATAGGAGGGACATAGAATGAGCTTTCAGAATGTAGGAACCTACAATGCGGGGGTGTTTACCCCCAAGGCGGCCGGTCCCGCCCCCGTGGGCGGCGTGCCCGTCATGGACGCCGACGGCATCGCCTCTGGGGGCGCCTTTCTAGTGAGTGAGCTGGAGAAGCGCGACCCCCTGATCCGCAAGCCACTGACCAGCTTTACCTATCCCAGGGACATCGTAATCCAGACCGGCGGCGGCTGGGTGGACTACGTGTCCGCCATGAGCGTGGCCTATGGTATCACCGGCGGCGCGGTCAACAGCCCCGTGACGGCCGGCGGCGCCAACGGCATTCCCGTGGTGCAGGCCAGTGTGGACAAGGGGGTATACAAGGCCCACGTGTTCGCCGCCGCCCTGCGGGTGATGTTCCAGGATATGCAGCGGGCCAACTACATCGGCCGCAGCCTGGACAACCTGCTCCAGGACGGCGTGAGAATGGCCTACGACAAGCACATGGACGCCAATGGTTATGTGGGTATCGGGGACTACGGGACCACCGGCTTGGTCAACAACCCAGACGCCACCGAGACCACCGCCGTCAACGGCGCAAAGGGCACCGCCGCCTGGGCCACCAAGACCCCCCAGGAAATCCTCAAGGACGTGAACGACGCCATTACCTCTGTGTGGGCCGCAAACGAGTACGACGAGACTGCTGTGCCCAACCACATCCTCATTCCCTATGAGCAGTACAACTACATCCTCACCACTATGGTTACCGACCTGGCCACCGAGACCATCTATGACTTCCTGCTGAAGAACAACGCGGCGGCCAAGAACGGCGGCTCCCTCTTCATCGGGGCCACCCGGTGGTGCAAGGGCGCGGGTACCGGGGACAAGGACCGGATGGTGGTCTATGTGAACCACGAGCGCTTCGTCAAGATGGACGAGCTGGTGCCCATGAGCCGCATCATGTCCGCCCCTAACGTGGCCAATGTGTGCTACGACACCGCCTACATGGCCAACCTCTCCGAGGTGCAGCTCTTCTACCCCACCTCTATCCTGTACGTGGACGGCATCTGAGGAGGGCGCGCATGTTTGTACTGAGCAAACGGAACATTGTCATTCCCGCCCCGGACGGCTCTGCTGCCGTCCGGCTGCGGGCTGGCATGATGGAGACTGTGCCCGGTTGGGCGGCTGAGACGGACTATTTCCGGGCCCTTGTCAGAGATGGAAAAGTTGTGCCCTCCGGCACTTCCGACAGGGAGGGACAGAAAGCGGCGGAGAAAAAGGTAAAGACCCGACGGGGCGCGGAGACCACCGAGGAATAGGAGGCGGGAGCCATGTTCTACTGGGGCCAGCCGCAATTTTACGGTGTGCGGGCCGCGGCGGCCAACCTTGGCAACAGCGCGGGGAATTACACGGCAGAGCAATTCCAGGAGGATTTCCCGCAGTTCTTTACCGGGTTGGGGGAGAGCTTGCTGCCCAGGACCATGCTGGATGAGTTCATCCGGCAGGCCAATGCTGCCATCCAGCCGGACAAGTGGCTGGACGGCTGGCGGTACGCCGCAGGGCTGTATACGGCCCACTATGCCACGCTCTACCTGAAAACCTACGCGCCCTCCAGCGAGACGCCCGGGCAGGCCGCGGCCACCGGGGCGCTGGTGGGGGTGGTGGCCTCGGCCAAGCTGGGGCAGGACAGTGTCACTTATGACACAGACGCCCTCACGAAAGCGACGGAGGACTGGGGCGACCTGAACGCCACCCAATACGGGCAGCTTCTGGCCACAAAGGCCCGGCTGGTGGGCATGGGAGGGAGTTATGTCTTATGAATTTCCGTGACTGGTACACCGATACCGTGGACATCTGGCGGGTGGTTCCGGTACAGGATGGGAGCTTGACACGCCACGAGCGGAGAGAGCTGTACCGGAATATCCCTTGCCGCCTCTATCAGGTGGAAGCGCCGGAGATCCGCATGAGCCAGGCCGCGGCATCAGCAGACCAAAAGGACTGGCTCCAGTGTGACAACGAAGTGGACATCCAGGCGGGTGACGAGCTCATTATTCACCGGGGGGCGGTCCTCGGCAAGAGCATCCCGGACATACGCGCCTTTGCCTCCGGCCCCAACCACTTTTTTGAGCCCTTCGGGGCTATCATGCCGGGACTGGCCCACCAGGAAATCCGTTTGCTCCAGCAGGAGCGGGTGAAAGGCGGTGTGGAAGATGAACCTGGAGGAGCGCATAAGGCAGCTCAGACAGGCTAAGACGCAAATTCCGGGTATTCTGGCGCGGGCCGGAATGAATGCTGCCCTGCGGGCCGTGGAAAAGGCAGTGGAGGAGACGCCGCCCACCGTCAACAGTCTGCGCGGAACCAACACCCGCACCGGAGAGATGAAGCAGCACTGGGTGACCGACAGCCGTCCCAGACCGGTACGGCAGGGGGACAGCTATGTGTCGGAGCTCAACAACGACAAGCAGTACGCCTCCTTTGTCAACGACGGGCACCGGATGGACCGCCACTTTGTGCCTGGGCTGGTCATCAATCCGGGCTCCGGGCTGCTGGAATTTAACCCAGACGGAACGGGCGGTATCGTGGTAGGTACCCGGACGGCCTATGTCCCCGGCCTGTTCATGGTAGACAAGGCGGTGGAGGAGTACCGCCGGGTACTGCGGGAGGAGTTGAAGGGATTAGAGGAGCTGATGGAATGAACCTGACTGTAACCACCATCGCCAAATCCCTGGCGGACTACTTGGCCCCCTGCTTCCCAAGTGTGGCCTTCTACGAGGATCCGAACCAGCAGGGCAGTATTCCGCCCTGCATGTTCCTCCAGACCCGTTACAACTATACAACCCTGGAGACCGGCGGGTTCTGGCGGCGGAGGCTGGGGCTTGACCTCACCTATCTGGAGGACTACAACCGCCCGGATTTGCAGCAGAGGTACCAGCGGGCAGGGGAGACCCTGGATCTGCTGATGGAGACCTTCCCCTACTCCGACGGGGAGACGGCGGGAACCATCCTGCTGCGGGCCCATGAACGGGAATGGCGCATAGATCTGGACGCCCTGCACTATCGCTTCGAATTGCTGGAGCGGGTATCTATCCCCGAAGCTGTGGTCAAGATGCAGGCCATGAACTACGACGAGAGGCTGAAAGATGAAAGCTAAAAAGTACCGGCGGGAGATTCTGCTGAAAGCTCACCGCTATGCGAAATATCAGCAGGACTTCCTCGGGGTAGTCCTGTGTAAGAGCGAGTATACCATCGCCGAGGCCGACAAGGCGGTCAAGGCATTCTTCAAAGACAAGGAGCGTGATTGACATGGCAGGAGGTACCTGGGCGAGCCAGAACAAGGTGCGGCCCGGCGTCTACATCCGGTTTGCCTCGGACCGGGGGCTGGGGCTCACGGTCAGCGACCGGGGCGTGGTAGCCATCGCGGAGGCCATGAGCTGGGGCCCGGTGGAGACGGTGCAGGAGATCGAGGCCGGGGCCAATATGACCCCCTACACCGGGTATGACATCACCAATCCCAAGAACCGGTTCCTCAACGAGATCTTCAAGGGCACCAACCGGACGGCGGCCCCCAATAAGCTGCTGCTCTACCGCCTGGGGGCCACCGGGCAGAAGCAGGCAAGCGCAGAGGTTTCGCCCCTGACGGCCACCGCAAAGTATCCCGGGGTTCGGGGCAACGATATCTCCATCGTCATTACCGAGCTGACTGACCTGGAGGATGCTTTCGCCGTGTCCACGGTGGTGGGCGGGGAGATTGTGGACCAGCAGACCGCAAAGACGGTGGAGGAGCTATCCGCCAACGACTGGGTGGCCTGGAGTGGTACCGGAGCCCTGGCCGCCACGGTGGGAAAGGCGCTCTCCGGCGGCGCCGATGGTTCTCCCGCATCCGCCGATTACACCGACTTCCTGGCAGCCATCGAACCCTACAAGTTCGACGTGCTCATTTACGACGGCACCGACACCACCGTGCAGGACGCGATGGTGGCCTTTGTGAAGCGCCTGGCGGCGGAGGAGGGGGCTTATACCCAACTGGTGGCCGCGGGGCTCACCAACCCGGACGACCGCTTTGTGGTCAACATCATGAGCGGCGTTGTGCTCAGCGACGGCACCACCCTCACCCCCCAGCAGGTGACCTGGTGGGCGGGCGGGGCCCTGGCTGGGGCCCAGTATAACGAGTCCCTGACCTACGCCGCCTATCCCAACGCGGTGGACGTGTCCCCCAAGCTGACCAACTCCGGGTACATCGACGCCCTGACTGCCGGCCAGTTTGTCCTCTTTGCCGACGGCGGGGTGGTGAAGGTGGAGCAGGATATCAACTCTCTGGTGACCTATACCACCGATATCACCGGGCCCTATCACAAGAACCGGGTGATCCGGCTGCTGAACACCATCGCCAACGACATCTATCAGCAGTTCTCCGATGGCTACATCGGCGTGGTCAACAACAACGAGCAGGGCCGCATGATGTTCAAGAGCGCCATCGTGGGGTATCTGCTGGACATCCAGGCCAATAACGGCATTCAGAACTTTGAGGCCGAGGACGTGACCGTAGAGCCCGGCGAGGCCATTGACGCCATTGTGGTCAACCTGGCGATCCAGCCGGTGGACAGCGTGGAGAAGATCTACGTCACCATCACCGTGAATTGAGGGAGGTGTGAATATGGCTTATCTGCTGGCAAAAGACACCGTCACCGGCGCGGAGGGCTCCGTGGTGGTTACCAAAGAGGGCCGGAACTATGTGGTGGCCGGTATGCGGAACATCACCACCAATGCGGAAATCCAGAGCAGCGATATGCGGGTCATTGGCACCCGCACCATCCAGGACAAGCCCAACGGGGCCAAGCTGACGGGTACCGGCAACATCTACTACGGCACCAACCTGTGGACGGACATGGTGCTCCAGTACATCCAGACCGGCGTCATGCCGGAGTTTGATATTCAGATTACCAACTCCGATTCCGCTTCGGCGACACTGGGCTCCCAGGTTATGGCCTATTACGGATGCCACCTGACCGGCACCGTGCCCCTCTCCGTTCTGAACAGTGAGGAGACCATGCTGAACTATGACTTCAACTTCGCCTACACCCGCGTGGCACGGCTCCAGGCGTTCAACGATCCGGCCCAACTGGGTAATTAAGGAGGAACCGATATGAGTAAGCTTTCCGCATTTCTGCATCCCGTCACTACCTCGGAGGAGAAGGAGGTTGTCATCTCCAACCGCTTTCAGGACGAAAGTGGCCAGCCCGTGCCCTTCAAGATCCGGGCGCTGACCCAGGAGGAGAACGACGCCATCACCCGGCAGGCCACCCGCCGCCGGAAGGAGGGCGGACAGACAATCGAGCAGTTGGACAGTGTGGATTTCACCCGCCGCATGGTGGTGGCCGCCACGGTGGAACCCGACTTTTCCAGCAAGGAGCTGTGCGACGGGTGCGGCGTCCTGGACCCGCTGCTGGTGCCCGGTAAATTGCTGCTGTCCGGCGAGTATGCCCGGCTGGTCAAGGAGATTACGAAGCTGTCCGGCTTTGCGGAGCAGGAGGATGAGGTAAAAAACTGATGGACGGGGCCGGCTGGGACACGGAGATGCTGGTGGCATATTACTGCTTCGTGAACCTCGGCTGGGCCCCGTCCCGGTATGACGCCCTCCCGTCCAGGGAGAAACGGCTGGTCATCGAGTTTGCTCTGAAGAGCATGAGAGATCAGAAGGAGGCCCAAGACCGGGCGAAACGGAGGTGAGAGCATGGCCCAGATCCGGGAAGAACTGATTTTATACGATAAGTTCACCAACACCTTTACAAAATACCTCCGCTATGGAACGCAGGCAGCGGGGGTGACCCAGCAGGCAAAGCGGGCCACGGAGGAGTACAGCCGGAGCCAGAGGACGGCCGCGGCCGCCACCGACACTCTGTCCGGCAGCATCCGCAACCTCGCAGGCACCTTCTTGGGTATGCAGTCCGTCCGCTGGCTGGTAAACACCTCCGACCAGCTCACCAGCATCAACGCCCGGTTGCGGCTCATGACCGGCAGCGCCGAGGCGGCGGCCGCAGCCCAGGAGGAGATTTATCAGGCGGCCATGCGCAGCCGTGGAGCCTACGCTGATATGGCGGACTTTGTCTCCCAGCTTGGCACGGTAGCCGGGAACGCCTTTACAGGGACGGACGAGCTGATCGCCTTTGCCGAGCAGATTCAAAAGCAGATGGCGATCTCCGGGGCCTCCGGTGCGTCTGCCCAGGCTGCGCTGGTGCAGCTTACCCAGGGCCTGGCCTCCGGCACCCTACGAGGCGAGGAGCTCAATTCAGTGCTGGAGCAGACACCCATGATTGCCCAGACCATCGCGGAGTATATGGGTGTCACCACCGGGGAGATGCGGGAGCTGGCCAGCGAGGGAAAGGTCACCGCGGAGGTGGTCAAGAACGCCATGCTTGGGGCGGCGGAGGAGACCAACGCCCAGTTTGAGCAGATGCCCATGACCTGGGCGCAGGTGTGGACGATGTTCCAGAACGTCGCCATTCAGGCCCTTGACCCGGTGCTGGATGCAATCTCCTGGTTGGCAAACCACTTGGAAGAGCTCGCTCCGATTTTGGCCGGCCTGGCCGCCGGTGCAGTCGCCTTTGCGGCCGGTCTTGGGATTCAGGCGGCTGCCACCTGGATTGCGAATGGTGCGGCAAAGGCTTTTTTTACCACATTGCTCACCAACCCCCTTACTTACATTGTACTTATTATTGGCCTGGTAGTTGCGGCGATTTATCAATGGGTTCAGTCTATGGGAGGATTAGAGATTGCGTGGCTCACGGTGGTGGATGCGCTGCTCTTCGCCTGGGATACCGTAAAGGCAGGCTTCTTCACAGGCGTATACTTCGTCATGGATTTGTTTGACCAGCTGGGACTGAAAATTCAGACCGTGGCCGCAGGCATCCAGAATTTCCTGGGTGACATGAAAGTGGGGGTTCTCAACATCCTGCAGGGAATGGTGAACGGCGCTATTGACATCATCAACTGGTTTATCGACAAGCTGAACCTGATTCCGGGCGTATCCATCGAGGCCATCCAAAAGACCACCTTCGCCGCCACGGCGGCCGCGGAAAATGAGGCGGCTAAGGCCGAGCGAAATGCGGCTCTGGAGGAGGCCCGTCAGGAGGTGGAGCAGCGGACTCAGGACAGGGCGGACAAGCTGGCCCAGATGTGGGCCGACCGAGATGTCAACCATGCCGCCAGACAGGCCGAAATCCAGGAAAAAAGAGCGGCACAGGCTGCAGGTCAGGAAAATCAGGCGATTCCATCAAGCACGCCGTACGACGAGCTGTCCGGCCAACTTGGCGGCATTGGGAAGAGCGTGAAGGGCATCGAGAAGTCGGTCAAGATGAGCGACGAGGACATCAAATCCCTGGTGGACGTGGCGGAGCGGCGGTATGTGAACAACGTCAACCTGACGGCGCAGACTCCGGTGATCACGGTCAACGGAGCCAACACCGGGCGGACCGCCGCCGACCGCCAGAGCCTCGCCAATGCCATCCGGGACATTCTGATCGAGCAGACCGCCTCCGGCTCCACGCGCAGCACGGCGCGGCCCGCAAGCGGATAAGAAAAGAGGAGGCCGGTATGTCCGTCAATAACTTCGGATTGTTTTTCACGCGGGACGGTACGGTCATCCGCCTGCCGGTGAACCCGGAAAAGCTGCCCGTGGCCCGGGACAACGACAACAGCGAATACAACGTGCTGGGCATCGGCCCCATCATGATCCCCCGCATACCCAAGCTGCGGGAGGTGACCATTTCCTCCTTTTTCCCCGGGCGGGAGTTCTCTGGAAGCAATCAATGGGGCGCCTTCCACCTGCCTGAGTATTACATCCAGTTCTTTGAGAGCGCCATGAACGACAAGGCGCCCATCATCTACACCCCCGTGCGGTACTATGAGAACGGGGAGCCATTCATGACTGGCGACACCGGCTTTGAAGTGCTGGTCACCCAGTTCAACACCGAGGAGCGCGGAGGGGAGACCGGCGATTTTTACTACGATCTGACTCTGACCGAGTATCGGGATTATACCCCGCAGTCTCTTTCTGCACAGAGCGGCCGGCAGCCCGCGGGGATGCCGGTGGAAGTCACAGCGGAACCCTCCCGCACAATCCCGCAAGGACAGCTTTATGCCGGTGCGGCGTGCATTGCCAACGGCTCCTATTTTTATACCAGCTACGGGGATGAGCCCCACGGCACGGCCTCCGGACGGAGGGTATTGGTGTCACGGATTGTAGACGCCACCCGCCCCGCCAGCGTCCACATCACAGACGAGGCCGGGAATCCCCTGGGCTGGATAGACAAAAACGCCCTCCAGGTGGTGAGCGATACGTGAAGACAGAGCTGATTATTGCCAACAAGTCCGGCGGAAAGATGTGGGAGATATCCAACTCCGTGCCGGAGGTTACCTGGAGCACGGAACGCACCGGTTCGCCGGGCACACTGAAATTCAATGTACTGAAAGCCGGGGATCTGAGCTTCGCCGAGGGCGATATCGTCCGGTTCTCGGCGGACGGCCAGCTCCAGTTCTACGGCTGGGTATTCACCAAGAGCAAGGACCGCTGGGGGGAGATTCAGGTCACATGCTACGACCGCATCCGCTATCTGAAGGCCAACGCATCCTATAACTTTGAGGCGCAGACCGCCGGGGATATGCTCCGGCAGATCGCCGCCGACCTCCAGATTGACGTGGGGCAGGTAGCGGATACGGGGTACGCTATCCCGGACTTCTATAAGGAGGACGAGAGCTGCCTGGATATCCTGGGGGAGGCCATCCAACAGACCCTGCTCAACACCGGGAACATCTATGTACTGTTCGATGATGGAAACGGACTGGCCCTCCGGCAGCCCCGGGATATGGTCTCCAACGTGGTCATCGGCGACATGTCCCTGCTGACCGACTACACCTACAAGACCGACATCGACGAGCAGACCTACAACCACGTCAAACTGGCCCGGCCCAACGAGGAGACCGGCAGGGCGGATGTGTTCGTAGCGGAGGACAGCGCCACAATTGGACAGTGGGGCATGCTCCAGCTCTACCAGACGGTGGATGGCACCATGAATGACGCGCAGGTACAGGCCCAGGCCCGGGCCACCTTGTCGTGCTATAACCGCCGGATGCGGACGCTGAAGGTATCCTCCCTGGGGGTGCCCGGCCTGCGGGCGGGACAGATGGTGCTCATGAAGGTACAGGGTCTTGGGGATATCAATCTCGACCAATACGTCCTTTTGGAGAAGGTGACCCACACCTGGGCAAATGACGACCACACAATGGAGTTTGAAACCCTGGGGCTGGAACATGTGTAAGAGGTGAGTGCGTGGATCTGAAAGATGTTCTGTACCAGATGATGCAGGAGAACACCGCCGCCGGGCAGCCAACAGACCTGCGGGTGGGCACGGTGACCAGAGAAGAACCGCTGGAGATTACCATTAACCCTGCCACATCTCCCCTGCGACGGAGGCAGCTCTGCCTCACTGAGCCGGTGATTGAGAAGAAAATCCCGGTGCTGGCCCACAGGCACCGGATTCAGACCCTCTCCCACACCCATGCCAACTCGGCGGGCACCACCACCACGGGACTGGATGGCTCCTACCTGGGGGAATACGCTCTGGTTTCTGAGGGGGCGGACGCCGCCCTGCAGGGGGAGGACATTGTGTGCTGGGAGGACGGGAAGAAGCTGCCTGTCAAGGACGGTTTTATTATCCTGAACCGCAGGCTGGAGGAGGGGGACAGAGTGCTCCTGCTGCGGGTACAGCACGGGCAGAAGTTCATCGTCCTGTCCCGGATTTTTGAGGAGGAAGCCTGATGCCGACTTTGCCTACATCCGCTATCGACCTGTCCGCCGGGGTGTCCTTCGTCTCCCAGCCCTCCAGGACGTGGTATATCAACAAGGAAACCAGCCGCATCCAGGGGGAATGTGACGGCTGGTATTCTGTCCGGCAGGCTGTGGAGGTCATTCTCAATGTGGAGCGGTTCCGCTGGCAGATTTATTCCCCCTACTCCGGGATGCAGTGGGATGGGCTCATCGGGCAGGACCCAGGGTATGTGGCCTCGGAACTTCAGCGGCGTATCACCGAGGCGCTGAAAATGGACGACCGGGTGCGGGGGATCTCCGGCTTTACGTATGCCGTGGAAGGGGATATGTTGAGGGCCTCCCTCACCGTGAGCACAGTATATGGAGAGATGCAGACCAGTGTGGAGGTGGATATCACTTGATTGACTTTACTCAAGAGACCTATGCCAGCCTCCGTCAGGAGATGCTGGACTGGGTGCCCGATACTTATGACAAGCGGGACACGGCCCCCATCCCGACGGCCATCTCTCCGGCGGCCTACACCCTGGCGGGGTTCTATCTCAGCCTGGATCAGGTACAGCGGGCGGCCTTCGTGCAGACAGCAGTGGGGGATTCCCTGGATATGCTGGCTGTGATTGGCGGCCTGACCCGATATCCGGCCTCCGCCGCGGTACGCCTGGGCGTGTTCAATACCTCTGTGCCCATTGGAGCCCGGTTCTCCACTATCAACGGAGCGGGCTCAATCAACTTTACCGTAACGGCAGCAACCGATACGGGGAACCAGTACCAGCTTACCGCGGAGACCCCCGGCGCCATCGGAAACGAGTACACCGGGCCCATCCTGCCGATTACCGCCATTCCGGGGCTGACCAGTGCACAGATTACGGATATCCTGGTGCCTGGTGACGACACGGAGACCGACAGCGCATTTCGGGAACGGCTGATTGAGGCGCTCAATAACCGTCCCTTTGGCGGCAATATTGCCGACTACCGCCAGAACGTCCTCGCCATTGACGGCGTGGGCGGGGTGCAGGTATACCCCACCTGGAGCGGCGGTGGCACTGTGAAGCTGTCCGTTCTGGGGGCGGATTTCCTGCCTGCCTCATCCACATTGGTGGAGAAGGTGCAGAATGCCATCGACCCGCCCCCCAACCAGGGGCTGGGGCTGGGCTTGGCCCCTATCGGGGCAAAGGTGACGGCGGTGGCCCCGACAGGGTTGGCTGTGAATGTCTCCGCCACCCTCCTGCTGGCCGCCGGATATGCCATCGGACAGGTGCAGGAACCGGTGGAGCAGGCCATTGAGACATATCTGCGCAGCGTGCGGCAGGGGTGGGACACCAACGTGTCCGCCAACAACGTGTCCTACGCTGCCGATGTGTACGTGGCCAGGGTTACCGCCGCTATCGTGGGGGTGGCCGGCGTGGTCAACGCCACCAACGTGCAGCTCAACGGCGGTACGGCAGATCTCCTCCTGACGGAGACGGGCGAAACCCAGCAGGTGCCCGTGATAGGGACGGTGACGCTGAATGAATCCAATTGAGCTGGATACCAGCCTGCTGTCCCTGCTGCCCCCGTGGTACCGGGAGGTGCTGGACTATCAGCAGATCTGCTTGACCGAACAGCAGCAGTTTGAGGCCCTGGCGGAGGAAATCGTGGGTGTGGCTGACAATTTCTTTTTCCAGACGATGGACGAGAGGGCGGTTGGCATGTGGGAGCAGGTATTCCGAATTGTACCAAACCCACAGGTGGAAAGCCTGGCATTCCGAAGGACCCGCGTGCTCAACCGCATTTCTACCCGTCCGCCCTATACCCTGGGATTCCTCTATCAAAAGCTGGACGAGCTGATTGGGCCGGGTGAATGGAAGGTCACGGTAGACTACCCAAACTACACACTTTATATCGAAAGCGCGGCCCAAAACCAGAACTACGCCACTGAGCTGGCTTTCACCATCAACCGTATCAAACCGGCGCATATCGTGTGGGTCAACGCCCCGTTTGTGCGGACGGGGCTGCTGCTCTCCGAGATAATTTCGTCCGCGCAGAGAATTTATAACTACAAGCTGGGGGCGTGGGAGCTGGGGCGGCTGCCCTTCGCAACCGACGGCCCGGAGGGAGTGATTAAGATGCCTGAGACGCCATCCATCCAGCAGGACCTCTTGGCCGGTGTGGCCAACTTCGTCAGCGGCGATGTGGCCTCTGCCCGGGTCAACGGAACAGTTGCGATTACCGGACTGACCAAGACCGTGGAGGGGACGGAGCTGACCGTCACCTATACCATCATGCCGTCCCAGGCCACAGAGATCACCGCCCTGGAACTGCTGGATGCAGAGGGGAATATCCTCACGTCCTCTACCGTGTATATCCCTGTTACCACGAATGTGGTCTTGAAGCACATTATCCCTGTAGCGGAAGGAGTGGTAAGCAATGGCTGAAAATCCGATCAAAACTCCGCTTCCGGCGGACTTGCCGGAGGACTGGACCGGCGGACAGACCGTGGCCCCCACCGGGGCAGAGGTGGGCTTGAGCGAGCAGCACGGCTACAACTACCTCATGGAGCAGGTCAACGCCGCGCAGACGGCCGCTAAAGAGATCGGAGAGGCATTTTCGGGACTGGCGACGCTGGGGCCCGATGGCAAGGTGCCTGGTGAGCAGCTCCCTGACATAGGTGGATTTTATGAGGTGGAGGAGGCGGTGCCTCCGGCCTCCCGGAAGGCAAATACGCTCTATGGCCTGATTCTGGCGGACTATGCGGGAGGTGAGGGGTAAATGGCACAGACACTTGGAAATGTGGCAGTTGGGGCTATTGTCAAACTGAACGAAAACGGCTCTCCTGTAGAATATTTGGTTATCCAGCAAGGTAAGCCGCCGGATAGTATGTACGATGAAAGCTGTGATGGAACATGGCTTTTACGGAAAGATATTGCCGAAAACCGTGTGTGGAATGCTGATGACTTTAACCAGTTTGAAAACTCCGATATTCAGGTATGGTTAGACTCTACTATGTTTGCTAGATACGACTCCAATATCAGAAGCGTTATTAAACAGGTAAAGATTCCATACCGAAAGAATGGGGGAAGTGGGGGAATTGACCAAACCGGTTCAAACGGGTACTCTTGCAAGGTTTTTCTGTTGTCATGCTATGAGCTAGGTGCAACTAATGCTTCGGGTTATTATTTTCCGAATGACGGATCCAGACTTACCTACTTTCCGTCTGGATATGAAACATTTGCGAATAAAAAGCGGGTTGCGTATTTGAACCAAAAAGCTGCAATCTGGTGGCTCCGCTCTCCTATGACTTATGACAAGGAAGAAGCGTATTACGTAAACACCTATGGTGACTTCCATCAAGGCAGAACCCATGAAGCATTTGGCGTCCGCCCCGCTTTGATAATGCCAACGACACTATTGGTATTGGATGACGGGATGGTTTCGATCACTCCTCCGTCTCCTGTCAGCATTATGGTCCCAAGTTATACTATGGCCGGTAACGGGATTGATATTACTTGGAGTTCTGTAAACAGCGCAAAAACCTATAAGCTGGAGCGCAATGCCGATAATGGAGGCTGGACGCAGGTATATGAAGGAGGCAACCTGAACTATACGGACGCCGCTGGGAATTGGACAAGTGTTCGGTACCGTGTGTCTGCTAGTATCCTCGGCTCCTACGGAACCCCAAAGGAATCAGATATCGTGCAGGTTATCCCCGCGTCCGCCCTCGTGATCTCCGGCACAGATGGCAATCTTGGCACCATTAAAGCCCCAGTGACATACTCCGTGACCTCTGACACGGGGAACCAAATTACAGTGACGGAAATCATCAATGGCCACGAGCGCACGCTTACCCCGGCCAGTGGACAGGCAATTGTGATCCCCGTATCGATGCTCGACCCTGGTGCAGGGGCAATCACCATCAAGGCCAGCGTGCAGGCCACCAGCGGCACGGTGAATCAGACCCGGAGCTGGACATACACCAAGACGACCCTGGCGCTGCCTGTTGACCCGTACCGGGTGGAGCGGATGCAGGGCAAGGAGTGCGACATCTTCCCGCAGACGCTGGCTGAAGCGGTTATGATGCCGGATGGGTCGAGTGTGGCGGACAAGCTCGGCGGAGCGACCCTTGAAGGCGCAGCGGTTGGAGCCTTTACGAGCAGCGTTACCTTGCCGTTCACGCCGGATGCGGTATGGGTTATATACGGAGGAGAAGGGGCCAATAGTATTCCGCCGTTTGCCATGCTATATCCAAAAGTACGAGCCCAAATTTCCACAGGGAATAACAGAAGTCAGTATGTTACATGGGATGGTAGCACAAACATAAATTCAACTGGCAATCCGGCACAGCCGCTCAATTATGTAGCATTGAAATTCGGAGGTGCCTCATGACCATTATAGAGATTCTGGCCCGCGAGGACGGCTCCCACAACATCCAGTCCCGCCACGGCGCCGCCAGGGTGTGGGAGGATGGTTACATAGAGGTGCCCTCCCACCTGGAGGCCGCCGTGTGGGCGACCTGTGGCTGGTGTGACCTCCATATTGAGGAAGGCAGGCTGGTTGGTGTCACACCCACCGAGCGGCCTCCCGAGCCGGAGCCTGAACCTGAGCCGCCATCTGTAGAGGAGCGGGTGGCGGCCCTGGAGGAAGCTCTGGCGCAGACTGATGAAACCGCTATCGCGCTCTTTGAGAGCCAGGCCGAACAGGCATCTATCAACGCACAGCAGGACGATGCGTTGCTGGATATATATGAAATGCTGGGAGGTTAAAAGCAATGGCAGTAAAAGCAATCGCACACAGCTACTGGCGCAGTATCAAACGGGGTGCGCGCACCTTCGAAAGCGTCCTTGACCCCGTAAAGGAGGACGTGCGTACCTTGGCGCGGGCTGATGTGGCCGACGGCGTCATCACACAGGAAGAGTACCAGCAGTACATTGGCGAGAGCTACAAGCCCGCCGACGAAACCGTTTAAATCGGCCAAAGGCCGAAAAAAGAAAGGATGAATGAACATGATCACCGAACTGAACTTTGCCAAGCTGACTCCGGCCTCCTTCGCCATGGCCAACGCCAATGATGTGGATGTGGGTGTAGGGCGCTCCATGCTGCTCAACAACATCCGACACGGGCGGGAGGTAGACCACATCATGACGGGGCTCGACCCGGAGTATCTGCCCGACTGGGCGGCCCTCAAGCCCCAGTATGAGGCCCTGGAGCACGGGGGTGTGACCTCCGCCGTCAACGTCTGGCACCGGGTATGCCAGGACAACTATAAGGCGCTGGTAGAGCTGTGGAACGAGAATCCCCGCAACTGCGCCGCCATGGCGAAGCTGGTGGAGAGTGCCGCCGATCCCGGTCCCATCTCTGGCCCGGCCCGCGAGGAGTGGGAAAAGGAGCAGGAGGGCCATGAGTAAATACATAGCAGTCATCCCCAGGGCGGCCATCACCAGGGCCGCCCTGGTGGATGCCGGGGGGCGGTCTATGGAGCAGGTCAAGGCCACCTGCGGGTGCCAGTACATCATCAATAGCTGGTTTTACAACACGGACACGGGCAAGGCCGTCGGCAACCTCAAGATCGACGGCGCGGTCAAGACCGCGGCCGGCTGGAACGGCTGGGGGCTGACCTGGGACAAGGGCGCCGACATCCGCCTGGACATCGTACCCGACAACGGCGGGGCGTCCTACCTCAGCGGCGTGGAGCTGCTGACGCCAACCAGGGGGCCGGGCAAGGCCCTCAGCTACTCCCCGGAGTACGAGGGCACCCGGGGCCGCTCCGCCGTCCTCCTGGCCGGGGCGCGGGTAATCCTGTACTGCTCCGGCGACGGTACCCGCGATGCCAAGACCCCCGAGGCGCTGCGGGACGAGCTGGTGAGCATCGGCTGCCGGTACGACCAGGCGGCCAACCTGCGGGCCCTGGGACTGGACGCGGGCAGCTCCTCAAACTGCGACTTTGGGGACGGCCAGCGCATCAGCAACGGTAAGCGGGTCAAGGGCTATCTGTGTATCTGGACGACGGAGGACGGCCAGAAGCCGCCAGAACAGGAGGACAAGCCTATGAGCAAGTACACCGTGACGCCCAGCATCGGCGTCAACATCCGCAGCGGCCCCGGCACCGGCTACGGCAAGGCGGGGGCGTACCCTTGCGGGGCCGTGGTGGACGTGCTGGAGGCCCGGGACGGCTGGGGCAGGACGGATAAGGGCTGGGTGTCCCTGACCTATCTGGAGGCCGTGGAGGGCCCTCAGCGGGTCACAGACAACGGCATTGCCATCCAGGAGCATATCATCTCCGGCGGGCGCAAAAACCGGCCGGGCAGGGACACCAACCTGGACACCTATATCACCATCCACGAGACCGGCAACGCGGCCAAGGGTGCCGACGCCGCGGCCCACGGGGCCTACCTGGACAGCGCCGCCGGGGAGGATGATCTGGTGAGCTGGCACTACACCGTGGACGACCACGCTATTGTCCAGCACCTGCCCGACTACGAGACAGCATACCATGCCGGAGACGGCAAGGACGGGCCGGGCAACGCCACCAGTATCGCCGTCGAGATCTGCGTCAACGCGGGAGGGGACTTCGAGGCGGCCAAGGCCAACGCGGCCGCGTTGGTTAGGCTGCTCATGGAGGAGCACGGCATCCACATCGACCACGTGGTACAGCACAACCGCTGGAACGGCAAAGACTGTCCCAAGACCATCCGGGCTACCCCCGGCGGCTGGGAAGCCTTTCTGGATCTGTGCGACGGCTGTGATACGGAGCAGACCGAGCTGGAGGCCGCCGTGGAGACACTGGCAGATGCTGGTATCCTGACCGCCGTGGACTACTGGAAGGGCAATGCCTACTCCAGTAGTAACGTCCACGCCTTGATCAAGAGTATGGCCGCCTATGTGCAGGGGGAGTGAGGAGATGGACATGGAGCACATCAATGCCTTTAAAGCAGCTATCGCCGCAGTCTGCGCCGCCCTTACAACCCTGTGGGGCTGGTTTGGCTGGGTGGTGTTTGCCTGGATCGTGAGCATGATCATCGACTACCTCACCGGCTCTGCCGCCGCCCTCCGGGCAGGAGAATGGTCAAGTAAAGCAGCCAGGGACGGCATCTGGCACAAGGTAGGTAGCATCGTGGCCGTCATTGTGGCGGCGCTGCTGGATGTGGTGATCGGCCACCTGCTGGCCAACGTGCCCGGCGTGGAGCTGCCGTTTACCTACACGGTGCTGCTCAGTCCCTTGGTGGTCATCTGGTACATCCTCACGGAAGCGGGTAGCATCATCGAAAATGCCGGCGCCCTAGGTGCACCAATTCCCGTCTGGCTGACCAAGATGATTGCCGCCCTAGAGTCCAAGGTGGACGAGGTGGGAAACTCCATACACGATAAGTAATTTGAGATCTTCTTGGCTTGCGATTAGGAGAGAAGACCATCGCAGATGATAATCCAGGCTGAAGTAGCACCAAAAACAAAGCTGGCTCCTTGTTGTTAAATTGGGAGCCAGCTTTTGTAATTTAATTTCACAAAAATTGTTGACAGAGCGGGGGCGGTATGATATGCATATACATGCAAAAGGAGGGACTCCCCATGTTAACTGAATTTGGTAAGGCGCTTCGCAAGATCCGCATAGATAGGCAGCAGTTATTAAGGGATATGGCTGATAAATTGGGAGTATCTTCGGCATATTTATCTGCAGTAGAAACCGGAAAAAGGCGGATACCACAAGATTGGGTAAGCAAAATTGCATCAATTTATTCGCTTAGTTGTGAGGAACAAGCTGACCTTCAGAGTGCCGCGGATAATTCTGTCTTCGATGTTACCATATCTTTAGTAAATGCGTCCGAACAAAAAAGAAATGCCGTCTTGTCCTTTGCAAGGGCTCTTGATGGCTTAAATGATGAAGATCTTAAAAGAATTATGGCTTCTATGAAAGGAAAGGAAGAGAAACGGGGGAATAGGCAGCGTGCACGGTGATAAGTCTTTGGTAAAGTTGGCATTGCCTCGGGATCGGAATAGCATTCGCCGCAGTACTTATTTGTTACGACAAAAGCTAGGCTTAAAGGACACACCATATTTTCCTATTGTCGAATTTCTGGAAAACGTGTTGCCTGAAATTGATCCTACCTTTCATATTGAGATTCTTGAGGACCTTGAGCTACCTGGCGTTCAAGCAGAATATGTACCGAGTTTAAATGTGGTACGAATTAAAAACTCTGTGTATGAAGCGGCAGTTTCGGGATATTGGTGGGCTCGTTCAACCTTAGCACATGAACTGGGGCACTACTATTTTCATGACGAAAAGAGCGTTCGCTATGCCAAGTTAGACCCTTGTAAAAAAGTCCCACCAGACTTTGACCCTGAGAGGCAGGCCAATGTTTTTGCTGCTGAGTTATTGGCACCGATAGATCTTATCGGGGGATTGAGTGAGCGAGAAATTGGTAGTCGCTGTGGTGTATCATATCAGATCGCAAAGCGACAATTACGGGTGCTGGAAAGAATTAGACTGCGGAAGGAAGGCAAACGTAGAGCAAAGAAAAGACGGCCAAGCTCGAAAGCCTGACCGCCGACCAGAACAAAATTCCATCCTCTGCTTAGGAAGAGACAATCGTGTCTGGCCTACTTATGGTACTGTAGCGAGTTCATAATAGCACATTTTTCTTACCTGTGCAAGATGTTTAATATAACTTTTTGCAAAGGGGGAAGCTCTATGTGGATATTCCGAACTTGGACGACCACAAGAGATGGTGAGCGCATTTACGCCAAAGATTATGGCAAGCGTGCGTTCCGGATCTGGGTTGACTCCAAGAAGAGATAATAAAAAGATCTAAGATAAGAGAACAAGTTTTCTTGTGCGCCAGACATGAGAAACCTGTTCTCTTTCTGCTTGTGGGAGAAGTGGGAAAAAAGTTGTATGTTTGCATACCTATAAGTGTGAGAAATATATCTAACAACCAAACAGGTAAAAAGAAACCCAGGAACTAAAGCTATGTGCTGGTTAAATTGAGTATCAAAATGTTTCCCTTATTTTCCCTTTGGAGGGGAAACTTTGATTGGAGTAAAGGGGACTATGCGCAAGAAATGTTTCTGGAACTGTGCAAGCTGGCATTAAAATACACATGAAAAGGCTGTTTTGTACGTTGCCCGGGAGTTCGAATCCAGTCACTCGGACCAAACAATGATAATCCGAACTACATTATCCAAGTGGGTAATGTGTTCGGATTTATCATTTCTATTGAATATGTGCTTTGATGGACAAGGGCGGGACTATCACCCCGCCCTTGTTTTTTTAGATCTTTTCTGATATTTTGTGTCTGTCAGACAAATCAAAGATTTGCAATTGAAAATTATGCTTATTGTTTCACTGCAAGGCAATAATTCGTATTGTCAAAAGCACTCATTTGATTTTTAGGATTGGCCTCATTATAGAGCGCAAAGTATTGCTCTGTTATTCCCTGGGGCTCCAAGTGCTCATATATCAAAAATTCATGTGCTGAAAGCAATTGTTCGATATCAGAGTAGGAATAACATGCCAACATTTTTTCGTTTGCAACACCCGCCAGCATGAATTGCTTTTTTGTTCGTTCTCCGGCTTTTTCAGTATAGCTGTTTTCATCTGGATAATCAAATATAATGGAACTGCCTTTCGCCACAATACTACTTATAGAAGAAATTACCGATTCAAAGGATTCCTTTGAGAGATAATAGGCGACACCAAGAATGGAACAGCAACTTATTTTATCACTATTAAACGAGTTGTGATTTTGCATTTCTTTCTTCCATGTTCCTTTTGTGAAGTCTGCTTCAATGTAGTGAACATTGTCGGGAATTACAATTCCGGCACTTTTCAGCCGCTCTTGTTTATCTCTTGCGGTAGCCGGATGGTCTACCTCAAAAATTTGCAATGCCTTTGCCCATAATGGTTGCCGATACGCAAAAGTGTCATATCCGGCTCCCCAAATTAAATACTGTTCTGTTCCCGTGCGAACAGCCCACTCAAGAGATTTTTCGGCAAAAGCCGCCCTGCCAAGTGGCGAGGGAGATAGTTGATTATCAACAACCCATCTTAATGCCTGTTCTGGTTCTCCAACAAATGATGGATTGAAAAATCCTATTCCATTCGACATATTCTTTGCTATTTGATTAAATTCTTCATCAGTTAGTAAATCTCTTGCCAAGCTGTCATTAAAAATTGTAACCTCATTGTTTAGCGCATGATACGCCCTTGAGAATGCGCTTATCAGTGCGGTTAAGCTTTTTTGCTCCATTAAAAACACCTCCTGTATACTTAATACATCCTTGATACAAAAAGCTCAAGACTTGAAATTTCCCTGATTTTGTGGTAATATAAAAGCACAAAAAGGGATAATTTTATGAATTTTATAGTAACGCCCAGAAATAAACTATGGTATAAGGCGGGAGCATCGTTGCTGATGTTCCCGCCTTATGTATTATGCCTGTTCTGTTGCGTTGGCGTCCCGCCGAGCCTTCCGCTCTGCAAACTCCCGTTGCCCTTCCTCGCTCTCGAAAAGGCTTGAATTTCCGGGAGCAGGACACGGGCCAGGGCTTCCGATTCATGGAGGGGAACTCCCGTGCCCTAGTTAAGGCTTGCGTGAATCGCCCGGCCAGCTGTCCATTACCTCCCGAAGCTGGCTGTCCTGGCGGTGCGCCTTTTATCGCTATTCACGTGGGGGTTGTATCCGAAATACTGTGTATTCAGTTGTCAGTGGGAGGGGGACCCTCTTATCTATTAGGCGGATTTTAGGGCAAAGGTCCTCTCTTGCAGAGAATTTTTCAAACTATTTTAAATTTAGCAGACCCTGCTGATCCCCACGCCCTCGACCCTGGCAATTTTTTTACTGACGCTGAGAATGTAATAAGCATGAACGCGCCGGGCCTGGACAGGCGGGAGTTGGACGATGGCTGCATGGAGGGGGTCCCGATCTTCACCGGTCTCTAGAGGCTGCTCCGGGGACAGCGGCGGGTAGGGCATGTCGGCCTCAAAGCCGTGATCAGTGTCCATGGAACGCTCGCCATGATCCTGCTTGTGGCGCTTGTAGCTGTCACACAGGCGGCCACCAATGAAAGAGTCACGGTAATTTCGTCTGATGCCTCCAGAATGACGCGCTCGGTCAAATGGGGATAGTAATTGTTTAGAATGATAGTTTTCATTTTTAGTCTTTATTTCGGTGTTCAGCAGTTGACGGACTGGCAGATCGAAATGGAGGATGGCGGGGAGCGGCGCCCAGGCCAGCCGCCCCCACCTCTGGCCGCGATGGCCAGAGGTAGTCTGGTATAACAACGTCCGCACGGCGCAAGACCATGCGGACAGATATAACATGATTTTCTTTCGGACACTGGCAGATTTCTGCTACAAGGCCAGACAGGGATACCGGCAGAAAACGACCATTTTCGCAGTTGACCGCGGAATGGCCCCCTAATAGGGCCGGACTTTCTTTGACGAATAACCATCAGTCAGCTTGCTGCATGGTAACAACATGGCAGTATCCTCCTATAATCCGCCATATCCTGCGCATAAGTAAACGGCAGCTTATTGCTAAACCGCCGTTAGTACAAGAAATCCGAGCATGAGGGAATATGTGCCCAGCGGCGGTTTTTTCTTTCCTGCCGCTGGGCAGATAACTTTTGACGTATTTTTTACATAGCTGTCATCAGGCTAAATAGAATCCCCCTGTGAATTTTAGCTGTCATGCAGACCTTTACGAAATCTCTCGGATTAGGATGAAGGGGGTAAGCTGGCGGTCTTGGCCTGCGGGATTATCTACAATCAGAGCCAAAAGCTGAGAGTCGGGCCAATTCTGGAGCTGTTCACTTTTTCCCAGAAGTTCGACAGTCAAATCGTTGGCATCCACGACCATCATCACAATTCCGGTTTTTTGATATACCTCATCACAGACCTTATCCGGCTTACTGGGAATACGAATCCCAATATGCGCATACTCCGGGATGTCCCTCCCCCAAAAGCCGTCTAGTCCCCTCACCTCATCGTCCAGCATGTCGTAAAAAGTACCGTGGATGCCGCGGAGCTTATTAAGGCCGGCGCAGACAGCCGCCTTGAGGACCTTTCCCAAGCCGCAAAAGTTGATGGCAAACTGCATTTTAACAGGCAGGCCCATCCCGGGCCCAGCCGCCGTCTGATGGACAAAGCGTGAAAGAAGCTTGGCCCAGAAGCCTGGCTTGACCTGTTCCTCAGTAACCACCCGCCCTTGGCATAGGGCAATGACTTTTTCGCTGGCGGAAAGAATATCTCCCGGTTGGTAGACTGGTATGACATATCTCTCCAGGAGGTCGATATAATTCTCTCCTACCTGGACGAAATGTGTTGTAATCGCATGGCGGGCATACGTCTTGCCGTTAGCTTGAATGGTAACGGCCTTTCCTTCGTTGGCGTAAAAATCCATGGGAAAGATTCCTCCTATATAATACGTAAATTGAAATAAGTATCCTGGTACGTTGCCTCCTTACTCTCCGCGCTTTCTGGCGGGGTACAGTTTGGACCATTTTATAAGGCTTGAAATGCCCATAGATTGCTGATTTGCGGTTTCAAAGTATCATAATCCCACAGCATATTGCTCCGCTCCGTACTGTTGGGATCATTGACTGTAAACTGTCCGTCCTTTATGCCGGTAATCACAATAAAATGTCCGGTTGTTGTAAAATCTCCGGGCCGCATACTGCAAATGATGGGGCGGCCTTCCTTCAAGACACCCTCCATAATCGATTTTGTCAAGGGCAGTTCCTCCCCGATTACTCCGAAGTGCTTCGCTCCTTCGCTCATAAGTGTCCAGGCAGTCCCAGCGCCGGGAACATAGTATCCCTGCTCACTGGCGTATTGGGCCACTACATACGGCGTAATGGTGTCATCGCCCGTTAAGCTGGTAATCACCATGGATAAGCAGGCTGGCCCGCATCCACTGACGGCAACGGAGCTGTTGCCATAGTCGCCGTAACCCCAGCGTTGATCGTATTGCAGAAGAAGCGGAACTTCTCCGACTTCAACCTCTCCGACAGTTTCAGCAAAAACCTGCCCTACTTTCTCTGGATACTCTAAAACAAAATTCAGCATATCCAGGTTTCTGGACAGCATTTTCAAAATATCCTCGGGATAGATTTCGCAGTTATCTATGACCTGCTGAACCCGCTGATCCTGGCTCACCAAGTCTTGCAGTTTCTGCCAGACTTCATGATCCATCGGCGCCTGGGTAACATCTGTACTTTTTTGCCTACTGTCTGCCGTCCCGCACGCATCATGCCGGGATTGATTGGTGCCCGAGGAAGATGCGCCGCTATCATTCTGAAATAAGGTTCCTCTAAAAAGCCAGACTCCTGCGATGACAAATGTAAAAACAAATGCGCGCCAAAACATCACTACCCGCTGGTTGCGTTTGTGACTCCGCCTGGTTTTTTGGCCGAATGTTTCTTTCATAGGTATGCTCCTTTTCTAAAATGCAAAATAAACCACGCTCCTGACAGTTATCATTGTACTGAACAGGAGCGTGGCAAGTTTGAATATTCAGTTGTTTGTTTCTTGAGAAAAACTTGAGGAAGGATAGATGTTTTCTGAATCTGCCGCAGGCAGTTGAACCGTAAATGTGACCGTGTCATTTTCGCTCGATGCATGGAGCGTACCGCCATGTAAAAGAATGATTTCCTTTGCAATTGCCAGCCCAAGCCCCGTGCCGCCTGTATCAGAGGCGCGGGATTCATCCAAGCGGTAGAACTTATCAAAGAGGGAGGACAACTTCTCAGCCGGGATTGTATTCCCCTTGTTTTGAAAAATGACGAAGACATGTCCTCTCACTTTCTCGGTAGAGATTCTGATTTCTGTATTCAGATAGCTGTATGCCGCCGCATTTTTTAATATATTGCTGAATACACGGGCCAACTGATCCGCATCCGCACAAACTGTTAAATCTTCATCAATTTCCAGTTTAATTGAGAGCCCGCGCTGAGAAAAGACCGGAGACAACTCATCGGATAATTGTATCAGCATATAGGAGAGGTCTATCGACTCTTTTATTAGCTTGATTTGCTGTGAATTGTACCTAGTGATTTCAAAGAATTCATTGATCATCTTTTCCAGCCGGTACGCTTTTTCCAATGTAATACGTACATGCTTCACACGCTGAGGGGCTGGCATATCCGGATCTTCGTGCAAAAGGCTCAAGTAGCCGATAACGGATGTGAGTGGGGTACGAATATCATGGGCCAGATACATTACCAACTCATTTTTCCGCTGTTCCGCAAGGGCCGTTTCCGCCTTTTGTCGCTCCAGTGTCTGCTTTACAGCATTTAATTTACTCTCAAATGGCAGCATTTCTGGTGATAGGCGGATCGCTTTTGAATCGTCCACCTGCAGAGCGTCAATTCCCTGATCGATCTCCTTGAAGTATTTGGTCATCCATCGGAATAGGCGCAGGAGCAAAAACGCAAAGACGAATGTAATTGCCGCTGCGAAGAACACTTCCCTGTAACTTCGAAAATAGTAGAAATAGATCATGTTCGCAGTTTCACGGTCTACTCCAAAAAAATGCATCAAAAAGTATGCAATTAGGTTTCCTCCTCGCTGTCTCCACAGCAACACATAAAGAACAATTACGATAAGGATCGATAACAAAGCGTTACCGCAAAAACGACGCGTGATTTTAGCCCGAAATGTAGCATAATCGTTGCTGAACTTAATCTTCAATTTTATAACCGACCCCCCATATCGTTCTGATATATTTTGGATTGTCCATCGTATCATTCAGCTTTTCTCTTAAATGGCGAATGTGGGACGTGATTGTGTTGTTCGTTTTACTGTAATATTCATCCGCCCAAATTCTGTAAAAAAGCTCCTCGGCGCTGACAACCGTTCCCTTGCTTTCTAAAAGGATCTGTAAGATCGAAAATTCAGTAGGCGTCAGCGTAAGTGATTTTCCATCCAACAAACACTGGTGAGCTTTTACATTCATCTCCAAACCGGCGTGGGTCATGACATCACCGGCCTCCGCTTCAGCTTGCGCGGGATTGTATTTTTTGTACCGCCGCAGCTGAGATTTCACCCTTGCAACTAATTCAAGCGGACGAAAAGGTTTTGTCATATAGTCGTCTGCACCAAGTGTCAGACCGTTGATTTTATCCGTTTCTCCGTCTTTGGCTGTCAGCATAATAATTGGATATGTGTGTCTTGTTCTGATTTTCTGGCATAGCGTATATCCATCTATATCCGGTAACATGACGTCCAGGATCGCAAGGTCAAGGTTTGTTGTGTTGATACACTCGAGGGCTTCTTTTGCAGAATAGAATTTAAACACGCTATAATTTTCGTTGTTCAGATATACTTCAATCAAATCCGCAATCTCGACCTCATCATCGACGACTAGTATTTTGTCCGGCATGATACTTCGCTCCTCCTTTGCATTGTCCTCCACATATTGTAATAGAAAGGGATATTATAATTGTTGAGCCTTACATGAGAAAATATTAAGATTTTCCTCAGATTTCTATTGTGATTGGGGGAATCGTCAACTACTATTGTAGCAAAATCCTTGAATACATCAAGGATAGGAAGATAATTCGATTTTTTGCATTTCCGCAGGTTTGTGGGGTGCACGTTAGTATCAAGCAAGGCAAGTGTATAGACACTTGCCGTTTTTGCACCGCAAAAATGCTTGTTGGGGTGCCCCCAAACCCTCTGGCACTTCTGGCCACGATGAAGCCGCTGACAAAGTCCCCAATTCGGACGTACTTGGGCCTGGACCTCCTGGACCGGGTGCCGGACCACAGTACCGTCTCCCAGCTGCGGTGGAGGAAGCCCTCCTTCGGCAAGAGCTTCCGGCGGCTGTTTGAGGAAATAGTACGCCAGTGTGTCCCAAACGGCCCTGTGACCGGTCGGCTGGTGGGTACCGACTTATGTGAAGGCCAATGCCTCCCGTGCCTCGGAGGAGCTGATGGAGCTCCAGGAGAGCCCAGGGAATTATTGAGAGCGTCTGGACACCTACGGGGAGGAGGGGCTGGAGGAACCGGCCCGGTGGACCGGAAAACACCGTTCCAAACGAACCAAACAGCTCAAAAAGGATAGCTGCCACACCCCAGAAAGCGTGTGTGCCACACTGACCCGGAGGACGGCCATCTGAACCGCCCCGGCAGGCCCCGGGGGGCCCACTACTTGGGCCGCCAGACGGTGGACACCGACCACGGCGTTATCATCGGCGTCACGGGTTTAACCGTGCTTTTCATGCGTGCGAAAAAGTCCTTTGAATGGAGGACTTGCAAATCGGTATCAAAGGGATTGTCATGGTGGGGCTCCGTGTCAGGCATTGGAGCGCCCCTGGAGATAGGAGCGGCGTGACCCTGCTTCCGGCGTTCATGTTGGATAGCCTAAGGGTGTATCAAATGGAAAACATTAGAGAAAATAAGAGGGACGACAAAATCATTTCCTGCCGCTTCACGGTCTGTCTTGGGCGGGACATAAAATAGAGGTTGGTCACATCGTCCCGCCCATGGCCGAGGAACCCGGCCACGGCCTTTTGGGCCGCATAGGGAGATGTTGGCTTCGTACCATTCGCCCGCGTAGGTGTGTCGGAGGCCGTGGGAGGCCATTGAGCGAGTGGAGTCCGGCTCCTGGGCGTAGGAACGAAAAGTCTGGAGGACCGTGATGTCCTGATGGGTGGGCACACCGTCCGGGATAAGGAGCTTGCATCCCTGTAGCGTCTGCTCGAGATGATACCGGAGGCGTGGCTCCAGGATGGGATTCAGTGAAACCGGCCGGCCGCTCTTGCTTTTCAAAATCAAAAAAGGACGCAGTGCACCCAACGGCGCGGGCCGACTGTTTCTGGCAGATTTCCGCGGGAAACTGCCATCACAGTCAGCACCGGGAGCGGTAAACGCATTGAGGTGACTGGAATGAGAGGATGGAGGCCAGCCGGGCTCCCACAGCGGCCGCGCGTCCTTGGGTGAGGGGCAGATGATACTGCCGGCGTCCGTGGTCCGCCCCCGGCAGCAGGACGGAAAGATACACTGCATACTGGTGAAACCGGTATGGGGAGCGCTCCTCTGCGCCAGGTTTGTGTTATCCTTTTGGACAGAAAAAGGCCCGAAAACAATTCGTGCTTGTTTTCGGACCTGATGGGTGAATATTCCAAATGAAGGCCGGTCTGTTTTTAGCTCTGTCAAGTCTCCAGGGAGTTGGAATAAATCCACGGGTGAGAAATGCCACCTGATAACGGAATTAGCATAGCATAAAACAACACAGCCATATAGCTGCACTTTTTACTATCATTCTAATTATGATGATTAAAATAATTCGTCTTTACATAACCAGTAGATCAGGGCGCAATAAGCCCATTGCCGGCGTACAAACATTACAACGTGCACAACGCGGATCAAAGTCCGACGAACAGACGGCCAGCAATCCGGCGCATGCCCCGTGATTTCAGCGAGTGGGTACAAAAATCAATCACAGCTTTGATACCATAATATATCCTGCTTTTTAACCAATAAATCTGTATGTAGTATCCGGATAGGGGCGCACTTATACAAGGTGATCTGCAAGTCCTCCTTAACTTACAAGTAAAGTTTACCACAGGAGCCTGAGGGATGTATAGGCGAAGCTTTTTCAACTGTTTAGAAGCTGCTTCTTGCATTTCCGGTCGGAACATTCCGTGTCCCACGCGGGCGGCATGTATTGTTGGAATGCCGAATAGGAGCCGTGGGAGTACCCGGCAAAGACGAGAAGTCCAGCGGCTAAGCGAGCATCCTGTAGGCCGAGAGAATCATTATCCCATGGCGTGAATACAGGTGGCGCTGATCTGTGGGGGGATGCTATGCGTCATTACTCCGTTGTAGTGGATGCATACTTGACAGCCAGGGCAAAAACAGAGAGCGTTACCGGCGTGCACAACGACGGCTTGATTGGTGCAATGGTCGCACACAAGAAGCTGTGAGGCGCAGGATCTGCATACCGTGGCGTACATGGTTACGGACTTATCTGGTTCCACAGTAGAACCTCCTCTCCCAAATACGGTAGAGTATCCTATGACCGCAACGGTTGAGTAGTTCGAAATGGTCCACAAAAAGCCGCCCCATGAAAGGGGCGGCTCAGGACTATAGATCTTCCAGATCAGCAGCAGGGAGGTCATTCTCCAGGTTATCCCGCGCCAGATCAGTGTCCAGCTCGGGGTATGCGTCAACGGGAATCGGACGCTCGTGGTAAACCAGCATTGTGGGGCCGGAGGTGCCTGCCACAATGGGATTGGCCTTTTTCTTGGTGTGCTTCGCCTTGCCCTGGAGCTCGGGGACGGGTGGGGCGTCGTTGTGGGGTTGGGTGTGCGTCCGCTCGGGGCGGGACATACCTTGCTTTGCCATAGTATCACCTCACCACTAGGGTGCCACGGGCAGAGGTAAAAATACGATACAAAATTTGAGGTACGGCATGAAATTATTGCAGCCCGGCGCCCATTCCCTTATTGCGGGTAGCAATCAAGTCCAAAATTCCGCAAGTACCGCGCTTGCTGACTGAGCTTGCGGAAAAGGAATCACGCCGGATTCGCTCCGTCGCCTCTACAGCGGGGATGAGGTGGTGCTCATCCAGGTATGGAACCAGGTCGGCACCAGCCTGGATAAGCTGGATGTGTCCAAGTCGGACACAAATGGTAGGAGGGGGCATTTGTCAATCTTCGGTGGGGGAGAGCTCTCCCGTTATGGCGTCCACATAATAGGCGCCGCTGTCTGTGGTGATGCGCCAGACCGGTGTGAGCTCGACAGGCCGCGTGGTGCCGCTGACAATCAGATAGCCCGCGTTCATTTCGTCAATGCGGCTGCACACAAAGCCACCCTCTGTCACACCGGCCAGAAAACGGACCAGGACTGTGGCGGCAGAGAGGGTCTCTTCCTCGCTGGACGAGGTTACGGTGCCGGACAGGCGCTGGCCCTCCATGCGGAGCAGTGTGTCATCCTGCCAGAGCAGGGTGACCTGACAGGAAAAAAGGGGGGTACCCTCCCAGTTCTGGTAGTAGGTCAGTACCGTTTGCCCCGGGCGCTCACCGGACTCGGAGGAGATGAGAGTGCCCTGGAAATCGATTCGCTCCAGGCATGACTGGGAGGCATCCTCGTAGGAGCGCTCATGTTCCTTGGCCCAGGCACCAGGTTGAAAACGCACTGAGAAGGTGCCGTTCATGGAGAATTCAGCGGTGCCCTGTACACTGGAATACCGATGCCGGACATCGTTTTCCCCCTCGCGGGAGACATCGCCCAGCAGAGTCTGCGCCACGATGGCCTCGCTTTCCCGGTCGCGGGTGACGGTCAGAGGGGAGAGTCCGGCCTCCTGGGGGACCCGCTCCGGGCCGAAGGTGATGCCGCTCTGCTCCAGAACGCGCACGGCCGCCTGGCGCGTATCCTCCTCATAGCGGGCGGCACGGCTCTCCTGCACACCCACCAGAATCAGGAGGAAGGCATTGACGGATACCAGCAGAAGCAGGATGATGTTTTTTAATTTGGACCATTCCACAGGGCATCATTCCTATCTGGCGGTCCAGCCGGCCTCCACAGTGTCACCGCCATTATCCGTATAAAAGACCACTAACTCCCTTCCCTCGGGAGACAGGGCCTCCAGCGCGGCGGCGGCCTGCCGCTCGGGAAGAAGCAGGCTGTGCTCCGCAGTCTCCTCATAGCGGCGGAAGCGCAGGGTATAGTCTATGATCTGTCCGTTCCGCACCGTGAACCGGGCGGCGCAGCCGTCCTCTGGAAGGAGAACGGCCGCTCCGCTCAGGCTGTAGCCATAGCAGACCTCTGTGGTGCCGTCGGCTCCTTCTGTGATATCCATCAAGTAGAGTTGGGCGGCGCCGCAGGAGGCGCCCACAGTATCTGCGGCCAGCCGCCGGGTGGTTTCCACCAGCTCCGACACCGTATAGCCATCTGTGGTTCCGATGGGATAGCGGGAGGCCGCATCCTCTGAGGTGTGGTAGGACACGGTGCCGTCATTGCCGATCTCCAGAGTTTCCCGTCCTACCCGGAGGCGCAGGCCGCCAGGGATTTCGTACAGGGCATCGCTCTGTGTCTGGAAAGAAACAGCGGCCTGAAGGGCCGATACAGTGGCCTCGTCCGGGGAGGAGAGGGGGTTGGCGGAGTGGTACACCAGGGGGCTCGGCGTGGCGGAGGTGAGCAGTACATAGGGGTCCAGCCCGGCATAGCCCCGGTCCGCCTCCAACTCAAAGACAAAAAATGCACCGTTGCTTCCGTGGCCGGAAACCAGCTCGTCCATATGGCCAGTGTAGGCGACCTCCGTTTCACAGGCATAATACAGGCCATCTGATTCATTATGATAGTACAGGGAGACCCCACCATCCAGATCCTGGGCCACGGCCAACTGGCGGGCTGTAGCAGTAAGGGAGGGGTTGCTGCCGCCCTCGCCCATCCAGGCGTATAGGGCCTCCAACGGGAGCTCTCCCAGGAAGTCGAACCACACGCCCGGGGCCTGTAGGGCGTCCCGCCAGGCTGACTCCGGAACTGTATGGGGAGAGGCGGCGCTGGAGAGAGCCTCGCTGAGCAGGATGCCTACCGAACTGAACAGGCGGTCGGCTTGGGCTGGGTCATACTGAACCGCAAAGCGGTCCACCCCATCGCAGACAGCAATACGCACGGGCTGGGCGGCGGCTCCGGCCTGTCCGGTCGCCTCGGGGGCGTCCGCCGGAACGCTCTGTCCTGGATTTAAAAGTGAGAGAAGATGATCCAGCCAGCCCCGGGGGCCCTTATCCACCAGCCCGTTGAACATCAGCACCCGGACCGTGAGCACCACGGCGGAGAGGGTGAGCAGCAGGATCAGCAGGTTTTTAAGCCGCTCCACGGTGTTTCGTCTGCGGCGGCGCACGCGCTTATTCCCTTCCATGGTGCGGGCCCTCCACCAGCAGGGTGATTCGTACCGTCAGACCGGGACCGGAGCGGTCCACCAACTCGATGGTGCCCTCATGGCGGTCTATGATCTCCTTGGCAATGGAGAGCCCCAGTCCTGTGCCGCCCGACTCGCGGGAGCGGGCCTTATCCACCCGGTAGAACCGCTCGAAGATGCGGCCCCGGTCCTCCTTGGGGATGCCGATGCCGTTGTCGGCCACTTCCATCCACACCCGCCGGTCCTGGCGGCCGGCGGAGATACGGATGCGGCCGCCATCGGGGGTGTATTTGATGGAGTTGGATACCACATTCATCATCACCTGTACGATCCGCTCACGGTCCCCGGTAATCTCAGGCAGCTCTTCCGTGATGTCCAGCTCCATGGCGTGGCCGTGGCGCTGGGCCTCCATCAGGTTGGCGTTGTAGACATCCTGTACCGCCTGTCCGAAAGGGAAGGGGGCCAGCTTCAGCTCGGCCCGGCCGGAGTCAAAGCGGGAGAGGGTGAGCAGATCCTGCACAATGTGGGTCATACGGTCGGATTCGTTGAGAATAACACCCAGGAAGTTCTTTTCCGTGTTGGGAGGGAGCTCTCCTGCGTTGTCCGCCAGCGTCTCCGCATAGGAGCGGATGTTGGTCAGGGGAGTGCGCAGCTCGTGGGACACGTTGGCCACAAACTCCCGGCGGAGCTCCTCGGTCTTGCGCTGCTCGGTTACGTCGTGAATGACGACAAGAACGCCGCCCAGACGCTCCTGGTCAAAGGGGGTGAGCAGAAGCTCCAGGCTGCGGCCGCCCACATCCCGCTCACCGTCCAGGTAGCCGGGCTGCTCCACGGCCAGCACCCCCTGGAGGGGAGCAATGTCGGAGAAGAGTGTATCGTAGTTCTCGCTGCCGCCAATGGGAATGGATCGGCCCAGCATCTCCTCGGCGGCGGGGTTGGACTGGATTACCGAGCCGTCCCGGGAGAAGGCCACCACACCGTCGGTCATATGCAGAAAGAGGGTGCCCAGCTTGGTGCGCTCGTTCTCCACTTCTTCCAGGGTGCGCTTGAGCTGCTGGGCCATGTCATTGAAGGTGCCGGTGAGCACGCCGATCTCGTCTCGGGAGGCCACCTCGATTTTGTGGGAAAAGTCGCCGTCCGCCACCCGTTCAGCGCCCTCGGTCAGCCGCTCAATGGGGGTGATCAGCGTCTTGGACAGCAGGAAAGAGAGAAGCACGGAGATGATCAGGCCGAAGATCAACGCCTCTACAATCAGCGTGATCAGCTCACTGTTGAGGGCGGACACATTGGCGCCGTTGTCCTGCACATAGACGATGTAGCGGCCCTCGCCCCGCTGTACTGCCACGGCTACGTCCATATAGGCGGCGGCGGGGGAGTTATCGTCGCTGGCATCCTCACCCGCCAGCACCCGCATCAGGTTGCGGGAATCATTGGGCATCGCCTGTCCGGACTCCTTATCGTCGGAGCCTGCCAGCCAGTGGCCGTCGGTACCGTCCAGTACGTAGTATTTCCGGCTGCGGTTGTCAATGCCGAGGGTGCTGTTGGTATCCAGAATGTGGGCGATGCTGGATGCGGCGTCCTCCTCACCCTCGATGGGAGTCTCCAAGTCCTTCCAGAAGTCCGGGTCGCCAAAGGCCTCGGACATCTGGGTATAGAAGTCCTGCGTGTAGTAATTGGCAACCGAATTGATCAGAAATGCACCTACCACCGTCATCAGGGAGATAATCAGCAGCGTCATGATGAGCATGAGCTTCATGTGCAGGCTTCGAAACATGGAGACACCCCCTCCCAATTCTTCCAAGAGATGCAACGGCGTCCTGAGCCGAAGCGTTGAAGCAGTACCCGATGGCCTCCCGGTTATGATGAACTACAGCGCTGCGGAGTCGTCCGTTCCCTGCACGCCAGGCCGCACGGAGACTCCATAGGGATGTAAGATTTCAGGTAAAGCGAATTCAACCTGCGGCTTGCCTTGCTGGAGTTTTATGCGTTGAAGTAATAGCCCAGTCCCCTCCGAGTGACGATAAACTGCGGGACTGCGGGATTGTCCTCCACCTTTTCGCGCAGGCGGCGCACGGCTACATCGACGGCGCGCACATCGCCTACATAACCCTCATAGTTCCAGACGTGTTCCATCAGAGCCTCCCGGGAAAAGACCTTTCCGGGCTGGGAGGCCAGAAATTTCAGCAGCTCATATTCCCGCTGTGTCAGCTCCAGGGGGTGATCATCCTTGTAGGCGATCATCAGGTCGACATCGATGACGATACGGCCATGCTCAATACGCTGGCCCCCCAGGGGAGCGGCCGCGCCGGCGGCGGCCACCATCTCGTTGCGGCGAATATTGGCCTTTACCCGGGCCAGCAGCTCCCGCATGGAGAAGGGCTTCGTGATATAGTCATCGGCCCCCAGCTCCAGCCCCAGGACCTTGTCGGTCTCCTCCTCGCGGGCGGTAAGCATGATGACCGGTGTGCTCCGGTTTTCCCTGCGCAGGCTGCGGCATACGTCAAAACCATTCATCTTGGGCAGCATGAGATCCAGGAGAATCAGATCCGGGTTTTGCTCCAGGGCCAACTGGAGGCCCGCCTCGCCGTCGTAGGCCTCCAGCGTCTCATAGCCCTCCTTGGACAGATTGAAGCTGAGAATATCGACGATGTTTTTCTCGTCCTCCACGATCAGGATACGCTTGTTCATGGCAATTCCTCCACACACTCACAGTCCCAGCAGCAGCTTGGCCTTCAGCACCAGCGCCACGGTTTTGGCGTCCTTGATCTCCCCCTGCCGTACCTGCTCTACCAGGGCGGAGAAGGGGATGCGCTCCACGGAGAGGAACTCGTCCTCGTCCGGATGACAGGCTCCCTCGGTCAGCTCCTGGGCGAGATACATGTGAAGCACCTCCGAGGAAAATCCGGGGGAGGAGTAGAGACACCCCAGGTAGGTCAGCCTCCCACAGGAGGCGCCCACCTCCTCCTCCAGCTCACGCAGGGCGGCCAGACGGTGGTCCTCGCCCCGCTCCAACTTCCCTGCGGGCAGTTCGGCCACCACCTCCTGGAAGGGGTAGCGAAACTGGCGGACCAGGCTCACCGTGCCGTCGTCAAACAGGGGCAGAATAGCCACCCCGCCGGGGTGCTCCACCACTTCCCGGGAGGCCACGCGGCCGTTGGGCAGTTCCGCCTTGTCCAGCCGCACCGTGATGATCTTTCCCTCAAAGAGCACGCGGCTCTCCACTGTCTTTTCCATCAGTTCCATCCGGCATATCCCTTTCTTTGCACAGCCTTTGCACTGCTGCATCCAGATTAAACCACATTATATCATAGATTCCGCCCCTTTGCCAATCCCCCCAATCATTACAGCTATCCAAAGTCCACGGCCATCCGGTATAATACCATCAACGGTCGGATTGATTTTTGCAAAAGGAGGCCCGTTATGACGATCCAGCCAATCGGAAGCGCCAGCGTGGCGCTGTACATCACACCTGCGGACTTGAAGGAGCACGGTCTCACCCCGGCAGGGCTGACTCTGGAACGGGCGCTGGCCATTACACAGACCGCCTTCCACGAGGCGGGGATCACTCTGGAGGGCTCCATCGAGATCGAGGCCTACCCGGATGCCTGCGGCGTTCTGGTGTTTGCCCATGTCCGCGCGCCGGAGCGGGCCTGGTTTTCCTTTGACGGGCTGGAGCCTGTGGTGGCCGCGGCCCGGGATCTGCCCGCACCGCGGCCGGATGCGGCGCTGCTCTGGTGGGAGGACCGCTGGTGGCTCTCGCTGGGAGCGGGGGAGGAGCAGGCCATTGCGCGGCTGTCGGAGTTCGGCCGCTGTGAGACCGCACGCCCCCATCTGGAAGCCCGTCTGGCCGAGCACGGCCGCCCCGTGTGGGATCAGGACGCCCTCACCGCGCTGCTCTCCTACTTTCCCGTCTGACCTATTGACAAGCGTGGTATAATAAAAACCTAGGCATATACAGCCGGAACGCAGGCCGGGGGTGAGGACATGGACGGCAAGGGAATCAAGGTGGTTGCAAAGAACAGCAAGGCTTACCACGATTACTTTATTGAGGATAAGTACGAGGCGGGCATCGAGCTGGCGGGCACCGAGGTCAAGTCCATCCGCCAGGGCCATGTCAACCTCAAGGACTCCTTCTGTATCGTGAAAGACGGGCAGATGCACGTTCACGGCATGCACATCAGCCCCTATGAGAAAGGGAACATCTTCAACAAGGATCCCTTGCGCTCTCGCCGGCTGCTGATGCACAAGCGGGAGATCCTCCGCCTCTTCGCCAAGGTAAAGCAGGATGGATACGCGCTGGTGCCTCTGTGTCTCTACTTCCGCGGTCCCAAGGTCAAGCTGGAGGTGGGGTTGGCCAAAGGCAAGAAGCTCTACGACAAGCGGGCCTCCGCCGCGGCCAAGGACGCCAAGAGGGAAATGGACCGCACTATGAAATCCCGCCGCACCGGCGGTTATTGATGTCAAAGAGGGGGGCATCCCCCTGGGAAAGGAAGGAATCCAATGGCTCAAAATCCCATTGTCACCTTTGAGATGGAGAACGGCGGCAAAATGGTCGCTGAACTCTACCCGGAGGTGGCGCCCAACACGGTCAACAACTTCATCAACCTGGTGCAGTCCGGCTTTTATAACGGCCTGATCTTCCACCGGGTGATCCCTGGTTTCATGATCCAGGGCGGCTGCCCCAACGGCAACGGCATGGGTGGCCCCGGCTATTCCATCCGCGGTGAGTTCAGCCACAACGGGGTGCAGAACAGCCTCAAGCACGACCGGGGTGTGCTCTCCATGGCCCGCGCCATGAATCCCAACTCCGCCGGTAGCCAGTTCTTTATCATGGTGGAGAAGGCCCCCCATCTGGACGGCGAGTATGCCGCCTTCGGCAAGGTGATCGAGGGCATGGACGTGGCCGATACCATCGTGAACGCAGACCGGGACCGGATGGATAAGCCCAAGCAGGAGCAGCGGATGAAGTCCGTCACCGTGGAGACCTTCGGCGTGGACTACCCCGCCCCGGCCAAGTGCTGATTTTCAGGAGAGCTCAACGACTCAATTCCACGCAGAAATGTCCTGTAACCTCATCTCTCCCGGTGAAGCCCAGCGTCAGCGGGTTCACCGGGAAGGTGAGGAGCAAGGGAGCGGACTGACGGATGTCCGCCTTTGGCGGGTGCCCAGAAGAAAGCGGACTTTGCGACGAGCCGGGGGCGTACTGGTTTCGACGGGGACGTAGAGGCGGGAATAGCGGGCGGATGCGCCTATCATCCTTAAAATGGGCAACTTATAAATTAAAGAACAACGATAACGTTGAGCTTGTCGCGGCTTAAGCCGTGACCGTCCCGTCCGGAAGGACCACGAGCCGGAACGGGGCGTCGTTTAGTGGTGCACGTGTGTGCGCAAAGCTTTGAGCGCACCATGAACAATGAAGCTACCAAGCCCTGTAGTTTGACGGCCTACGCCGGGGTAAGGGAATATAAATGACCGTCTGCGCCCGGAGAGGTTCCCGAGGAAGCGTTTTCGGACGGGGGTTCGACTCCCCCCGCCTCCACCAAAAATCCCAGTCTCGAAAAGAGACTGGGATTTCTTGTTTTGCGGGAAAATAGCTGCGCTGCAAGGGATTGCGCTGACGGCTTCCCCCTTTCTCTTTGCTCATATACTACAACACTGTATAGAGAAAATCAAGAAAATATCACACGAAAGAAAGAAATGCAACACGAAATATCACATAGTTGGCGGAGTCTCCTCCGCCTCATTCTTTTCAATCAGGTTATAAAAATAATTGTCAATGGCCATATCTACCGCTGACTGCTGGGACTGCATGGTGTGCTGATAGACGGTTTTCATGGTGTGGTTCGTTGCCCATCCGCCCCTGGCCTGGGCGTATTTGTCCGGTATGTTCAGCGTCAGCATCACGGAGGCCGCTGTGTGGCGCAGGTCATGAAACCGGATGTCTGGCAGATCGTGCTTGCGCAGAATGGTTTTTAGGCGCTTATACATGCTCTCGCTGGAGAGTGGGACGACCCGATCGCCTCCGCTGGAGGTCTCTTTGGCGGCTGCAAGCTTCTCCATGATGTAATCCGGCACGCTGAGGGTTCGGGTAGAGCTGGTGGTCTTGGTTCCCTTTTCTACCCAGTGGTTGTCCTTGTCACGAACCAGCGCACGCTTGATGGTGATGGTCTTGCGCCTGAAATCCACACAGCCCCAGGTGAGACCGGAGATCTCAGAGGCCCGCATACAGAGCCATAGGCCCATCAGCACCGGCAGCTCCATCACGTTTCCCTCTACCGCGCGCAGCAGCGCGGCCATTTGCTCCGGCTCCAGGATGCGCTGCTCCTTGACCTCCTTTTGGGGCAGACGGGTGCGCAGGGTCAGCGACGGGTGGTATTCCGCCAGAACCGCGGAGAGCAGGCCGTGGATATTGCGCAGGGACTTGGCCGAGCGGACGCGCTGCCTGCCCCGTTTATCCGTGTACGGTTTGGCCTCCTGATTCATGGCCTCCTGCACCATGGGCTGGGTGATCCGGTTCAGAGCGAGGGGCATGAGGCCCTTCAGGTTGTTGCGCCGGATGTTCTCATAACCCCGGATAGTGGAAGGGGAGAGAATGCCGTCCTTGCTGGAGATGTATTTCTCCATGGCCTCATCCAGCGTCATGCTGGTGGGGTCCCGGTTGACCTCTTTGTAGTGCAACTGGTATTGCAGGGCCTGATACTCCGCCTCCTTTTTCGTGTTGGCGGTGAAGGACAGGTAACGGCGCTTGCCGTCCGGCGTCTTGCCGGCGTAGAGCTGGACGCGCCAGCTCCCGGAGGGCAGTTTTTTTGCGGTCGCCATGCTTGATTACCTCCCATGAGTATGATAATATGAGAGGGTGATAATGGCCGCCAAACCTTATCACCCCTATATGAGCCGCTCTCGGTGTTCCAGCGCCGGGGGCGGTTTCTCTTGCTTTCTGTCGAACGATATGCAATTCTGATTGTGGCGCTGCACAACGGCAGGCGGTTAGCCACACCTCCCGAAAGGGGGTGAGGCCCATGCGGATCACACTACATATCGGACGGTTCACCGTTACGATTATTGTGAAAAGCAGAAACCGCCACCCTGGCCGGTGACGGTTTCTTAATGGAACTATTCACTTGACCCCGGGCTAACCGCTTGTTGCAGCGCCTTTCTATATCTATTATAAACCGTCCTGTATTCTCTTGTCAAGGCCGCCGCTCTTGGGGGATTCCGGGAGCGGTATTTTTATTATCCAGGGAATACCTTAGACAGTTCAATGAAACATCCGTCCAGGACAGAAACCTTCAGTACATCATCGGGGGAGCCGAAGCTGGCCGCAGTATAGTGTCCGTCCTCCAGAACAAAGGTCTGGACGCTCTTAGCAGTTGGATCTACGATCCAATACTCACGCACACCGGCCCGCTGGTACAAGTTATATTTTACCAGCCGGTCATGGCGCTGGGTGGAGGGGGACAGAACCTCGATGATAAGGTCAGGAGCGCCCTTGCAGCCCACATCGTCCAGCTTGTCGGGATCACACACAACGGACAGGTCGGGTTCCACCAAGGTATCAACGTTCTCGGGCCGGTCGCCGGACTTCTCAAAGAGCCGGACGGCGAAAGGGGCGGCGTAGACCTCGCACTTCTTTCCGTCCAGGTAGTTGCCCAGCTGGCGGCCCAACTCGCCGCTGATCTTCTGGTGGGCCCTGGAGGGAGGGGCCATCATCACCGGTGCACCGTCGATCAGTTCGATGCGCTCCTGTTCGTTCCAGGTCAGCACATCGGCCAGAGTGTAGTGGTCTTCTTTTGGGAGAGGCATAGGGGGCTCCTTTCTGCTTTAGGCATTACTTAAAATGGAAATGGAAGAACATCGTCGTCATTGTAAGCAAATAAAACCCCTTGCTCATAAAAGGTTGTTTTACTTCCACAATATGGACAGTATCGAGCATTGCCGGGAAGGGGCTCATTATGAGAGCACTGCCAGCATTCACTCGACACACTTTGATCAATCGCAGACGTACATCTATTTATGACAGGCTTTCCGCATATCATGCAAAATTCAGCATCTGCTAAATGCTCTTCATTTTTACATTGTAAGCATTCTTTTGCTTGGCCAGACTCTTTTAGTTCGGCACCTGAATATATCATTCCTGCGTCATCCTTTCCCCGATAGCAGATACTCGATGAATTGGCACCACAAATTGGGCAAAACAAGGCCCCTTCGATTTCAAAGGCGGCACCGCATTCGATGCATACTTGCTTATGTAACCCAGGATGGCATCTTTTCAGAATAGCTTTTTCGTGCTTACTTGGATTCAATGTTTTCCAGTATCTATAATCTTCGGCTCTATAATCTTTTGCAGCACTTGGAGAGATATTAAAGCGTGTAGAAATCCGTTCAACGTCAAATTCAGCTCCGGCAAGGAAGTCATCTATAAGTATAGGAGGTGCAAGTAGATTCCCTGCAAATGTGTTTGCAGCCCCCTCCAAGGCATAGTAAGTCGGATCATCAACTCCACCTCTGGAAATTTCGGTACGTTCATTATTCAAGTGTCCAAGCACAATATGTCCCAATTCATGAGTTAGTGAGAAACGAATTCTAGTTTCAGGGCGAGCCTCATTATAGAGTATCATATAGGTATCTCTATCTGGATAGTAAAAACATTTTGCGTCTAAGACAAATACTGGATCCCACTGGCTCGGATGCTTGGAAAAGACCCACGCATTATAGTCTTTCATGCTGGAAACTAGGATGGGAGCTCTTTTTTTCTTTGAAAAGAGGTCATCAAAGTTGAGTGGAAATTCATCTATTCCAGTTATATCGAGTAGAGTTTGAGACGCATTAAACGCGCGATGATATTTAATAATTTTTGAACTCATAGATCCTTTTTTTTAGAAAGCAGAAAATCAATATAATCTGCAATCTGTTCATCCTGTTCTGGGGTAATCTTGGAATCTTCCAAGCGCGCTATAGACCGTAATTTGCTTTTTGGGCGCTCACCCTCTTGGGTGGGCGCTTTTTCTGTTGTCGTACCAGCTAGATAGTCTAAAGAGCAACCGAAATATTCACAGAGAGCTGTGAGGTTTTCAGCTTTTACTTCTTTGCCTTCTAGCCAATTAGATATAGTGCTCGTGTGAACGTGGATTTCTCGTGCAAGTCTAGAATTACTTAGCCCTCTGTTATCCATAAGTTTCTTTAGATTTTGTGCAATGTTCATAATCTTCACCTGTCTAATTCATTAGATATTTCGAGCACAAATGTCTTGCGCATTAGACAGACGAGGCTTATAATAAGCACATAAAGTCTAATGCAATAGATAGTATGAATGTTCTGGGAAGAACTATATACAGTCTAGCACATTAGACTAAAGATGTAAAGGAGTTGGAGGTGAAAAAATGAGCTATGCAACAAATTTGTGTGACTTGATGCAAAGCCGAGGCATCAGTTCATACAAATTGGCGAAAGAGGTCGGTGTTCATGTCTCAACTGTCACTAACTGGAAAGACGGCAGTAATCCGAAAATTGAGCACGTGAAAAAGGTCGCCGACTACTTTGGCGTAACCGTGGACGAGCTTCTTTCTGAGAAGGATACCACAAGCGAAGCCCGATAAGCCGGACTATTGGAAGGGAGAGCAAAATGGAAAACGAACTCGAAATCAAACGGGTGCCCTTTATGGGCGCAGAACTCATGGCGGCCCGTGATACCGACGGCCAGATTTGGGCAGGGGTCAAATGGATATGTAATGGCCT
>ERZ827440.417-NODE-417-length-61385-cov-4.527572_pt1 | contig 61385 bp, 59 predicted proteins | sample MGYA00519774_ERZ827440 | MGnify/ENA primary metagenome ERZ827440 (study PRJEB31778, sample SAMEA3449302) | human gut metagenome | biome: human gut; feature: human-associated habitat; material: faeces | place: United Kingdom | collected 2010/2012 ... | reverse complement strand
TTTGTCTTTGAACGCATAGGCATAAATTCTTTGAAGCATCTTATTTTTAGCGTCACCTTTCCAATATGCTCCTGAAACCTTTAATAATTTAAAATATTTCAATTCTTTTACAGTATCAACGTGAGGTCCACGACATAAATCTGTAAAATCTCCTTGTGTATAACAACTAATAACAGTACTATCTTCATCCATTCTATTTATTAAATCAACTTTATATGGATCATTACCAAATTTTTCTAAAGCTTCTTTTTTTGAAAGTTCTTCTCTAACTATTCTCTTTCCATCTTTAGATATTTTTTTCATTTCTTTTTCTATTTTAGGTAAATCTTCTTCTGTTATTACTTTATCACCTAAATCTATATCATAATAAAATCCTTCTGAAATAACTGGTCCAACCCAAAACTTAGCCTCTGGATATAAATGTTTTACTGCTTGAGCAAGTAAATGTGCACATGAATGATTCATTACACTTAATTTTTCATTTTCTTTTATATTTATCATAATACATATCTCCTTTATTTTCTTTTTTTACTCTTATGAAATGATTTTTGAAACATTGATGTTCTTGATATATGCTGCATAACCTTATAATCTTCATACTCTTCCCCAACTAAGTGTTCTATTTCCTTAACTATGGAAAAAGCATCATATTCTAAACCTTGCTCCATCAATATTTCTTCTCTTCTTTTTTTCATTTCTTTCTCAGACATTTCTAATTCTTCTAACAATTGCATACCAGACTTATAATCTGGATTTTTATAAGCAATAATTTGAGATTTCTTTTTCTTAGCCGACTCCGCTCTCACTAATAAATACTTGCCTGTTGCGATATCCTCAAAATTAACATGATCAATGCCAACTCTCTTTGGAAGCTTCTTTTTCTTTTCAACTAGAATCATTTTCATTCCTTTATGAGTTAGATGTTTATCTAGTGTATAGTCAACACCCAAATATCTGGTTAAAAACTCTCTTGTTGTAATTGTTAATGAAGTACTAAACTTTTTCATCTTTACTTTTCCTCCCCTACAAAAAAAGCACACCTATATTATTATAGGAGTGCTTAACACGGTACCATCCATTATTTTTCTTAATTATTATAACGGTCTCCCGGAACTACTTTTGATAGTTCTGCTAAAAAGGTAGTAACTTAATAAGGCATTATCTATTTCCACCAACCATAGACTCTCTTTATTTGTTTCTTAATAAATCATGTCCTTTATCTCTGCATTTACAGATATATCATAGCACACTTTCTAAATTTTGCAAAGAAAAAATAGCATAAATGCTATTCTTTAATTTGACTTGCTTCTATTCTAAGTTTACCAGCAAAAACTTTTCCTACTACTGTACCATCTGAACTAGTAACTTGAATATCTGAATTTGTTGCATCATCTTTTATCCATAACCTTAATGTATAATCTAAATTATATTCTTCACCTGGTTGAATAGTTCCAGTATCTAGAACTCTTTCTGAAGCTTCACCACTTTTTAATGTAGAAACTAAAGCCGTTTTTGTATCTGCACCTGTTTTTGTTAAACTATATTTTACAATGCTATCATCCATTAGTGTATCACCTTCACTAATAGTTCCATTATCTAAATAGATAGTATATTCACTTGCTACATTACCTGTGTTTTTCAAAGTAAATGTATATGGTGTTGTTGCTAAACCATCAGTATCAGACATTGGTAAGGAATCAGCTACATTTATAGCATCACCCTCATTTAATTCCAATGCTAAAGTACCAGCTTCAATCCTTACTTTCTTAGTACCATTTAGAGTTAATGTTAACCATGCATAAGTTCCACCTAAAAGTAATACCAAAGCAAGCGCTATTGCAACTATTTGTTTTTTATTTTTTTCTACAAAATTTTTGTTTTTCGTTTCCATACAAACTCTCCTTTATTCTATACACTAATCATATCCTATTTTTTAGAAAGTTTCAACATTTTTTTATTACTTTAAAAAATAATTTATAATTCTTTACATTATCTTGTTTTTATTTTTTGTTTTTCTCTACAATACTGACCAATAAAATAATCTATATCATTATTCTTAGCATTAATAATATCCCTGTTTTCCTTAATATTCTCTTCTAAAAGATATAAATCTTTGTCACTAGGTCTCTTAAAATAACAAACGTCAAGTGCGTGTTCAACTACAATATCAGCACTTCTTCTTAATGGTGAAGTACCATGACAATAATGTTTTAAACCTAGTCCTTCATGACTACCTTCTAAATCATAATAAGCACTCGGATACATACTAGTTAAAGCATTATATAAATTATCAAACTTTTCCCTATCTTTAGCAGGAGATAATTTTTTAATTGCACTTTCTAATTCGCTTATATTTTCAGCATTCATCTCATGCACTCTATATAGAAATGGATATCCTTCACTAGAATGTGCAAAGTAATCAGCAATTTTACTATTAGTAAGCTTCATCATTTGGCCAACTATTCTCTCAGCCCTACTATTAGTACTTACTTTAGCATCTGATGGATCAATCTTTTTATTTTTTATATCTAGATAAATTGATTTTGCTTGATCTTTTTCCTCTAACTTATAAGTAAGTTCATCAAGTAATCTAACTGTATTTTCTAATTGAGGATTAGTTGTTCCTTTTTTTATAACATCATTTATTTCTTGATAACTACATTTTTTGCTATTAGAAATAACTGTTTTTCTAAAATCACTATCTACTACATCACCATGATTATCAATTTCAAAAAAATATGAGTTGGTAAGTCGTGGCTTTCCTTGAACTAATGATGCGCTACTTGCCGAAAATTGATAAGGAAAAATCGGTATTAATCCATCACATTCTAATCCTTCTATATGACAACAACGACCTGGTAAATAAATACTACTACTTCTTGATATTGCTTCAACAACAGAAGGAGACTTATATGATAAATATCCTAACACACTAGCAATATGGACACCCAATAAGTAATTACCATTTTCTAATTTTTTAATTGATAATGCATCATCAATTTCTTTAGCATTCAAACCATCTATAGTAATAATATAATCATCTACAATCACTCTACCAGATGATACCTTTTTAGGTTTTCTCATCAATTGATCTATTTCGTTTTTTACTTTTCTAGGAAAAGCTGTACTAATATGATAATTTTCTAATAATTGATCTATTCCAATTTTTTCTACATCTTCACTCTGTAAAAAGTTTTTCAAATCAGCAAGTAGTTCTTTTTTCTCTGAATAGTTATCATCTTGATAATATAACTTTGATATACTTTGTTTTAGTTTTGAATTACAATAACTCTTATCTTTTGAATCAAGTTCAAATTGTACATGACTTTTTATTAAAGATAATACATTACTATAATACATAATCTTTTCTCTATTAAATTCATCACTATTAATTTCAGTTAAATATTCTTTAAAAATAGTAGAAAATATAGTACGTTCTTTTTTATCTTTAGCATTAACTATATTTGGAAACCTCTTTAAAGTTTCTTCTAAATAATCTAAACTTTTAATATCACAAGTAATAAACTTCAAAAAACCAAAATACTTAGATTCTCTTTTTAAATTTACTTCTTCAAGTTTATCAATTGCTAATATAACTTTCTTAAATTCTTTTAATGTTTCAATCGGATTTTGAAATTTTTCTATGTTTTCAGTTTGTATTCTTACAATCTTTTCATAGAGTTTTTTTGTTTTTTTCTTTATCATTTTATGATTAACCGAAGAGTATTCTTCTATTATATCTGAAATCACTCCAACACCAGTTTGTAAATAATCCAAGTTAGTACCTTCATGAAAATTATCTATTTTTGCATTTAAAAATAGAAAAAGTCGATTAATGATTTCGTCTCCTTCATCTATATTTAGTGCCTTAACAAGATCACTTATTTGGAATTTATCCCTTTTAAATAATTCCTCTAAACTAATCATATAATCAACTTTTTCCATACTATCAATCCCTTCTATTTTTACTCACTAATTCCATTGGCATCGAAAGTTGCTTAACCCTTTCTAAAATTCTTCGAGCTTTAACTTTATCAACACCACTAGACGTTATTGAAAGATGATTTTCTAACTCATCTAACGTTAAGTTTGATGTAAAAAACGTAGGGAGATGTTCTTCCATTCTAAATTGTAAAATTGGAGATAATATTTCATCTCTTGAATAATTTGTAACGGCTTCTGCCCCTATATCATCTATAAGAAGAAGTTCAGCTTTTTTAACACTATTAAACTTCTCATCATAATCAGTTTTAAATGATGCCTTTATATCACGCAAAAATTCTGGATAATAAACAACAACACACTTAACACCTTTTTTAGAAAGTTCATTCAATAAAGCCGCAACTAAATATGTTTTTCCTGATCCAAATGAACCAGTTAAATATAAACCTTTAGTTTTTTTACCACTATTATAATCCTTCATAAATTTCATCATATATTTTAAAATTGGAGTTCTTGTCGTATCATCTTTATACAAATCTTTAAAAGATGCATTAACAATATCTTTAGACATCTCATAATACTTAATGTTTTTTAAATAACTTTGAGCATCTTCTAAATCTCTCTTTTTCTTACACATTACATAAGAAAACTGCAAAGTGTTATCTACAACTTCTGGTTTATAACAGAATCCTTCCACTTTATTTTTACAAGTTAAAATATTTTTACAATTCTTGCAGTTAATATACTCACACATAGCCTCTTCTAGTGTAGATGTATATTTCATTAATACTTCATCAGAAGCATCAATCGTAGATATAAATGATGAAAAATCTTCATTACTACAAGCATCCATATAAGAACGTTTTAAAGTAGTCAAGTTATTGTTATTAAGAAATTCATTAATTTTTTCCATCTTGACCACCACCATAAGACAATTGTATATAATTTTAACAAAAATTGCAATGCTTTGTTACCCTAACTTATAATTTTTTTCTAAGTTTACTTTAACGAACTTCCATCAAAATAAAAATTATTTTTTAATTACATTTAATACATATATTTATAAGTCTATTCTTATAGTTCCAGATATATCAGTTCTCAAATATTTAATCCTATATTCTTTCAATTTATCAATTGTTTCTTTATGAGGGTGATTAAATCTATTATCTTTACCACAAGATATTATCGCAAGACTTGGACTTAATTCTTTTAGTAACTCATCACTAGTAGAAATCTTTGAACCATGATGTCCAATTTTTAAAACATCTATCTTTCCAATATTATATTTATTTAATATATACTCTTCTGATTTTTTAGAAGCATCACCAGTTAAAAGTATTTTTTTATTTTTATAATACATTAGTAAAATACTGCTAGAATCATTTTCATCACTAAACTTTTTATTTATTTGAACTATATTGATATTTCCAAGTACAATTTCTTCCTTTTCTCTAATTTGATAAACATGCCTATACTTTTTAATAACGTTTTTCTCTAATGAATTAAAATTTCCTTGATTTAAATATATATCTTCTACGCTATATTGTTTTATAAGTTTTAATGCCTCTCCCATATGATCAAAATCACCATGTGGCGATTGTCAAAAAGTAAGTCGAACAAAATATATTTATTTGCAAAGAAAAAGAACTATTCAAAGTTCTCTAATCATTCATTATTGTAAATTGTTTTGGTTTATTTGTTGGTCCTCAGATTGATTAAAATTTTGTTGTTGACTACTAAATAAATTATTTTGAATATTTTGATTTATACTTGCCTGTTGATAATAATCTTGTGGAAGATTTCCAGATAAGCGATTTATTTCAAAATCAATGTAATAATTGTCGGGATTACTTTCATCAATTAACAAATCAACCATACCATCTGCATCATATTGTTTTTTATCATTTCTAGGATCTCCATATAAAGTAATTTGTGTCCCCGTTGATAATGTATAATCTACAACAGGTTTTTGGATTGGAACACCATTTATAACTGTTCCAGTATTTTCTAACCTATACGGTAAATTCTTTATTAATTTTCCTTTATTATTTAATTCTAAAATTGTTTTAATGCGTTTGTTTACTTTTCTAATATTAATAACTGCAACTAAAATAAATATTATTGGAATAATCATAAAAGCTAATAAAATAAAGTTACTTGATTTAGAATACTCTGTCATGCATTTTGATGGATTTTTCGAATCATAATAAACAGTTTTATTTTGAGTGCCAGGATTATGACTTGATGAGCCATTTGATCCACAAGTATATCTTTCTCCATTTATACTATAATAATAAACTGGTGAATACATTATGGTTCCCTCATCATTAATGTAAGATTTTATTTCAACATGTTCTGATAAAACTGTTGAATCCAGACTATTTAGTTTAACAATACTAGAGGCAAATATACCTCCCATTATAATCAAAAATAATAAACCTACAGCTAAAAATATATATAAAAAATTTTTACCTTTTTTCACATTTTTCGTATTAATATCAAACATACACTTCCTCCTACTATTATAAATATAGTATAATATAATTATTTATTATTAACAATACCTATGGGCTACATGTTTCTATTTTAAATTTATTATTCTTAATTTTAAACATAATACTACCATCTATATCTGTTCTATATATTTTAGAATTCTTTAAATTATCTAATACTTCTTTATTTGGATGTCCATAACGATTGTTCTTTCCAACACTAATTACTGAGTACTTTGGATTTATTTCATTTATAAACTCTTTACCACTACTTGTTTTAGATCCATGATGGCCTACTTTTAATACATCTATATCTGGTAAACTATACTTATCTAGTATTTCTTTTTCAGTAATTATAGATGCATCTCCCATAAACATAAATTTATAACCATCAAGTTCAGTATAAATAACATTACTATTATCATTTTCATTATCATATTCTTTTGTCTGTAAAAAATATAATTTATTCTTATCAATATTTAATTCTTTTATACATGAATAATATGGTATTTTCTTTTTATCTAATACTTTGATTAACTCTTTTTCTAAATCATTAAATTCACCACAATTAAAGATTACTTTTTCTACTTTAAAATTATTAACAAGATTAATAGCCTCTCCCATATGATCAAAATCACCATGAGTTAATACTAAATAATCTATTTTTCGTATTCCTAATTTTTTAAGTACAGGTATAGTTACATAATTGGTTAAAAATTTTTTATTTTTTCTTTCTTGCCATTTCTCCATCGAGTAATTCATAACTCCTCCAGTATCTACTAACATAGTTTTATCTTTTGAATGAATTAGTATACTATCACCTTGTCCAACATCTAAAAACATCAAATAATTTTGATTAAAGAAAACTGGATATAAATAATTAAATAAAGCTAACAAAAGTATTGGTAAAACGCTAATTATCTTTTTATTATAAAAATATATAAAAATAATTACTCCTATAATATATAAAATATAGTAATATCTAGGTAATGAAGGAAAGATTAATTTTGAAAAACTAATAGAATTAAACTTCAATGCTAAAAATTCCATTAAACTTATAAAAACATTAAATATTGGTTCAAAAAAAGGAATAATATATGTAATTATAGATAACGGAAAAACTATCATACTTATAAATGGTACAAATAACATATTATAAAATACAGATAAAATATTAATTTGATTGAAAAAATATATTGTTATAGGAAAACTTACGATAAATGAAATAAGTGATGTTAGAAATAATCTTTTAAAATATGAACCGTTACTAATCTTATTACTTACTAATAAAAGAGAAAAACTTATAGTATATGAATATAAAAAACTAACCTCATGAATATAGTATGGATTAACTAATAAAGAAATAGAAAATATTAACAAAAAAATATTTACACCTTTAATATTAAGATTATATATTTTATTTATGCTAAAAAATAAATAAAAGAAAATAGCTCTTAATATTGATGGAGAAACACCTGTTATAAATAAATAGAAAAATAAAAATAAACTAATAATTATAAATATATACTTTTCTTTAACATTTAATTTCATTAATAATTTTGATATAACTAGAGTTAATAATCCTATATGCATACCACTAATTGCGAAAAGATGACTAATACCAATTTCTTGATAAGAAGACATTACATCTGTAATAATTGATTTATTATTACCAAAAATAAAAGCTTTAATATATGGATTACTATTTCTTTTAAGCAAGAAACATTTAATACCTTTAAAAAAACTCTTTTCTTTACTAATCAAAGTAATTTTATCAATTTTAATAATATAATTAATATTTTTACTTTTTAAATATTGTTTATAATCAAAACTATAAATATCTTTAGAACCTTCAGCCTCTTCTAATTCTCCATTTAGTCTCAATGTATCATAAACATCTACACTTTTAATAAATAATTCTTTTTCAGCTTTAGTTTTAAAATAATACCTTCCTATTAGTTTCTCATTCGCATCAATAGTTAATTTCAAATAATCACCATCAATATCATATTCTAATACTTCTCCAACTACTTTCTTTGTACCTAAATCATAAGAATTAGGAATATCAATTTCAATTCTTATAAGAGTTAATACTACAGTTATTATACATAGCAAATAAAATATTCCATTACAATGTAATATAGTCTTTAATCTTTTCAAACAGACTATCCCCTATACCCTTTACATTTTTAATATCTTCAATACTAGTAAACTCTCTATTTTCTTCTCTATACTTAATAATATCCTCTGCTTTTTTCTCACCTATTCCAGTAAGTGTCATCAACTCTTCCTTTGTTGCAGTATTAATAGATATAATAGAAGACTCTTCTTCACTACTTGAATCATCTTCTATACAAGCATCATTTTCTACATCATTAATTCCTTTACTACATTCAGTCTGTACTTTCTTTTCTACTTCTTTTACATAAGAAAAATTCTTTACTTCATAATAACTATAAACGATAATAACCATTTCATCTTTTAGTTTTTTTGATAAATTCAAAACACTTGTATCAGCATTTTTAGTAATTCCACCAGCCATATTTATAACATCAATTACTCTCTGATTATCATCTAAAGTATAAATACCTGGATTTACTACCTCTCCTTTTATATCAACCATAATCTTTGTATTGACAGTTTTTGCCTTATTCTTTTCTTTAACTTCCTTTTTTTCAGTTAATACTATTTCTCTATCTTTTTTGCTATCCTTTTCTTTTTGTTTATCAAATTTAACAACATATAAAGATATCGAAGATGCAATTAATAAAACAAAAAGAGAAACTACTAATATTTGTTTTCTATATCGATATTTCCAAGTCATAAAAAAACCTCCTACTTTATTATTGTTAATAAAATAGAAAGTTCCTCAAAAAATTAAATAACTTTAATAATCAATATTTGTCTTAGCCACTTCTATTGCGGGACGGACACCACGGTTGTCAGCAATGTTAGCGTTGCCACCGCTGACACTGCGGCTGCTTCCATAGACAAACCACACACTGTAAGAGTTATCAGCACGCGGACTTTCTAACCATTCTCCATAGGCTTTATTACTTGCATTTGAATACTTAGTATTTTCCATTAAATACTTACATTTTGTACTTAGTTCTCCTGTTTTATAACTACCAACTGTAAATCCACATCCTGCATTCACTTCTTGTGCCGTTAATAATCTTGCGGCATATCCTTCATAACTGAACTCTGGCAATGTTCCACCTTTTGTTGAAGTTATTCCTGTCTCTGTTGTAATCTGCCTTTTTGTATTTGTTAAAGTTGTTTTCCATTGTGTTGTTGTTGGTAACTGTTTAATCACAGGTACTGGTCCATGCCAATTTTCATTTGATTCATTATAAGCATAAGTCGTTGAATTTGATGATACTCCTCCACTTACATTACTGTAGTAAATTAATACCGCTGTATCACTATCAGTTGTTATTCCATTTGTTACGTCTGATACATAATAGAATCTTTCTGTTTCAGGATCATATTCTCCATCTCCATTAACATCACAATCAAACGCATCACCACTTGTAAGTGTTCCTTTTGTTCCTAGTGAACCATATTCTATCTCTGAATTTAGTGAATATCCATCTGCTTGACAATAATATGATGAATCAGAATTAGTACATACCTCTTTGTGTAGAGTGGTTGCTCTCTTACACATTGCTGTTGTAGAGGTTTTTGCTCCTACTTGTGTTGCTTCTACTCTCAACTGTTTATAAAGAATTGTCCCCATTACTTCATTTTTTGCTACACTATCTATCCATACTCTTAAACTATATGTATTTGTTGTACTTCCATCAATTGTTCCAGAATCTAGAACTTTATCTGATAAATTATTTAGTAAAGCTACTTTCTCATTACTATTTTTTGTTAATTGATATTTTACTTTACTATCATCCATTCTAGTTTCACTTGCATCTAAGGCTACATCATCTAAATAAATTGTATAACTAGCTGCCTTTGTTCCCTTATTCTGTAATGTAAATGTATATTTTGTACCAGTTTTACCTTTTTCATCTGATATCGGTACTGCCTTTTCTAACTTTATTCCTTCACTTGTTGTATCATCAAGTACTAAAGATAATGTTCCAGCTTTCAATACATTTGTTTTTTCTCCATTTACTTGAAGGGTTAACCAAGCATATGTTCCTCCTAAAAGTACTAATAAAACAAGTGCTAAAGCAAATAATTGTTTCTTTATTTTCTTATTTTTATTCTCCATATAATTTATACCTCACTCTATTTCTTTAAATTATCTCTCATCTTATTTTCAATACTTACTCTCTGAACTATTGTTAAAGCAGCAATCAAACAAATAGTAAAACTTCCTCCATAACTCATAAATGGTAATGGTACACCAGTAAGTGGCATAAGTCCAAATAAACCTAATAAGTTAATAGCTATATGACAGAAAATATAGATTGCTATCCCATAACACATTAAAGCTCCTCTATTAGTATAACTTCTCTTACCTATTATTAGAATTCTATATAAAACAAACATATATAAAAGAATAATTCCAATACCAGATATAGCACCTAATTCCTCAACTATAATTGCGAAGATAAAGTCAGTATATGGTTCTGGTAAATATAAATATTTTTGAGTCGAATTACCAAGTCCTACTCCTGTTAATCCTCCATTATTAATCGCGATATATCCATTACAAACTTGTGAACCAGTATTTAGTAGTTTTGAACAAGGATTTTTAAAGTCAAATCTTGTTGCCTGTCTTTCAAGTAAAATAGAATTACCAGTTGATGCAATAAATATTCCAACCGCTCCTACTAAACCAAGACAACCAAATAATGTTTTCGTTTTTACTTCAACCGATACAGTTGATGAGATAAATAGACAAAAAACAATAACTGAAAATATTATTGCCGTACCAAGATCAGGTTGAAGCATTATTAAAAGTGCTATCCCGCAAGCAACTGCTGGAGGAAATAAACTAGCTCCATAAGTATTTAACTTTTTCTCATTAACTTCATAAAATCTAGCCATCCAAACAATAAATATTACTTTTATAAACTCACTAGGTTGAAAACTAAATGGTCCAAAATCAAACCAACTGATTGCGTTATTAGTAGCTTTTCCATATATTAATAATATTACTAAACTGGCAGTTATCAAAGTAAGTAAAACCCAGGAGACCATTCCATAAAATTTAGTATTAAACCGAATCATAATTAAAAATAGAATAAAACCAACAAACAAGAAAATTCCTTGCTTTATAAAATAATTATAAGGACTTACTGCATGTGACATATAAGCAGTTACATTAGAAGATGAAAAAACCATAATAAGACCTATTATAAATAAAAGCAAAGTGCTAAGTAATAATGGTATATCTAAATATCTAAATATTTTCTTTTCTTTCTGTTTTGTTGCCATTTCTTGTCTACCTTTCTTATTTTAATATCATCATACCATAAATTCTTATATTTTTACACTTAAAAATGTAAATAGCTTCAATTGATTAACATAATTTTGCATTTATCATATCTTATAATAGATTAAGTAAAAGGAGGCTATGTCATATGTATTATTATGGTGGTGGTTCATCATGTTGTCAAAACATGTATCCACAAATGCAATATTATCCAACAACTAACTATGGTAGCAATAATAATTCAATCTATGCAATTATCTTAGTATTATTTATTTTATTAGTAATCGTGATTGGAACACGTTGGGCTAATTAGTACAATTAAGAAAAAGGGCTTTCCTTTTTTCTTTTTTTTTAGTATAATAGCACCAGTTGGGGTGATGCAGTATGTTAAAGAATAAAGATATAATTGATGAAAAAGATAAGAGATTAAGAGAAATTAGTAAAGAAGTAGAATTTCCATTAAGTAATGAAGATAGAAAAAATATTGATTTAATGATTGAATACTTAACTAATAGTCAAATAGAAAAATTAGCTGAAAAGTATGATCTTAGACCTGGAATGGGGCTTTCTGCTATTCAAATAGGTGTTCCCAAAAGATATTTCGTTGTTGTTTATGAATATGATGAAGGAAAATTTGATAACTATATTATCATAAATCCTAAAATCGTTAGTAATTCAATGGAAAAGATATATGTTGAACTTGGTGAAGGTTGTCTTTCTGTTAACCGTGAAGTTGATGGAATAGTCCCAAGATATGCTAGAGTAACTATTGAAGGCTATGATATGGACGGTAATAAAATAAGAGTTAGAGGTCGTGAGGAGTTAGCAATTGCTTTCCAACATGAACTAGATCATTTAAATGGTATTTTATTCTATGATCATATTGATCCAAAAAATCCATATAAAGATCAAAATAAATATAGAGCAATATAAAACAGGATTTAGTTATCCTGTTTTTTATATTGTTTCTACTTTTTGATTTAGTTTAACACTAACTAATTTAGAAACACCCGACTCTTGCATTGTAATACCATAAAGTGTATCTGCATATTCCATTGTTTTCTTTTTATGGGTAATAATCAAAAATTGAGTTTTATTCTTATAATTTTTTAAATAATTACCAAATGCATTTACATTAGCATCATCTAAAGCAGCTTCGACCTCATCAAATAAACAGAATGGAACTGTTTTTACATTTAAAATAGCAAATAGTAAACTTATAGCTGTAAATGTTTTTTCTCCACCTGATAATAAAGTTATTGTAGTTAACTTTTTACCTGGAGGACTCGCAACAATATCTACTCCTGTTGTTAAAATATCATCTGGATTTGTCAATATTAAATCAGCATTTCCTCCATGGAACAATTCTCTAAATACCACTTTAAACTCTTGTCTAATCTTTTCAAAAGTTTTCTTAAACTCTTCTATCATGACATCGTCCATTTCATTCATAATATCAAGTAAAGTCTCTTCAGCCTTTAATAAATCCTCTTTTTGGTTATTTAAAAATTCATACCTAGTATTTACTCTTTCATACTCCTCTATTGCTGCTAAATTTACCATACCTAATTTTCTAATTTCACTTTTATATATTGATACTTTATTACGTGCCTCATCTTCATCAATTTCTAAAACATACATAGATTTTGCTTTTTCATAAGTCATAGAATAATCTTCATTCAAAGTATTAAGCATAGAATCAAGCTTTACATCAGCTCTAGTTATTTTAACTTCTAAATCATTAACTTCTTTTTCTAAATTTCTTAACTTAGAATTTTCACTTTTTTCTTTAGCTGCTGCCTCTTCTATTATTTGTTTCAAATTATCAATCTCAACTACAATAGATTCTTTTCTTAAACTCATTTTATCTTTTTCTGTACTTTTTTGTTGATAAGCATTCATTAATTCTTGTTCCTTCTGATCTATAGAATTATTTTCTACTGATTCATAACTAGTTATCTTAGAATTAATCTCATCAAGTTCTTTTTCTCTTTTACTTAACTCATCAATTTTAGATGATAGTTCTTGATCTAATAACATCTTATCTCTAGAATTAGTTGCATAAATTTCATTTATTTCATCTTTTTTACTAGAAAGTTCTCTAACTTTTTCTTTTACATTTCCCAATCTTTCTTGCTTATTTTCTAATTCATTTTGATATTCAAGCAAATTTTGTTTAAGAGAAATCATACTCTTAGATGAATAACTACTACCTCCAGACATTGATCCACCTATATGAACAACATCCCCATCTAATGTAACCACTTTATAACGAGCTCGAATTTTCTTACTTAAACGAGTAGCATTATCAATATTTTTTGATACTATTACTGTACCTAATTGGTTCTCTATAATACTTTCATATTTTTTATTATATTTAACTAAATCAGATAAAACCGCAATAAAATCAGAATCATTACGCAAAATAGATAAAGTCTCTTTATCAACATATCTTTTCTTTATAACTGTTAAAGGAAAAAATGTAGCTCTACCCAAGTGATTATCTTTTAAATATCTAATCGCACTTTTTGCAGCATTTTCATCTTCTGTTATAATAAAGTTCTTTGATGATGATATAGCTATTTCAAGAGCCTTTATATATTCATTATCTATTTCTAAAATATTACCTATTGTATTATGAATACCCCCTAGACTATGTTCATTTAAAACTTTTCTAACACTACTAGGAACATTTCCACCAGCTTCTATTTCTGTTTTTATAGAATCTATTTTATGATTTAGAGTAATTAAATCTCTATCCATTTTTGAATATTCTAATTGCTCCATATTTTGTTCTTTATTTATTTTCTCTAATTCAGTTTTATTTTTATCTAAAGTACTTATCTTATCTTTTCTTTTATTTTCTAATAATTTCACTTCTTCTTGAAGTAATTCTATTTTTTTAGAGATATTCCCTTTATTATCTAATTCTTTTCTTAATTTTTCTAATACTTCATTAGTATCATTTTTAGAAGTTCTTTCTCTAAGTAAAAGTCTTTCTCCATTTAATTTTTCTACTTCTTCAGCTAATATAACAAGATCTTTATTTATTTGATTTAATTCTTGTTCTAATAGTTCAAGCCTTTGTTGATTTTTCATATCTTCTGTATTATTTAAAGAACTTCTATTAGATAATAAAACTATTTCTTGTTCTAAAGATTCTTTCTTTTCTTTATTTTTATTTACTTCATTAGAATAAAATAAAATATCATTAGTAATTAAAGCAATATCTAATTTTTCTAACTTTTCTTTTGTTTCTAAATATTTTCTAGCTTTCTTACTTTGTTCTTTTAATGGTTCTACTTGTATTTCTAATTCATTTATAATGTCATTAACACGATCAAGGTTATTATGAGTTCTATCTAATTTTCTTAATGCTTCTTCTTTTCTTTTCTTATATTTAAGTATTCCAGCAGCTTCTTCAAAAATAATACGTCTTTCTCCTGATGAAGTTGATAAAATTCTATCTACTTCACCTTGAGATATAATATTAAATGACTCTTTACCTATTCCACTATCTATAAGTAAATCAGTAATATCTTTTAATCTACATTTTTCATGATTTAAGATATATTCATTTTCTCCATTACGATAAACTTTTCTTTTAATAGAAATTTCTGTATATGGAATATTCAAGTAATGATCAGAATTATCAAATATAAGTTCAACAGAAGCAACATTTAAAGGATTTCTACTTTTACTTCCGGAAAATATTACTTCACTCATTGCCCCTTCTCCACGAAGAGATTTAACTGATTGTTCCCCAAGTACCCATCTAACAGCATCAACAATATTACTTTTTCCTGATCCATTAGGTCCAACTATACAAGTTGTTTTATCATCTAACTTAATACTAAGTTTATCCGCAAAAGACTTAAAACCACTCGCAACTATTTCTTTTAAATACATAATAACCATCCTATCTACTTGTTTATTATACTAAAAAAAAGAAAGTCTTTCAACTTTTCCTTTGTATAAACTTAAGAATTACCCAACTGCTACAGATACTTTTATAATTTTATTTTATTTTTGTCATCATAAAATTTATGTGCATTTTACTAGAATTTCTTATTCTCGAACAGATATTGATTCTAATTAGAATATAGCTTGCTCTAAGAAAAAATTTTATATTATCTCTAATTAACTAACGTATTTTATAAATTGATCTAGTGAAGTTTGTTGTTTTATTTGATATCTTGGAATATGGTATGGATCAACCCTTCTCATAGCTTTTCTACCTCCTCCAATAAATGCTAGAGAAAAACCTGCTTGCTTAACATCATCAATTGTCTCATCTGTATAAGCATAAAAAGGAAAACAAAAAGCTAATTTAGAATTTGTAACTGAAATTGATCTTTTTAAATCTTCCAACACTTCATTTTTAGATAAGCAAAGCATTTTAGCCCCTCTACTAACACCTTCACAAACACGTTCTGTATGCATATCATTAGTATGAGATTCTATATCCAAGTATTCTGATTTATAATTATCAATACTCCACCAACCTGTTATTAAAAATAATGTTGCATGCATCTTATACTCTTCTAAAATAGGAATTAATTTATTACCATTTTGAATACCAGTACCAAGTGCCCCATCATCTATTGTTATTAAAACTGATTTTTCAGGAAGTTCTATGTCACCATACTTCCAATCTTTAAACTCTTGCATAGTTAAAGCTTTATAACCATTATCTTTTAAATATGATAGTTGTGCTTTAAAATCTTTAGCATCAATACAATTACTATCTGAGCAGCTTTCCCCTTTTTCACTATCATAGAAAAAATGATAATTTAAAACCGCAATTTGTTGATTTTCATTCATATTTTCTACAACTATAACCTTTCTTTTAGCACTACTCTTATTTCCAGAACTATCTTTCACTTCATAAACTAACTCATATTCACCTGGTTTAGCTGTATCTATAGAATTTTTCAATTTAACTTTTTTTGTAATATCACCATCATAATTATCAATAGCTTTGCATCCTATATTCTTAATTTTTTTGTTTTTAGAAATAATAAGATCATCACCTAGTAAAGTTAACTCCGGTGGAGTCTTATCAACAACTTTTACAATCTGAGTTAAACTCTTTTGTATTTTCTTATACTTAATTATATAAACAACTTTATATTTTCCTATCTTTTTTGTATTAACATTGCCATTTCTTTTAATATTCTTTGTTAAGTCTTTTTTGTTATAAAACGCATTCAACTTACCAGAATTATAATTTTTACCTACTTCTATAACTTTATCCTTTTCTATACTTAGTTTTAAAAATGGACCAAATCCAATTCTACTAAATACAATTAAAACAACTACAAAAACAATTAATATTACACAAAGTAAAATCAATATTTTTGCCTTTTTCTTAAATTTTTTCTTCATCCCACTCACCAATTTCAGTATATCATAGATATATGGTTATGAATACTTTATTTTATATTTCCTGCCTCACTAAGTAAATTATCTAAAGTATCAATTACATATCCTTTTTGTTTAATATAATTAATAACCGTTGATAATTCTATTTTAGTAGATGAATTAACAGGCATTGCGATTATTGAACCTTTAGAAAGTTTTCTTTTAACTTCTTGATATGGATAATTACCTGTTTGAATTGTTGGAATTATAGTATGTAGTTCTAACTTTTGACATAGTTCTAAAACCTCTTTTTGATCATATTTCGCATAACAATATTTAGGTTTTACATTAGTAACATTATTAAGTGTATTTAAACTACTACTAAAATATAATTCATCATACTTACCATTATAGTTTAATATTTCTAACTCATTTCCATCTTCTGCTAATATTTCTGCTAAAGAACGATTATTTTCTAACCATAAACCATCTACAAAAAATGTTGCTTTAACTCCACTCTCCATTAATAAATTAGTTATTTCCGTTATATCATCATTATTATTAACTTCAAATACTAAACTAACATCATTATTTATACCACTTCCCATAGAAATATATTTATCATAATAATCATCTATAGAAATAGTCGGAGAAACCTCTTCAAAAACAGTTAAACTTTCATTATATGTACCATATCGTTTCATTTTTGAAAAACTACTTTTATAATCAACCTTTTTTCCCGATACACCAGGTACTATCTTATCTCCTTTTATTTTAGCATTTTGTGGAGATACTTCATAAGTTTTAGAAGTTTTTTTAATAGTTTTCATAATAGGATCAGTATCTCTTATAAAACCTATTACTTTATCAGTATAAAAGAAACTAAATAGTCCAAGCAACATAACCCCTATCACTTGATATACTTTTTGCATAAAATCACCTAATCTAATATATGATTCTATTTTTTAGAAAATGAAAAGAATAGTCATAATTGACTATCCATTATTTTTACTTGTTATTTGATTTGCTTCTATCCTAAGGTGTGTACTAAATGTCGTAGCTTGTTGTGAGTTATCAGCACTATAATCCATCCAAACCTGTAACTTATATTTTATTGTTTTTCCTTTTTCTATAACTCCGGAATCCAATATTCTATTTGGTGAAGTACCAAGAGATGAAATTGTACCTGTAGTAGCAGATTCTTCATTCTTTTGAAAATTATACTTTACAATACTATCATCCATTCTAGTTTTTGTAGAATCTAAATCTAAATCATCTAAATATACAGTATAATTACTATCCATTGTTCCATCATTAACAAGGGAAAATGTATATACAGTTGTATTTAATCCTTCTTGATCTGTCATTGGATATGCATTAGTAAGAGAAATACCTCCTTCTGTTTCTTCACTTAATTTTAATGATAACGTTCCTGCATGAAGAACATTCGTTTTTTCGCTACTTTTCGTAAAATTAAACCAAGCATATGTAGTTCCCATCAATAATATTAATGCCACAGCTACTAGTAAAATAATTTTTTTCTTATTTTCCATAAACTCCATCCCTACCTTTAACCAAATTATAGCATAAAAAAAGTAATAGATAAACTTTTTTCTATTACTTTGTTTTTTTATTTTCTAATAATGCTTCTTTTCTAGAAAAGTTTTGTCTACCTTTTTTATCAGGGCCTAGTGCTTTTACCAAAATTTCATCCCCAAGTGATACAACATCTTCAGTCTTTTCTACACGTTTTTCTGCAAGTTGAGAAATATGTACTAGTCCTTCACAACCAGGCCAAATTTCTACAAAACAACCAAAGTCTTCTATTTTTACTACTTTAGCTTCATAAATTGCACCAACCTCAACTTCTCTTGTAATATCTTGTATCATTTTTGCCGTCTTATCAATTATATCTTGATCTGTATGATAAATAATTACTCTACCATCATCTTCCAAATCAACCTTTACAGCATTAACATTATTTACCTCAGTAACATTACTTGCTTCACATATAATCTTAGTAATTGTTTCTCCACCTTTTCCTATAACATCTTTTATCTTAGCTGGATCTATTTTAAATATCATAGTTTTTGGTGCATATTTAGATACTTCTTTTCTTGGTTCTTTGATTGTATTAGTAATAACTTTAAGTATTTCAAGTCGTGCTTTTTTAGCTTGTTTTAAGGCTTTTTCTAAAATTTCTTTAGTAATACCTTTGATTTTAATATCCATTTGTAAAGCACATATACCATTTTTTGTACCAGCAACTTTAAAGTCCATATCACCTAAATGGTCTTCCATTCCTTGAATATCTGTTAAGATTGTATAATCATCTTCATGAGTTATTAATCCCATAGCAATACCAGCAACTGGAGACTTTATTGGAACTCCCGCTGCCATTAGAGACATACAACCAGCACAAATACTAGCTTGAGATGATGATCCATTTGATTCTAATATTTCTGATACAACTCTAATCGTATATGGAAATTCATCTTCTGATGGAATAACTTGTAATAAAGCTTTTTCACCTAAAGCTCCATGTCCTATTTCTCTACGACCTGGAGCCCCATATCTACCTGTTTCTCCAACACTAAATTGTGGGAAGTTATAATGTAACATAAATCTCTTTTGATCTTCTAAACCTAAACCATCTAAAATTTGATGTTCACCCAAAGCTCCTAGTGTTGTCACAGAAAGACTTTGTGTTTCTCCCCTTGTAAATAAAGCAGATCCATGAGTTCTTGGTAATAAATCAATAGCTGTTGATAAAGGTCTTATTTCATCCATCTTTCTACCATCAGCACGTATATGTTCTTTAACAACAATTCCTCTAAATATCTTATATTCAATATCATTTAGAATCATTTTAATCTTAACTTCTAATTCTTTTAATTCATCATCTGATAATTCATCTTGATTTTTAACAATGTAATGATTAACTATTTCTTCTTTTAATTCATCAATTGCATTATATTTTTCTAATTTATCTTTAATTCGTAATGCCTTATCCATCTTTTCAGTAGCAAGAGCAGAAACTTCTTCCCTTAAATCTCTTGGAATTTCTAAAGTCTCATACTCCATTTTTTCTTCACCAATTTTATCTATAATTTCCATTTGAAATTTAATTAGTGTTTTTACAGCTTCATGTCCAAACATCAAAGCTTCTAACATAGTTTTTTCATCAACTTCTTTTGCTGATGATTCAACCATATTTATAGCGTCCATTGTACCAGCAACTGTTAAATCTAATTTAGAATTTTCTAATTGTTCTGGTGTTGGATTAATAATAAATTCATCATCTACTAAACCTACTTTTACTCCAGCAATTGGTCCATTAAATGGAATCTTTGAAATAGATGTAGCAAGTGATGATCCAAACATAGCTGTAAGTTCTGGTGAACAATCTTGATCAACTGATAAAACTGTATTAATTATTTGAACTTCATTTTTAAATCCTTCTGGAAATAAAGGTCTCATTGGGCGATCAATCATGCGAGCCGCAAGGGTTGCATTTTCTGACGGTCTTCCTTCCCTTTTAATAAATCCACCTGGAATTTTACCAACTGAATATAATTTTTCTTGATAATTTACTGTTAATGGGAAAAAGTCAGATAATAGATTAACATTTTTATTAACAACAACAGCTGTTAAAACAACTGTATCATTATATCTCACTAAAACACTTCCAGTAGCTTGCTTTGCAAGTTCCCCATGTTCTACTACTATTTTTCTACCAAAAAAATCAAGTTTAAATACTCTTTTTCTCATATACTTCTCCTTTTTCTAAAAAAGAGACACTTAAAATAAGTGTCTACTTTCTTAATCCTAATTTTTTAATAACTTCACGATATCTAGTAACATCTTTCTTTGCTAAATATTGTAACATACTACGACGTTGTCCAACCTTCTTTAAAAGTCCACGTCTTGAATGATAATCATGAATATGTACTTTTAAATGTTCAGTTAAATCATTAATTTCTTTTGTAAGAATAGCGATTTGAACTTCTGCTGAACCAGTATCTTTTTCATCTCTAGCAAATTCTTTAATAATACTAGCTTTTTCTGCCTTTGTTAATGCCATATTAACACACTTCCTTTCTTATATATTCACCATTTCTAAGTAAGAAGTCGGAAATTCTTCAAACTGAGAAACAGTAAGCACATCTAATATACTAAATTTTTAATGATTTGTCCAGTTTTATTTTACTTTTATCACTCTATGATTGTATTCCCCTAATTTTAATACCTTATGTTTTACTGCAAACTGAGTCACTGTAGCATCTGTTAAATTATTATCATCAGAAAAATCCAAATCCATTTCAACAAAACCTTTCTCTAACCTGCTACCTTTTCTCATATTCATATCACATAGACTAGGTACTTGCACCATTAACCCTAATTTCTTATTTTTATTTATGTATGGTGATAAGCTATACATATGTCGATGACCTTTTAATGTTACAATACTTTCATCTGACATTTCTACTAAATTAGTTGTATGACATATATTTATTAAATCTTTATTAATACGTAATCTTCCAAAATCAATGCCTAATGGAACCAAATCTAATCTAGATGAAGATATAAATTTTTCTAAATTTATACCATGTCTCTTTTTTAAACTTAAATCATGATTTCCCTGAATATAAAAAGTTGTAATATTCTTATCACTAGGATAATCTTTAATAAGTTGTGATAGTGATTTCTCTAGTTTACTTTCTGGAAAGTTATACACATCATGAATAAAATCACCTAAATGAATTATATAAGGTATATTTTTATAAGATGCATATTTATAAACTTGATCCAAACTATTTTGATTTGAAAACTTTGAAAGAAAATGAGTATCAGCTATCGCTATACATCTAAAAGAATTGTCTTCATCTCCCATTATATTAATCGTTTTAGGATTATCAATCTCTCTATTTTTTCTCAGATAGTATTTTCCACTAAAATTAAATCCAGGTTTTATTTCATACCCTTTTCTATCGATAGCAGAAATTATATTGATTACTTGTTTATCACTAAGATTTAACATTTTTTGAACTTCTCTTATATCATTTTCTTTAGTAAGTCTTAAAAAATTTCCCTGTCTTTCTGTCAATTGCATATTTTATTTCTCCCCTTTTTTATATACTTTTGGTTTATCTTCTTCACTTCTAAATCCTATTTTTCCACCTGAATATAATCCACTACTTCTATCTCCACTAAAGAAAATTGTCTTCATTATATCATCAGGTATATCTTTTTCAGTAATTTGATAAAGTTTATTTGGATCATCAGTAGAACGTGTATTTTTAGCATGACATCTACTAATCTTATCAAACAATTTTTTAGCAAATCTTCCATTTCCAAAATCTGTTATTTGTTTTGCTTCTGAAATTATACCTTTTACTTTTGATACAGCCCCTTCACTCATTGTTAATTTATACTCTTGATTTTCCTTATCATTTACTTTATCAATATTCTTTTTAAATATTTCAAACAACTCATCTTCACTATAATCTTTAAATTCTAGGAAAGATCCTATTCTAGATTCTAATCCAGAATTCATTTTTATAAAGTCTTCCATTTCCTTTTTATATCCAGCAAAAATAAACATTGTTCTGTTTTTTTCCATTTCTTTTAACATAACAGTAATAGCTTCATTACCATATTCCTGTGCCTTACCTGCTAAGATGTAAGCCTCATCTAAAACTATAATACCACCTAAGTTATCTTTTATAACTTTTTCTGTTTTTGGAGCAGTTTGTCCAACATATTCACCAATCAAGTTTTGAGCCGAAACATATGAAACTTTATCACTCTCTAAATAACCTATTTCATAAAATAATGGTGCAATAATCTCTGCAACTGTAGTTTTTCCTGTACCAGGATTACCAGTAAACACCATATGTTTACTTCCTTCTTCAAAAGAAAGATTATCTTTTGTTTTTTGTTTAAAAATAATTGTATCAAAAATTTCTTGAAAAGACGATTTAACATCTTCTAGTCCAACTAAAGCATTTAACTTCGACATAGTATCATCTACTTTTTTATTAATATCAATGCATTCATCTTTTTCTATATCTTCTTCTAAATCAATTCCTATTATATCATTAATCTCATCCAAGACACCATCTACATTTTTTCTAGTTATATTGTAAAACTTATCATATTTTGATTTTATCGATTCTAAACTTACACCATTCCTTATTTTATTTAACAATTGACTTTGAACATAAAAGAATGTACGAGAGCGAAAGAAATCTATACCAATTTCCTCTTTTGAATAATCTAATGCATCCAAAACTTCTAAATCATAATCTATTAATTCAGTAATAACATTAATTGCATCATTTTTTGTTTCTGCATTCATTATTTTTTTATATGAAAAATCAACATAAGAATCAATATTCTGAAGATTCATTTTATCTATATAATCATTTAAAATATATAAAGATTTAACAAGGTTTTTCTTTACCTCTTCTCTAGACTCATCTAAGAAATTACACAATCTAGAGATATCACTTTTCATAGCCTCTATATCATTTGAATTTAAAAAAGCATTAACAAGTTTCTCAGGGAAGAACACATATGACTCTTCAGTATCAAAATCAGTATTATTGATAGCATCAATTAATATATTTTTAATTTCTTCAATATCATCGGCATCTAACATTTCTTCTAATTCTTCATAACTAACACGATATGTATCTTCATCTTCACTTAACATTTTTTCATTAGTAATTTCTGCCATTTTACTTTTACTATTTGCTATACCATTACTAGAAAGTATTGCATATTCTTTTTGTTCATTTGTATTATCAATAGTATTAAAAATTACCTTATGATTCATAATATCAAAACAACCAATTAGTGTTTTAAATTCCTGAGATTCAATCAATTTTATTTCCAAGTCTTCAAGACTATTTGCCTTTGGAAATTTTTCTCTTAATTCCTTCTCAGTATAAACTTCACCAACACAATAACCAGTTGAATCAGAAATTGAACAAAAGTCATTATATAAAAATCTATATTTATTTAATTCATCTAAAAATATATTTTCTTTTTCATCATATAATCCCTTAATAACATAACAAGGTAAATACAAATATTTATACGTACCTAATTGCTCTCTTCTATATAATATAGTGTAATGATATTCGTCCATAACCAAATCCCCCATTCAGTTTTTTCCTTGTATTATAGCACATATACACTTTAAATAAAATAGTTATATATCATTTTATCAATTTTTAAGTTGACACCATCTTTCTTATATATAACTAATAATTTACCATCACTATCTTTGAAAACAACTCTATCTTTGACATTCCATATATCCTTAATCTTAACACCATTACTGACTTTCTTTAACAAAGTACCATCTAAAGTTATACTTTCATAATCTAATACATCTTCTATTTTTAATATCGTAAATTTACCTTCTCTTATATCATCTAAACTATAGGCATCATTAATAGAAAAACGTCCTTGTTTAGTACGAATCAAACTATTCATTGTAAAATATTCATTAACAGATAATCCCATATCTCTAATTAAACTTCTTATATAAGTACCTTTAGATACTAAACATTTAAATTTAAAACTATCACTTGTACTATCTAAAAGTTCAATTTTCTCTATAGTAACTTCTTTTTTGGGAAGTTCAACACTCATATTTTTCCTTGCATATTCATATAGTTTTTTACCATTAACTTTAACTGCAGAATAAATTGGCACTTCTTGAAGATAAGTTTTATTAAAAGACTTAAGAAGATCTTTATAGTTAATATTATGTTGAACAATCTTCTCTTTTATAACATTTCCTGTACTATCTAACGTATCTGTAAGATATCCAATATCTACACCAGCAACATACTCCTTTTCTTTTGATGTTAACAACTCTCCTAATTTTGTAGCCCTACCTACCGTCAAAACTAAAACACCTTCCGCCATCGGATCAAGTGTTCCTGTATGACCCATTTTTTTAATGCCTAATATCTTACTAACTTCATTAACAACATCTCTAGATGTCATACCAGATTCCTTATTAATCAACAATACACCACTAAAATTATTTATGTACTCCTCTAAAGTTAATTTGTTTTTATACATAATAGTTGCCGGTACAACACCAACGTATCTAATATGCCATGGTTCATAACTATAACCAGTTATTCTTTCTTTCCCTTTTGGATACCTTAAAATAAATCCAAATTTATGTAAATTTTTACTTATTTCTCTAAATACTTCTTCATTAGCAAATAATTCATCGTTATCAGTCAAAAATTCTCTATCTTTTTTTATACTTAAATCTATCGCTAAAGCAGTATGATGTTCACTAGCTCTTAAAGGCGCTACAAAATTAGTGTAATCATTACCATATTTTTTCTTAAATTCATCAATTATTTGTTGTTGCTCATCTAAACTTCTATAAGCTGAATCTATACCTATTTCTATATTCATACTTAACAAATAATCTCTTAACTCATTAAATGCCAACAAAGTATTTTTTTCTAATTTAGATGCGTTACCATAAATATCTATACATTCACTTAATTCTAAATACTTAAAATATTTATCTTTAATTAAGTTGTCTTTATTAATTAAAGTTACATAATTCATAAACATCACCAAACCTAGTATAACATATCTTTTACTCTATTAATAAGTAATAAAGAAACATATCTATCTTGTATTAAATTAATAGAAAAAGTCTTATAACCAATTCTATTAATACTTGCTCCACAATGATACACTAAACTATTATCTAATATAAAATATCTATCATGAAATGTATCATTATATACAACTCTTAAATTATGATACTCACTATTATACTTAATAATATCTTGTTTCGTTAATAAATTATTCTTTCTAGTAATAATTAAAACGTCTATATCCAATCTTTTTACAATATTTAATACTGTATTATCTGCATATGAATCAATTATTATAAGTTTTTTCTTACAAGATGCAAAAATTTCTTGTATTTTTGAATAAGCATCATAGATTTATAGATTTGCCCATGAAAATATATTTCACTACTTTTCTTTTTTTCCTCCAACTTTTCAAAATAAGTTTCTAATATTTCCAACTTTTCATGATCCCTCAATACTAAATCATTAATATATTTTGTTCCATCAAATTAGATGAAATATACTTTCTAAATAAAACAAATGCATCCATAATTTTAATACTTACTTGTGCAGCAACATCAGTTCTAATAACAGTTGCGAGCATAGCTACACCTTGTTCTGTAAAAACATATGGTAAATATTTTATATTATATCCATGTTTATTCAAGATTTCAGTTTGAAACCTTGAAATATTCTTACACTCTTCATAATTAAGTTGAAATACAAATCTTTCTGGAAATCTATCTTTATGCCTCTTTACTGCTAAATTAATTTGTTTAGTTTTATTTTTACACTCATAAAGGCTTGCTACATCAGAATCTAACATCACCTGAACGCCTCTGATTTCATATATTAAATTTTCAATTTTTTCATCCTTTAACATAAATTCATTCATAATATAAACCTCTTGTAATATTAATTTAAAAAGTTAGTTATCAAATCAACTAAAACACTCTTTTCTTTTGGATTAGATTCAGCAATTAATAAAGTTAACGAAGCTAAAGTATTATTATCAATTACTTTCTTATCATCTTTATATAAGATATTATAATAGTTTAAAAAATAAATAAACAAAGTAGCTGCAATGCGTTTATTACCATCAATAAAAACATGATTCTTAACTACCATATATAATAAATTAGCACATTTTTCTTCTATAGAACTATATACATCTTTACCATTAAAAGTTTGATAAATACTTCCCAAAATTGCATTTAAACCATTATCTCGTTCCAAAGCAAACAAATCACTTGCTTCGTTGAATCTCAAATTTCTAATCACATTAATACATTCCTCATAAGTAATTATCTTGTCGCTTGTTTTACCATTTATTTTTTTTAAAGTTCTATGATCATAGTCATCAAGTAAATCTAACCCCTTTGAATAATCATTGATAACTCTTATTACCTCTCTAGTATCCGCTCCGCTATCTACTCTACTAGCTATATCAATTAGTTTTACTGTCTTTTCTAAATATTCCAATCGTCTTTTATTGACTGCATATCCCTTCAACAAATAATCTTTCAATATCTTATTTGCCCATTTTCTAAAGATAATACCATTTTTAGATTTTACTCTATAACCAACACTAATTATCATATCTAAGTTATAGTATTCCACCATATGTGTTTGAGTTTTTCCAGTAATAGCACCGTGCTTAGTAGTTGTTGCAAATTTTGCAACTACCTCTTTGATATTACACTCCTCATTTAGGGAATTTTTTATATGACGAGATATAACAGACTTATCCCTGTCAAATAACTTTGCCATTTGATCAAGTGATAACCAAACAGTTTCATCTTTCATATTCACTTCTAATTTTACATTTTGATCTTCAAATATTATAATTTCATTTTTCATTATTTTTCTCCTTTTCTATTTTTATTTTTAATTACACTAAGGCGTGATGTTTTGTTACCTTAGCCTACTTTATTTAAAAAGTCTTCTCCCTTCTATATAAATTTTGCCCAATCCTAAATTCAAGTTCTCATCTAATATTCCCCGTACTATGCGAGGTTAGGCCTTAATATCAATATACCAAACATTTGTTCACATAACAATTGAATACCTAAAATTACCATTAACTTCCAAAAAAGCACAAAAAAAGAAGGATAAGTTCCCTCTATATAAAATCTTTATATCTTAACATCTATAGATTATGATTACTATTATTATTAACGTTATCATCATCTACAAGTGGTGGTGGATTCATTAAACTTACACTATCTTCATTTGATAAAGTATTTTTACTAGAATCATTTACAATTTGTTCAGAAGATTGTGGAGTAACAAAACTTTGCACATTATTACTAACTACTTGTTGATCAATTACATTTTGACTATTTGCTATTGAATCATTTGTTACAGTAACATCAATTTGCTGCGGATTCATATTATTTGTTTCTGCTTTTTTCTTTACAAAAATTACAACTCCAACTATTAAAATAACAACGAATATTCCTAATATAGGTCTAACAAATACCCAAGCTGTCATAATAACAACAAGTGAATGAACAACACCAAGTAATCCTATTAGTGCCGACATTGAAACATTAAACACTGACTCTAGAAAAGAAAATAAATGTATCACTGAAGTTAAAGGACTGAAAAAGAAAAAATAACCTAAAATAACCAACATTGCTCCTACTGCCCTATACATCCATGTGTTATTATTATTTTCATTTTTTATCTTTTCAATCATTTCAGATTTAGTAGATTTCCCCATTTTTATTTTATTTACTTTTTTACCAGTACTACTTAAAAAATCTTTAAATGTATTATTACTTTGGACAGTTAAAACAGTAGCATCAGGCCATTCACTATACTTATACGATATTCTAATATCTCCAATCTCTGGATTTGAAATATCTTTTGAGTTAGTTATATATTCACTTGTTACATAAAAATTAACTGGAGCAACTACTTCATTTGATAAATATAAATTACTATTCAAATCCATTTCATTTTTCTGTGTATCCGTTAAACTAAAAGATCCTAATGTTACATTATTAGATATAAAAGTATCCTCACTATAAGGGATTGTTGTTGGATTAGTATATCCCTTTTCTTCAAATTGTGTTGCATCTATAACCTGTTCATACCACCCTTTAGTATATGAATAACTTTGACTATCATTATTGTACTCTTCATTATCATAATCACTAGTATTAGAATCATTTTCATAATCTTCATGCCATTGATACATCTCAACAATTCTTTTTAATTTTGGAGTTTTTGCACTTACATTAAAGACATTGTCAACAGCATTCTCATAAACATTTATATCTCCATTTGTAATTACTAATTTGTCATTATTATCAGGTAAAATATTATTACTATCAACAAAAATAGCTTGCTTTTTTACTTCTTTTAATATTTGTGCTGCATTAACTGAATCAGATTCATTTACAAATAACATTATTGTTCCAATAATTATTAAAACAACGCCTATTAAAACACAAAAAAATGTATTTTTTAATTTTTTCATACTCACACCTCACTATTATGAGTATATCATCTAAAAACTAATATCCAGTTAAAACTAAATCATTTCTTGTAAAAAAATGTAAAGAAAAAGAAGAGTTAAATCTTCTCAAATCTATATTTTTGTTTAACATCTGGGTATTTATCATGATCAACTTCACTAAAAAACATATCAATAGGTCTCGCATAAATACCAAAATCACCATATTGAGCTTGATAAATAACTAGCGTCTCTCTAGTTTCTGAATGAGTTGCAAAAGTTATAATCTTATATTTTTTATTTTTAAAATGTCTAAATATACTAGCATTATCTTTATCTTCCAAAACACTGATAAACTCTACATTTCTTTCATTATTAATATATTTCATTCTCTATACCTCTTTCTTCTATGTTCAAAATACGTGTATTAATTTAACTTTTTAACCTTACTAACGTTTTGTTCACTACTAGGTATTGATTTTGATGAATCATTTATTTCATAATATATTTTTCTTAAATGAGCAACAGGTACATATCCATCGCAGTATACTTTTAGTTCTGGATATAACTTTAAAATATGTTCTTCAAATTCAGGCATAGTTCCACTATGAAAGCCATATCCACATAAATATCTAAATTCACCATTATCATTTCTAAGTAATGCATCAAAATATTCATGCTTATATGCCCATATTACTCCATCCATATGACTATATCCCCCTACACCATAATTAGATCTTTTTAATGAAATATACTTTTTTCCATCTAAGGATATAACATAGCAATCTTTCATATTAATTGAGCTATTACAATTTTCATAAAATTCACTATTAATTTTACCATTTATAAAGTCTTTCAATTCTAAGCTTTCCTTTTTTAGATAGTCTAATTCTTCCTTCTTTGAGGAGATTTCACTACTAATATCTGCTAATTGCGTACTTTTCTCAACCAATTCTTCTTTCATTTTTTTATAAAGGTTAATTTTTTTCCTCAATGACATTCTCTTATCATCATTGTATTTCATTTCCTTCACCTTTCTTTTATTTTTCCATGGTTAATTTTTTTACCTTACTTCTACCTATATCGTATAATTTTTTACTATATTTTTTCAAAATGACAATTATCATCTCTGTTCAAATTATGTATATATAGTTGCAAATTAATTTAACTTTTTAACTTTACTAACATTTTGTTCACTACTAGGTATTAATTTTGATAAATCATTTATTTCATAATATATTTTTTTTAAATGCGTGACAGGTATCCATCCATTTTCATACGTTTCTAATAACTCTGGATATAAATCTAAAATATGTTCCTCAGATTCAGGCTTTCTTCCAACATAACGACGACTACCAAATTCCGTTTTGTATTCACATAAAAATAACAACTTTCCTTCTCCATTTTACTCATAACGATATAAAGTATCATAATATTGGTAAACATATATCCCAATATCAATAGTCCTAGCATTATTGATGCCTTTCATTTCAAAACATTCTGAATGACCAAATCGTATTGTTATATACTTTTTTCCATCTAAGGATATAACATAGCAATTTTTCATATTGACTGTATAATCAGACCCCTCAAATTTTTCTTTATTAAATTCATCATTTATAGAATATTTTAATTCTAAAATTTCTTTCTTTAAAGAGTTTAATTCCTCTTTTTTTGAAGAAATTTCACCATTAATGTTTTCTAATTGTTCTTCGATCTCGGTCATAAAACAAGATTTAATTTTTTCCTTCAATGACATTTTCTTCTTATTATATTTCATTTTCTTCAATCCTTTACAATTTTTCACTTGATTGATTCATTTTTATTCTGTTTTATTATCTATACCAATTGAACTTTCTAATCTTTGCAATAATATATAACATTAAAACACATGTTAATTATACTATTATTTACATACCTAAACTAATATTCTAAAACAATGACAATTGATTTGAATCAGGTAATCCTTTTAAAACTCCAAGTTCTGTCATTTTTTCTATCAAAGTACCTGATACTTTAGCTCTTACTTGAACATCTTCTTTACTTAAGAATGTTCCTTTTTTTCTTTCTTCTACAATATTATTCGCAACAGTATCACCAAGACCATCTATGGCATTAAATGGTGGATAAATTTCTGTATCATTTTTTGCTTTCCATACTGTTGCTTCTGATTCATATAAATCCACATTCAAAAACTTTATACCACGAGCTGCGGCTTCTAGCGCAACCTTCAAACTTTCAGCTTGTCCATTTTCTTTATTAGTAGCTTCGTAACCTTTATTTTGAATATCAATAATTCGTGTTTTTATAGCATCATAACCTTTTATCATTGCTTCAACATCAACGTCTGTTGCTTTACAAGAATACCATGAAGCATAAAAGTAAACTGGCATATGAACCTTATACCAAGCTATTCTAAAGGCACTAATTACATATGCTGCGGCATGAGCCTTAGGGAACATGTACTTAATTTTTGCACAACTTCCAATGAACCATTCTGGAATATTTGATTTTCTCATTAATTCTTCATACTCAATCCATTGATCATGATCTTTAGGTTTTGATGCTCTACCTTTACGAACAAATTCCATTATTTTAAAGGCTTTAATTGGTTCTAGTCCACGATACATTAAATAAACCATAATATCATCACGACAGCCAATAGTCTCAGAAAAAGGAACAATATTATTTTGAATTAATTCTTGAGCATTGCCAAGCCAAACATCAGTACCATGAGAAAGTCCTGAAATTTTAATAAGTTCAGCAAATGTTGTTGGTTTTGTATCCTCTACTAATTTTATTGTAAATGGAGTTCCAAACTCTGGAATACCAAGTGTACCTGTATTACACATAATTTCTTCTTTTGTAACCCCTAATGCTTCAGTTGATGTAAATATAGACATAGTTGCTTTATCATCTAGAGGAACCTTCATAATATCTGTATTTGATTGAAGTTGAATTAAACGTAATTGAGTTGGATCAGAATGACCTAGTATATCAAGTTTTAAAAGGCACTGATCAATTGAGTGATAATCAAAGTGAGTTGTTCGCCATTCAGCATTAGCATCTTCTGCTGGAAACTGAAATGGTGTAAAGTCGTATACATCCATATAATCAGGAACAACAACTATACCACCTGGATGTTGACCCGTGGTTCTTTTAACACCTGTACAACCAATAGCTAGACGTTCAACTTCTGCTGTACGCATATCAGTTATACCATGCTCTTCACAATACCCCTTAACAAAACCAAAAGCTGTTTTATCCGCAACAGTACCAATTGTACCAGCACGATATACATTATCTTCTCCAAACAAAACTTTGGTATAAGCATGAGCACTAGCTTGATTTAAATCAGAGAAATTCAAATCTATATCTGGTACTTTATCGGCATTAAATCCTAAGAAAGTCGCAAATGGCATATCTTGACCATCTTTTAACATTGGAATATCACAATGTGGACAATTTTTATCAGGTAAATCAAATCCTGATGAATAACTACTACCAAGACTATTACCATCACTATCATCAAAAATACTTAACTTACACTTCTCACAACGATAATGAGCAGGAAGTGGATTTACTTCTGTTATTCCCATCATTGTTGCTACGAAACTTGAACCAACAGATCCACGAGAACCTACTAAATATCCTTCATCATTAGAGTGCTTTACAAGTCTTTGCGCAATCAAATAAATTGGATCGAATCCTCCACCGATAACTCCACCTAAAGTCTTCTTAACTTTTTTCTCTAATGATTTTTCGTCAAGTTCTTCTTCGCTACTTTCCTTAACATAATCAGTAACAATTTTCTTTATATTATCTGAACCCTTTAATATTTCATCATGCAACTGTTTATGAACAACTCTATTATATTCTTCAAGATTATCTTTAATATTCTCATGACGACCACTTATTATCTTAAATACGATATCACCATATAATTCAGTCGCAATACGTTCTTCAATCATATATGGTAGAGGCTCACCATACCAATCTCTAGCTTTTGTATAAACCAAATCAGTGACAACAACTGGACAATCCAAATAACTTTTTCCATCATCACTCTTTACTCTTGGAGAAAATGGAATACCACCAGTATCAATAATTACTTCTATAATATCAACACTATCTGCTAGTTTATTAGTATTTTCTACCACTATTCTATATGCTAAATCATCATCTTCTAAAAACTTAAAATCATTTAACATCTCATCTGTAGTCCTAAAATGTTGAGAAGGAATCTCTTTTAAATGATATCTAGCTAGTGGATGTCGTCCTCCACCAGGTACTTTTTGATTAACAATAATTTCACGATAAATCTTATCTTCCCTCTTTATATGATGTACATCTCCAGTTGCAACTATAAGCTTGCCTGCCTCTTCTGTGACACGAATTATCTTTTTTAAGTGTGCTGCTAACTCTACTGTCGTTCCAAACTCTCCACTATCAACTAAATGTTGATAACATTCAAGTGGTTGAACTTCGACATAGTCATATAATCTTATAATATTAGATAATTCATCTTCACTCTTTCTTCTGGCTTGTCTAAAGACTTCACCTTCATAACAACCACTACCGATTAATAATCCTTCCCTATTTTCTTCTATTACACTACGCAAAATACGAGGAGTCTTATATAAATAAGTAGTATTTGCTAAAGAAACTATTTTAAACAAGTTTTTAAGTCCTGTTTTATTCTTTGCTAAAATATTTACATGATAACTTTGTCCATATTTATGTATTTCATCACGTGATACTAATTCATCTAACTGATTCATATTTTCAATATGTCTATTGTCTAATTTTTCAAGCATTTTATGAAAAACCAAAGCCGTACCTTCTGCATCATAATCCCCTCTATGATGTGCATTCTCATCCCAAGGAACTTGATATCTTTTTACAAGTGCTGATAGTGAATGTCTTGCATAATTAGTATCAAGAGTTCTAGATAATTCTAAAGTATCTATTACAGGATTAGTAAATTCTCCTAAACCATACTTTTTATAAGCCATTTCCAAAAAAGAAACATCAAACTTTGCATTATGTGCAACCATTGGTAAGTCTCCAAACCACTCTACAAATCTTTTAACAGCATTTTCTTCATTATCTTTATCTTCTAACATTTCATCTGTAATATTAGTAACATCAATAATTTTTTGTGGTAATTTTCTTCCTGGATTAATTAATTCATCATATTTTTCTAATATAACTCCATTACAAATCTTAACTGCACCAATTTCAATAATAGAATCAGCACCACCAGCATTAAAACCAGTTGTTTCAAAGTCAAAAACAACATAAGTCTGTTCCAACATATTCTTATCATTTGGTCTTATTACAATATCAACATCATCATCTATTAAAGTTAACTCTGTTCCATAAATTGCTTTAAATGGTTCTTCTCCTTCAGCTAGACTTTTATTATGAGAAGTAACTAAATTAAAAACATGTGGAAAAGCTTGTACTCCATTGTGATCTGTTATAGCGATTGCTCTATGTCCCCACTTCATAGCTTGCTTTACTAAACTAACTTCATCTGCTATTCCGTCCATTTGACTCATCTTAGTATGACAATGTAGTTCAACTCTTTTAACTTCTGCTGTATCACAAACATCTTCTACTTGTTTTTCCACTTTGATTATATCTCTAGCATTTAATACTAACTCTTTAGCAAAAGTATCATTCTTAGTATAACCTCTAATTTTTATCCAAGAACCTTTAGAAAGTTCACCCTGTAATCTTTTATACTCATCATCGTCTCTTACAAAAACTTTACAATAAATACTATCAGAGTAATCAGTTATCTTTAAAGTAATAATTTTAAAATCTGTTTTACTAGATTCAAAATAATCTACTCCAAAAATTTCAGCCTCTACTACTACGTTATTATCTTCACCAATCAAAGTTTTAATCTTAATTGGTTTATCCTCTATACTTCTACCAAGAATACTATTAGGATCTTTTTCTCTCCTAAATGGTCTTTTCTTTGGAACTTCTTTTTTTACTTCTTCTTTTTTCTCATAACTAATATTAGTACTTTCTTCTAATTCCTTTTTTATTTCATTTAAAACATTTTCATTTGCTCTAACTTCAATTGGAATTTCTTTATTATAACCAAATCTAGAAAAGAACTTTTCTATTTTAGGCATACAATTCTTTATTTTTTCTTCTTCTATTAAGTTAGAAACAGAAAATAATAATTGATCATTTTCAAACATCAAAGAATCTTTATAAATTTCTGTAATCATCAAATCATTTTTCAATAACTTTAATAAATATGGGTAATACCTAATTAAATCTTGTTCATTTTTATCTATTACATTATATATAACTTGATAATTAGATATAGAAGAATCAATAAGAGATACATTTTCATCTAACTTTTCTACTATATCAACAGGTAAATAATTCTTAACTTCTATATATATAGTACAACTAGAATTCTTAGGAGATAGGTTTATTTTAGTTAATTTTGCATCAGAAAAATAAGACTCTATATCACATAAGTCTATTTTATTTAATAATGTTAATATCATCTTATCCATTATACTGCCCCCTAAAAAAGTCATTAAATTATTTCTAACTCATCAATTTTTACAATATGTCTTTGATTTCTAATACAGAAATCTATAAAAGAATATAAATCAAATTTCTTAAGTTGTCTTTCATATGGATATTTAAAAGTATCATATAAAATATTATCTCTAGCCATATAATTAGATATTTCGTCTTCTTCTACACCTAGATACATTAACCAATATGGATAAATTTGTTTTTTCAAGAATTTCAAAGTATTATCTCCAGTTAAGTAATGACTCTTTGAAGACATTCTAGTCGCAAATTCATTTATAATCGCCAGTTCAACAATCGCCTCTACTATATCCTTATAATCTTCTTGATAATGTTTTAATTCTTTTTTTACTATTTCAAATACTAATTTAGTAATTGTTTTTAATGGATCTTCTTCAGTAAACTTCTTACCCCAAACAATAGTATTTACTTTTGCATTTTTAACTTCTTCTACATCAATAATATCTAATTGTTCTGGCACAATTAAAACATGATAAAGCTTAATATCAAAACGAAGAATATCTTTCAATTCACTAATAGCTTTCTTTTTATTTTCATCCCAAGCTTTTAAAATTTCTATTCTAAATCTTTCTGTTTGCTTTTTTAATTTTTCATATTCTTTTGTTTCTAACATGATATTATAAATTGTATCATCATTAGGTATAAAATTTTTTGGATCTTTTAATATCAATTGATTATCTCTAAAAGTTTGATTATATTCTTTTTTATAATTAACCCAAATTTTTTGTTTTAATTTGTGAATACTTTCAGAAATAGATGCTTGAAATAATAAGTTCCAAATTAATATATAATCATTAACATCAAATTTCAAATTCATACAGCTTCACCCTTACTACAAATATAATATATCATAAAAAAAAAACGATTGAAACGTTTTTAAACAAATTTGTAACTTTATTTTCTATATTGGATTAACATGAATAACAGTTAAGTAAATTTCTGGTAATTTACGAGCAATTTCCCTTTCTAAATTATCCGCAATTTCATGACTTTCAAACGTTGACATATTACCATCTACAAAGATAGTAAAAGATATTTGATACCTATATCCTACAGGTGTTGCATTAAAATGATTTATCTTTTTTATTTGTTTATTTTTTCTTATTATTTTCAAGACTTTTTCTCTAGTTTCAATTGATAAAGATTTATCCATCAAAACATCGTAACTTTCCTTAAATATTTGAAAAGATGTAACCATAATCCATAATGAAATAATCATACCAACTACTCCATCTAAAAAATATATTCCCCTAGTAGAAAGAAGACAAGATATTAAGTTAAATGTAGTTATTATACAATCATTTCTATGATCCTTACTATTAGCCTCTACTAGTAAATTATTATACTTTTTAGAGATTTTACTTGTATATAAATATAAGCAAGCCTTAACTATTATTGTTATAATACAAACTATAATTAACCAGATTGATGATATGTACTTTTCTTTATTAATAAAACAAAAAAATGAATCTATTAATATTTTCCCTGCAACTAAAATCATTACAACACTAATTAACATAGAATAAATATATTCAGCTTTACCATGTCCCAAATTATGATCATCATCAGACGGGCGTGATGCAATCTTATTTCCTATAAAAGTCATTAAAGAAGATAAGATATCACCTGCGCTATTAACACTATCTGCAATCATAGATTGAGAATTACTCATAAACCCAACAATCCCCTTAATTATTAAAAGAAATAAATTACCAACTATTCCAAATATGCTAGCTTTTTTAGCACTACTATAACGATCCATGGTATTCCCTCTTTCTATTTTTACACGAATCAATAAAACTTTGAAAAATAGCATTATGTTTTTGATCTATTTTATATAAACTTTCAGGATGATATCTAACACCCATATAAAACTTCTTACCTTTACTTTCAACAACTTCAATATTACCATCACAATCTAATGCAACTACATCTAACAATGGATGTTTATCTACTACATTTTTATGTCTAGAATTTACTTGCATACTATCTGTTTGAACAGTAGAATAAAATTTTGAATCTTTATCTATAATTTGAATATCATGAGCATAAATCTCTTTTCTTCTATTATGACACTCAGGTTTTTCAACATGTTTAATTGTACCACCTAAGGCATCAACAATACAATTTTGTCCTGCACATATACCTAAACAAGGAATATCATTATCATAACAATATTTAGCTATAAAGAATTCAAATACTTCATTTGTAGTACCACCTTGTAAAATAATTCCATCACATAGATTAATTTGATTAATAATATCATCTTTTCTTAAGATATCACCAAACTCGTTCCAATTGTCTCTACAATAAATCAATTCTTCATTAGACGCTAATATTCCAATAGCTATTGCTCCATTATCAAAAATAGCTTGTTTTACTTCATCTCTTATATATGTATCAGTTCTTTGCTTTTCACTATTATAATGCTTGCCAACAATACCAATTATAACTTTATTTGCCATAAACTTTCACTCCAACTTTCACCACTATATTTAAATCCTAATTTTTTATAGTATTCATTTAATTTTTTATTATGAGCAACACAATCTAATCTTAAATACTCCTTATTATCTTCTCTTGCTTTATTAATTGCAAATAATATTAACTTTTTCCCCAATCCATTAGTATTAAGTTTAGTTGCAAAATGATGAATGTAATATGCATTAACTAAAGTACTATCACTCCAATATTTTTCATCAGCATCTTTTAAAAGAAATCCCCCTAATACATCTTTATCATCTTTTATTATATATAATTTATTTAAATGTTTCCTAAAGTAATTAATATCATATTTTATTGGATAAGATGTTACTTTCCATTGGTTAACTTTCTTCTCTTCTAACCATTTGCATCGAGAAATAATTATATTATGAAACTCTTCTAACTCACCTTCCCTAGCAACTTCTATTTTATACATTCTTATCACCAGCCTTATTCTTATATATATTATAACAAAAAAAGTGCCATTAAGCACTTAAAAATTATTTAAGAAAGTAAAGATAAAATAGTCTCAACAACAATTTCTTTCATACTTAAAAAATCTAATTCACTATGTTTATGATAAACAACCTCATGACATAGATTATCAACAAGACCAATACTAATATGAATCTTTTCTTTTTGATTTTTTGTATTTATTCCATTTTTTGTTAATTCACTAGATATTTTATCTGTTATTCTAATTTCATTTTCATGAAATATATCAGCTATCTCACTATCTAAATGACTCATTGCCATCAACTCTTCATGAGCCTTTTTACTCATCGTATGTGTCTTTATAAAACTATCTATTAGTCTAGAAATAACATCTTTCAAGTTACTCTTATCAAATTTATTTTCTTTTAAAATATCAATCATAGGAAACATAATTTTATTAGAATAATCCTTAACACCTTCTATAAATATATCCCTTTTATCTTTAAAGTACTGATAAATTATACCTGTTGATACTCCAGCATATTTAGCTATATCAACACAAGTCACGTTGTGGTAGCCTTTAGTACACATTAATTCAAAACCTTTTTCAATAATTTTATTTTTCTTTTCTATTGAACTTTTCTTAATTGGTTCTCTAATCTGTCCCATGAGATCATCTCCTAATTCTTAATTTAAAAGAGTACATTATTATTCTAACATACTCTTTAAAATTTTACACTATTCATTACCCTTTAAGCTTGTTACCATATCTATATTATTTATCTTTTTTGATAATATCTTAGATACTATATAACTAGTTAAGAATGTACCAATAGTAGCATAAACATAAGTCATAATACTTATATTAGCACCAAAATCATAACTTTCTTCAATAGCCGTTTTATATAACCAATCTGTTAAATAAAATCCTGCTGGAAGTCCTAAGATAATAGATATCACTGCAATTATATTATTTTGTTTAATAAATATTTTTCTAATTTGACGATCTCTAAATCCTAATACTTTCAATGTTGCGAATTGGTATTCCTTCTCTGTATAAGATAAAACACACATATTATATATTATTACAGAACCTAATACAATCGCAATGAAGATAATAAGTACTATCATAGATTTCATAGTTGATAACATATTACTCATTCCCTCTTCTAATGAGTTAATATCTTGAATTAATAAAACACTATCTATTTCCTTAATATTACTTAAATCTTTATCTGTATATAGTGAATCTGCCTTATATGTATTACCTAATTTTTCATAATAATCTCTAGTAATAGTCATATTCTGATTTTGTGGATCCTTATTAAATCCTACTATTTTAGATTTATAGTACTTATCACTACCTACAATCTTCCATGTTATAACATCACCTTTTTTATATCCCATAGTAGATGCAAGTTTATAAGTAATATATACACCATCTTCACTATCTAATTTAATAAACTTACCCTTATTATCAACAAATCTAACTTTATTAGAAGCATCTGTTATAAGTACATTATTAGATTCTTTTTTACCATCTTTATTCTTTATTTCAATTAAACTTGCCTGTGATGTAGCACTTCCATATTTATCTTTTAACTTATTTAAATTACTTTCTGATATATCAGACTTTAAAGATAATTTATAAGAGAAATTGTATAAATCTTCAAATTGTAATTTTATAAAAGAATTTAAGCTATCTAACATACCAAAAGCACATACTATTAACATACAACAACCAGTTATACCAACAATTCCAGTTAGTGTTCTAGCTTTATTTCTAAACATATCTCTAAGATTCCATTTAGTAGAGAAATTTAATTTTTTAAATATTCCCTTAGTTGTTAGCAAAAGACTTGTTGCTTTTACTTTAGGAGACTCTGGTCTTAAAGTATCAGCTGGAGATAAGATTAAATTCTTACGACATGCTATGAAACTAACTACAACTACAGCTAAAACTACTAAAGCTGCACAAACAAAGCAAGAAGCCATTAATACTGGAGTTCCATTAGGTATTTCAAAAAAACTCATTTCCAAATTTATAAATAAATTACCAATACCATAATATCCTGCTATAATACCACAAATTGATGCTACTAATGATATCCAGAAACCATAACTCATATAATGTAAGAATATTTTATAATTCTTAAACCCTAAAGCCTTAAGTGTTCCAATTTGAACCCTTTGATTTTTAACAACACGTGTCATTGTTGTAATTACTGATAACATTGCAATAAATATAAATAGACCCGAGAATACTCCAATATATGTTTTACCTTCATCAATTTCACCTTGATATTGCCTGTAAGATGTAGAATCCTCAATTTTAATAACTGTCTTAGCGTTATCTATTTTTTTCTCTATTTCATTTTTTACTTTAGCATCATTCTTTTTATTAGAAACATCAACCATAACATAATTGAATACTAATTCATCTTTATAGTTAAAGTCCATATTATCTAAATCTTCTTCCATAACACCTAAACTAGAAGCTGCTTTTGATTTAATATATCCTTCTAATTCATTACTTGATAAATAAGCAAAACCAAATTCCTCATGATCAGGATATAACTCTGACTCATCTTTAACATCATATACATGATCAGGTACATTAATAAATCCTAAAACTTTTTCCTTAAAAGTATAACCATCATATTTAATAGTTATCTCATCACCAATTTTTATTTTATTTACATCAGCATAAAAAGCATCTAACCAAATACCCTTTTTATCTACATCAAATTTTTCTCCTTTAACAACATAAAACTTTGATATTTTATTTGATTCAATAAAATTAGTAAGTAGTGTTTTATCACCATCCGTTTTTGTTGTTATTGATAATTTTCTTTCTGCATTTTTTACATGATCTATCTTCTTAATATTATCCAAATCTTCTTTTGTAAAATTGGCACCTATTACATTTAAATCTTGTAAATTATTTTCTTTGTAAAATTTATCTGCTGTATACTGCATACCCATCATATAACTTTCAATTCCGCTATATGCTAATACACCAATAAACACCATTAAGAAAATTGTGATAAATTGACTAAGATTATGTTTGATATCACGTAACATTTTCTTTCTTAACATATTACCACACTACCTCATCAATATTTTTAGGTTTTTTATTTTCTACAACACTGTCAATTTGTCCATTTTTAATTCTAATTACACGATCAGCTACTTCTGCAATTAAAGCATTATGAGTAACTATAACAACCGTGTTTTCTCCGTTGTTAGCATCACAACATTTCTTTAATAACTTCAAAACTTCTACACCTGTTTTAGAATCAAGTGCACCAGTTGGTTCATCACATAATAATATTTTAGGATTCTTAGCTATTGCACGTGCAATTGAAACTCTCTGTTGTTCCCCTCCAGATAATTGATTTGGAAACTTTGTTAAATGTTTAGAAAGTCCAACATCTTTTAATATTTTCTTTGCACTTCTTGGTTTTTTTACTATATCCCTTACTATCTCAACATTTTCTAAAACTGTAAGAGTTGGTAAGATATTATAAAACTGAAATATAAATCCTACATTTTCTGCTCTATACTCACTCATTTCATTAGCATTGTATTTCTCTATATTTTCTCCATCTATAACAATACTTCCGCTTGTTGCTTGGTCCATTCCTCCAAGTAAATTTAAAAGTGTTGATTTTCCAGCACCACTAGGTCCTAAAATAACAACAAATTCACCCTTAGGTATACTAAATGATATACCATCTAAAGCATTAAAACTTGCATCACCAACTTCATATGTTTTTGTAACATTTTCAAATTTAATAAAATCTTTCATTTTTACTTATTTCCTTTCGTATGAAATTAATTTCATATTAAATATACTATAATTTTATGTTAAATGCAACACTAAAATGAAATTTTTTTCATGTTACTAAAAAACAATTGATTTATATAATAATTTTTGGTATTATATCACATACAAAGAGAGGCGATTTTAATGTATGAAGATAAATATAATCCAAGCCTTAAATTTTACGATAATGAAGAAGAAAGCACCTATCTAAAGGCATATAAAGAAATTATTTCTAAAACAGCAGACTTATTAAAATATATAAAGATGGATAATCCATTTGACGCCTCATTGATATTTCAATATCTTCTATGGAATGGTTATTTTTCAAAAGATAAAAATTTTAAATATAGTAAGGATAATAGGTGTCTAGCTAGGGATGCTTATGGTGCTGATATCATGAGAGGATATTCTGTTTGCCTTAACAATTGTGACATGTTAACTAGAATTCTTAATAGCTTAGATATACCATCAAGAGTGTTGTATTGTTCACTTAAACAAGAAAAATTACCCAATGATAATCAATTTGTTAACCATATTGACAATTTAAGTCCATGGGAAAGGTTTCTTAGAGATCATATTAGAGGTAATCACGCTGTTGTTGTATTTAATCATGAAGATTTAAATTACGTAATGGATCCTACAAATAATAGCTTTATAGAACCGATTGGATATAAAAAACTTAAATTCTTTGATACAGATGATATATTAAAAATAAGAAAAGGAACATCTGTTTTGATGAATTCACTCTCAGATCCATTTGAAGAAATATCAGCCTCAAATCCATTTGAAGGAATATCAGCTATTTCAAAAGATTTTGATCATATTATTCTAAATTTATTTATGCAAAGTAAATCTAAAAACAGTAAAATAAATAAAGAATTTTTAGCAGATACATGTTATAAAGCCATAAAATCCTATGCTACTAATATAGAGTTATTTAAAGACTTTCATACTGAAATAACACCACAAATTGATACTGTTTGTAAAACACTAAGACGATAGATAATCTATCGTCTTCTTTTAATTATATCATCATCTTTTATATACCCTATTAATAAACTTGAATCTTTATCATGCATTTTCATATTCTTTTTTATATCTTCCTCTGAGTAATTAGCATAACAATATCTGCATAAATGATTACAAGTATTATAAAAACCAATATCAACCATTTCTACACAATTACAACCTCGAGCTTTCCAACTTTTAAAGTTAGATTTACCTGTTAATTTATATGCCAAAACATGAGATAAACATTCACCCTTTATGAAACCATACTCCACTAAATCATGTTCTTCCATACACGTTTGAACAGTAATGCCATGTCCTTTAGCATTTCTAGAAAAACTAGTACCAATTCTTTTATAATCATCATCGGTCAATTCTTTATATTTCATTATATTTTTATTTTTCAATACATTTTTGTACTCATCTAAAAAAGAAACTATAATATGTTTAGTATAACCTTCTAATAAACTACATAATTTATCAAAAGCCTTAATATGATAAGAAACCGTATAATAATCATTTATAAAAATAGGATCATATCTAATATATAAATTATCAATTCCTACAATATTTGATATTTTCTTAACAGCTTCTATAATCTTAGTTTTATCTATTACATTATTTTCAATTTCCTTTTTATAAGGAGTAATAGTAACATGAAAAAGAATTGGCTTTTTTATTTCTTTCAAACATTTTACTATTGGTATAGGATTTTTAGTACAAAACATAATAGCATCAACATCTTCAAAATAGATTCTACTAACAAGTTTTTCATTAAAAGGATTTTTAACATCAACAAATCCTTCTCTATACCTATTCATAAACCAATCAGTATAGAATGCTACTACATCTGTTCTACCACTAACATTTAAAATCATTTTTCTTCTTGTTTTTCTAATTCTTTTTCTATCATTTTTTCTAAAGATTCTTTTGTAATTTCTTCATCTTGTAACAATTCATCTAACTTTGTCTCTTTTTCTACTATTTTCATAAAACTATCACCACAATCAAACTATATCACAATTTTTATCATCAAACAATATCTTCATCGATTGGCAATTTAATAGTAACAGTTGTATACTTCCCTTTTACAGAATCATAACTAATTGAACCATCATGTTGATAAATTATTTCTTTTGATAAAGCAACACCTAAACCAGTTCCCTTCTCCTTCGTTGTATAAAACATCTCATCAACTTTATCTAAACTTTTCTGAGACATACCTACCCCATTATCTTTTATAATAAGATTAACATCATCACCCTCTACAAAAGCCTTAATACTAATATAAGAACTCTTCTTTTTCTTATCTTTAGCCTCTATAGAATTCTTTAATAAATTTACTAATACTTGCTTTAATCTATTATAATCAAGTTCCATATACAACTCATCATCAGGAATATCCAGTTTTAAAGAAACATCATTAGCATTAAATAATGGCTTCATAATATCACAAGTATCCTCTATTAATAAATAAAAATCAACTTCTTCTTTCTCTACTTTTATCTTAGTATAATCCAAAAAGTCATCCATCAATATTAATGTTCTATTTATCTCATCTTTTATAATTGAATTATACCTCTCCACTTTGTCAATATCCCTATAATCCATCATATCAAGATACCCCTTACATACTGCAATTGGATTTTTAATTTCATGAGTTATCTTAAATAATGATTCTCTAAGCTTCTTCTCCTTTTCTAATTCATAAACTACTCTATTAAGATCTATTGCCTCTTCTCCCTTTTCTAATAAAAAAGCAACCATAAATGCTAAAATAGTAAAAAGTATCATAGTAAGCAATATTAACATCATACCACTATAAACATCAGTAGTTGATTCAGGAATAAAATAAAACACTTTAAAAGACATCATAAACGCTTTTATAGTAGAAAAAATAGCAATAAGACTTAATGCATTTATTTTTCCATCTTTACCATGACAATAAACTAAATAACCAATAAAATATATAACATATTCCAAAGCTAAATAAAATATTTCTATTCCAGTTGCATAACGATAATATAAGACAAGTAAAATTGACAAGATAATAACACTATGCATTCTTTTCCTAAGTGCCGCTATTAATAAAGGTATATTTAATAAAAGAAGCGGATAAATAAAAACATTAGTACCAAATTTTATTAATAAATAAACAGAAGAATAAAGTGCTATATCCAAAATTATATAATTCATTTTCCTATCCAAGTTTTTTATATAAATAGTACAAATAATATAAATAAGCAACGGGAATGAAATACACATTAAATTTAATAAAGTTCCCTCAAAAAGATCCATAATCTCCCTCCTTACCAAGGATTATATCTTACAAATTTATCACATTTTGTCGAATTTTGTCGAAAAGCAAAAAAAAAGACGAAATTTGTCATTTAATTTCATCTATATATTTTTTTAATTGTTTAGATTCAGGTCCTAAAATAATTTTTAATTGATTATCAATTTCAACAATACCTTTAGCACCTAATTTTTGAATTGCTTCTTTATTTGCTTTATCTACATCTTTTAAAGTAACTTTAAACCTAGACAAAGTAATTTCTGTATCAATAATATTATCTTTTCCACCTAAAGCTTCCACTAACTTATTAAACTCCAGGGAAGCATCTTTACTATTAGCTTTCAATACAGCAAGTAAAACAATAAGTAGTACAATTCCTATAATTATATATTGCATTTTCTAATCACCAAACTAATTATATCCTACTTCTTATAAAAAAGCAAAGAATTAATATTTTTAAGACAATTATCATATATATGATATAGGTATAAGCTATACACTATTTTAAGATAAAAGAATATCTTATAGTAGAAAAGATAAGGAGGAATAGTATGGAAAATAATGAAAGTTGCTGCTTAGCAAAAATCCTAAAAGTAATTGACATTATTCAAAAAGAATCTGGTTGTTTGGATATCGATGAAGGTTGTGACAGACCATTTTTAGGAAATACTAGTGGAGCATTTTTCTATAACACAAGACCAATAACTTTATATAATAGAGATGGTAGCTTATTTAAAGTTACTTACTATGTAAATAATGTTGCAACAACATCTAGTGTTTTCAGAGTTGAAGAAGTTGATGACTGTTGTGCCAAACTTAGAATATTATCTACAGTTGTTTCAGATGATGTAACTGTTTATGCATCAACTGGAGAATATGTAACAATAAATCTAAATTGCTTCTGTGTTTTACAATGTTTAGATGATACTTATGTAGAAATTTAAGAAAGGAGAATCATTATGTGTGGTGATAAAGAAAACAAGAAAAAAAATTGTAACTGCATCGGAGATATAATATGTAAAATAATTCACTTGCAAAGAAATAGCTTTTCTGGTTGTAGCAAAGGAGGATGTGATAAACCTTTCTTAGGCCCAGAAGATATAACTTGTTATAATACTAGACCAGTTTCATTTTACAACTGTACAAATGGAGAACTATGGTCAGTATCAAATTCAACTATCTTTAGATTAGAGTCTTTAGAAGATTGCTGCTGCACCTGTAGAGTTTTAAACTTTAATAATGGAGAATATACAGCAACAAATGAATTTTTTACAATAAATCTAAATTGTGTATGTGCAATTAAATGCTATCAAGATATAAACTTAGCACTATAAAAAAATAAAAATCCTTATGGATTTTTTCTTTTTATTGAAATTACTTCAGAAATAGGAATCTTATCTCTATCAAGAGTTAATAAAACTCCTCCTCTTCTGCTAATAATTCCTGTTTCATAAGTTTTAGTAGATGTTTCGATCATAACAGGAATATTAAAAACATATTTTGTACTATTAAAAAGTTCATCTAAGAAATCACTTATTTCATCTTGACTCATATTAACACTAACTCTTCTAGTATCATTAGAATAATAAACAGATCTATTATTTTCTATCTTTTTATCAATAGAATTTTGATAAATTTTAGGTAATTTTTTGATATTATCACATCCTTTATACTATTTTATGAATCTTTATGAGAAAAATTGCATTTTTTTGGTATAATATCTAATAGACAAGGAGGAATAGATATATGATTAAACAAAAAAAGATAAATTTATCAATCTTAATACCAATTTGTTTGTTAGCACTAATCTCAGTAGTTACCATTTATAGTGCTCAAACATACATATCTGATGGAGACGGCATGGCTCTAAAACAAGGTATGTGGTATTTGATTGGAGCCATTTTAGTAATGATTCTAATAAAATTAAAAAATGAATACTTATATAAAAACACTTGGATTCTGTACATTATAGGAAATATATTACTACTCTGTCTTTTGTTATTTGCTCCAGAAATTAATAGTAGTAAATGTTGGTTTGTTATTCCTAAAGTTGGAAGTATTCAACCAAGTGAATTTATGAAAATATTTCTAATGTTAACCCTTGCTACTATGATTCACGATTTTAGAGCTAGTTACGATGCTCCTACAATTACAGAAGAATTTATATTTATATTAAAAACATTAATTGTAGTATTAATTCCATCTGTACTTACATTCTTACAACCAGATACAGGATGTGTAATTATTTACCTAATCATTTATGCATCAATGATGTTTGCATCAGGAATTAGAGCAAGATGGTTTTTAATAGCCTTCCTTTTAGTAGCAGTTATTGCTAGTATAGTTTTTGGTACATACTTTTTAAACGAAAAATTATTTATAAAAATATTTGGTAGTAATTTATATTACAGATTTGATAGAATTTTTAATTGGTCAAGTGGTAGTGGATTACAACTAGAAAATGCTATGGCTGCAATCGGATCTGCTGGTATGTTTGGTCATGGATTCAATAAGACTCCTATCTATTTTCCAGAAGCTGGTACTGACTTCATATTTGCCGTATTTGCTTCTAACTTTGGACTATTTGGTTGTTTCCTATTAATATCATTATTAGTATTCTTAGATACAAAAATAATATTATATGCACAGAGAAAAATAACTGACACAGATAGATATATATTAATTGGAATAGCTTCCATGCTAGTATTTCAACAAATACAAAATATTGGAATGACTGTTGGATTATTACCAATTACCGGTATAACCCTTCCATTTATTAGTTATGGTGGTTCAAGTCTTCTATCATATATGATTATAGTAGGAATATTAATTAATATATCTATGGAAAAGCCAAGAAAATATAGGTACAAATAAAAAAGAGAAATCACTCTCTTTTTTTATTTTTCTAAAGATTTGTAGACTTCTTTTAATTGTTTCCCAACATTTTTTAGATCTCTTGCCTTTGCAATTTTATATCCCTCTTTAGTTAAATCAGGTAACTCTTTATCGATAATTTTCTTAATCTTTAATTCAAACTCATCTACATCTTTTGCTTTATATACATTTTTTCCATCTTCTAACCAACCTTCAAATATTGGAATATCTCTAATAATAGATGGAGTCTTACAAGCACAAGCTTCAATTATTGGTATACCTTCAGTCTCTTCAAGAGTTGGAAATATATATAAATGAAGGTCGAAAGCAATGCGAAAAGGGAAGTGAGGGAATCCCGATAACGCCCCTTTTATTTCATCTTGTTCAACATAACCAGGAAATTGCAAATTATCAAGCCTTGTCCTCACTGCATCTCTTACTTTCTTTGTTGCAGCCGCTAATGGAGAATAACCAAACCATATAAATTTATATTCAGGCATTCTTTTAGCAAGTTCTACAAAATCAACAATTCCCTTTCTCTCTATATATAAACCAATACCTATTATTACTTTATCCTTCTTTGTAAAACCGTACTTCTTTCTAAATTCTTTTCCTAGCTTTTCATCTCTTTCAAAAAAATTTAATTCTATCCCATTAGATATACTATATATTTTTTTATTCTCTAAATGTTTATATGAAGAAATTAATTTCTTAGAATATTCTGTAGGAGTAACTAAGACATCCCCAAGCATATAACATTTAACTAACCACCACTTAAAAAACTTAGCAGTCTGTCTTGAAAAGATAAACCCATTAATATAGTCTTCTTCTGTAGAATGTGCATGATAAACTATTTTTTTACCATGTCTTTTTGCACGTTTCACTACAAAATAAGATTTAATAAAATATGTATTAATGTGTAGTATGTCATATGAATCATTATTATCTAATGTGTAATTAACATTTGCTAAAGCAAGTGCTTTTTTTTGATGTTCAATTGCATGACCTAATCCACTCTTACCAATAGCTTTCAATCCTTCTGTATAAAGAAGTACTTTCATAACAAGTCACCTCGTTCTTACATTATAACATAAGTATTAATATAACGCATTACTTTAATATATTTATTCAATTTTTATTACAATAATCCATCAACGAAAAAAGACGATTTCTCGTCATAACATTAAAATTTATTTTGCTTTGCCAGTAGTTTTTCCAGTCACTTCTTCTATAATTTCCTGTGGAGTTTCCATAGCTTCTAAAATTCTAACTTGAACTTCTTCTCCAGAATTTGAATCATTTATAATTTCTCCAAATTCAGAAGGTTGCATTCCTAATTTTTCTTTAGCAAACCTCTCTACTGCTGGATCCTCCGTTGGAAGACCAATTTCATGTACAGATGCAGCCAAGTTAGCAAGATCAACAACCTCCTCCTTCACTGCTTCAACTGGATTTTTCAAAACCGCTTCCATTTCTGAAAGTCCAGGAATAACAACATTATACTCTTTAGCTGATTCAACTACGTACTCTGCATTTTCCACCTTTTCTTCTACTATCTTATCAAATGTTCTTCTCTCCATTATATCATTCCTCCTTGTTGTCTAATCATTATTTTCTATATCATTTGAGTCAGAATCATCATCTTCATTATTTAAGTCATCACTTTTCTTATCAGTATCTATAGTATCATTTGTACTTTTATTTAACTTACTAACAACTAACGATACTACTTGTCCCTTTTTTACTTTAGTATTTGAAGAAATTGATTGTTTTAAAACAACATTATTTTCTCCTTCTGAAACATCTTGATAGGAAATCTTATATGAAATATTTTTGTGATTCAAAGAATTTTTAGCTTTATCAATATTCATACCAACAACATTAATCATTACTACTTCTGTATCATCTAAAACCCCAACATAAACTTTTATAATTGTATTCTTACTAACCTTTTTATTTGCCTTTTTATTTTGATCTAAGACAACACCAACTTGAGTTGAATCAGTAACTTTTTTATCAACTTTTTCTACATTTAGTTCATGTCCCCTAAGAGTATTATATGCTTCATCATAAGACATACTAATAACATTAGGAACTTCTATATTAGCATCACTATATATTTTGTAACCTAATCCACCACATACAACCATCAAAGCTATTACTAATAAAACTAGTAAAAACATAACTATCTTAGAAAATAATCCCATTTTTCTTTCTACTATAACATTGTTATTACCACGTTTGTTATTTTGCCTATTACTCTTCTGTTTTACTTTCTTCACTTTATTTTTCACTTTTGTTTTAGTCTTTGCTTTACTAGCTTTTGCCTTTTTATTTTTTGATTTATTCTTCTCTAAATTTTGGTAATCATCATCTTCATATTCTAAAACAAGACTAGTTCCACACTTTTTACAAAATAGTGCATCATCTTCATTTAATACTCCACATTTTTTACAATACATTTCCTATCACCTCCACCTCGTTTTAGTATTATATAATAAATTTTAAAAAGTGACTAAGTCAATTGTCATAACTTTACACAATTATACACTTTTATGAAATTATTTTTATAAATTCTTCCATAGATATATCTTTTTGAATAGGATAACGAGGAATTAAATATGAATCATCTTCTCTTATTGCTTTTCTATTACCTCCTACGAACGCTACAGAAAATCCTGCTTTTTTTATCTGTTCTATTGCACTATCACTATAGGAGTAAAATGGATAACAAAACGCTTTTTTTGTACCTAATTTATTTATAGACGTATTTAAATCATTAAAAATATCTTCTCCACTTAAACAATAAATTTTATTTTTACCACATTCACCAACTATATGCAAATCATCACCATGACTTTCAACTTCCAAGTAATCAGATTTGTAATCTTCCTTATTCCACCATGCTGTAATCAAAAATAAAGTTGCATGCATCTTATATTTTTCAAGTAGTGGTATTAACTTATTACCATTAAGCTTACCAGTTCCCATAGCACCATCATCAATAGTAATCAAAACTGATTTTTCAGGAATATCAGTTTTATCATTTTTCCACCCTATAAATTCATTCATAGTTAAAGCTTTATAACCATTCTCCTTTAAATATGTTAAATGTTGCTCAAACTTTTTACTATCTAAGCATATAGATTCATTACATACTTCACTATTAGAATCATAAAAGAAATGGTAATTTAAAACCGCAACTGATTGATTACTACTTTCATTTATATTAACACCATTTATCATTTTCTCTACCATATCTAATGATGTATCATCTGATACCACATATCTATTTATAGAATCAATATTAGTATCTTTAGTAGTCTTTATATTAGAATCAATAAAAGTAAATATAGAGTTATTTGATACATTCTCAATATTAAATTTATACTTTTTTAATAAGTTATTATCTATATTTTCAGAAGTAGTAAGTAATACTGTCTTTTTCTTCAATCTAATACTTCCCTCTAACCACCCTTTATATTCATCTAAACTAATAGACTCATATTTATTATCCTTTAGATAAGAAAGTACTTCTTTAATTTTAGAAGATGAGGCATTATTAAAATATAAAACACTAATAAAAGATGCCTCCTCTTCACTTGTATTTTTACTATCCTCTATAACACCATCATTTTTATTAACCTGATACTCATCTCCTAAAAAAGAAACATAATAATAATCAGTACCAACATATTTTATTGGTAAACTAATACCATTATCTATTTTTAAAGCATCTTTTCCTTCCTTCTTTAAAACTACATTTTTATTAGTCTTTATATTCTTATCAAATGGTAAATAGTCTTTTAAATAAGTTTCTTTCTTTTTTTCTCTTTTTACATTTTCATAATATATATAATAATCGGTACCCTTAATTTTAAAGTATAAAGAATTACTTAACTTATCTAAATTCAAAAAAACGCCCTTAGAAACATTACCAACTTCTTTAAAAGATGATGAATAAAGTTTTGAATCTCTTGTTACCACTACACTCTTCCCATAATATTTTCTAATACTAAACATTTTCCCATACTTAATAAATAAAATACTAGAAATAGAAATAATAATTATTGATAGTGAAAAAATTATTTTTCTTTTCATAGAATCACCATTATTAGTATGTGTAATTCCGTGAAAATAATAAAAAAATATAGTAAAAATTAATTTACTATACCTTCATTTTACTTAAAACCTAAACCATTAAAGAATTTTAAGTTTCCGTCTTTTCCAAAAGATCCTGTAATATAACTACTACCATCTCCTGCTACCCAAACATACTTATTCCAAGAACTCAACTCTATAAGTGTTCCATCAACACCACCAACTGCTTCTTTAAACTCATCATAACTTACTCCATCATTTATCTTAGCTTTAACATCTGATAAGTTATCAAGTGTAACTTTTTTGTTTTTTAACTCTTTTTTATCATATTCTATCTTTATTGATGATATTTTTTCATTGTTGATAGACACTGTCATTACCTTATCATTACCAAAATCATATTCATATTTATCAAATATACTACTAGTAGTATTTTCTACTTTAGTAGCATCAAAACCAACTATATCATTCAATTCATCTAATGTATTATCTAAAGACATTTTTGATAAACATTTATAATATGAACACTTTGACTTTACCGTTGTTTCCTTTTCTACACTCTTTACCTCTTCCTTATTTGTGGTCTTACTTTCCTTTTTATTTGTACAACCTATAGTACAAACAAAAACTAAAAAGCACATTATTCCTAATAAAACTTTATTCTTCATACTTTTCCTCCTCATAACAATGATTATATCTTATAATATTTAAATTGTATACAATTTATTACTTATTAAAAAAAAGAAAACAACTAAAATGTTTTCTCATAATAGTGAAATGAATGAATCAAGAAGAATAGTAATAATCGAATAAAATCATTCCTACTATTTAGTATAATATATGAATTATATAAATATCAGATTATTTAGTTAGACTATATTGAATCCTTTTTAGAGTATTCAACTATATTATACCAAGTAACTGGATCTATTACTCCTGTCACTTCTTCATCAAAAATTGATTGTAGTTTTTTTACAGAACGTTCCATAATATCATCAAATATACCACTAACTCTTACTCCAGGAATATTTTTGAATTTTTGACAGATTTTTAATAAAAATTTTTGAATAATTCTAACATCTTCCCCCTCCATTCCTAAAGCAAGTAACCTACCTTGAAAAAATTCGTCTTCATACTTTGCATATTTAGAAGGAAGATTTTTTATTATTCCTTCATACACCTCAACTATTTTATTCCAAGTAGTTGCATCAACTTCACCTGTTGCAGGAAGTGCATATTTGTTTTGAAAATTAATAACCATTGTTTTGGTATTATCATTATAAACACTATTAAGTTTTAAAGTTGGTAAATCCGGATCAAAATAAGCTATTGCTCTTAAAACATAATGAAGTACCTCTACTCCTAAACCGACATCAGAATACTTTAAAGAATTACCATAATCAAATATTTCCTCTTCTTCTAAAATTCCTTCTGAATATATATCATTAACTCTCTTAACAGCGTTATAAACATATTTTATTTTATACCAAGTTGCGTAATCAACTATACCAGTTACTTTCAAATTGAATATTTCTTGAAATTTTTTTACACTATCTTCTGTATAAGTACCAAAAACTCCGTTTATTTTTGGTATTTTTGGTATAGCTGGATAATTGTTAGAAATCCTATTTAATTCTCTTTGAATAACTCGAACTTTATCACCTGCATTACCAAGTTCTATTGGATAACCTGGATAAACGCCTATTAATTCCCCTGTCGGAGCATTTTCAAATATTTCAATATCATCACCATAATAATGTCTTAGTATCTCTAATGGTGTTTTATTCTGATTAGCTAGACTTACAGTCCCCCATTGTGATAATCCTTCACAAGTAGTACTTTTTCCATCACAATATATTGCATTTAACGGTTGAATTTGGCCCCTTCTATATGCATAATTATTAAATAAATCATCTACTTTTCTAGAAACAGCATCAAACACTTGCCTATCTTCTATATATGATTGATCATAAGCAGGTAAGGATGTTATATCAAAACTATAACCTCTACTTGGATACCATTCATTATAAATTCTATTTAAAGCAAATGATATTTGTGCTAGAATATTAGCCTCAATCGCAGCATCAGGCCATGTTGGATAAATCTCACTAGACGCCACATTTTTTATATAGTCAATAAATGGAATACTAATATTTTTAGCCGCTTCATCAGGTGCTCCCAAATGCACTACGATTTCTGTTGGAATAGTCGGATAATTTATAACATTATTCATTTTCCATTCCACCCTCTATTATATTCATTGCTGAAAACTTAATAGGCTGAATTACTTTTATATTATCAAATATTCCAACCTCATATACTCTTTTTAAATCAGAATCTGGATATTTAGCTGTTACAGTATACGTCGTAAAAATAACATCACTTGCTTCCTCTACTACTTTTTTAGGAACTTTAGCAGGTAAAACTATTTGATCAATAATACCACTACTATCCGTAACCCCTTGGAAAAAAATTACTTTTTCTCCATTAATATCTTTTGATATTTCTATTTCAACTCCCTGTAGAGGAAAAGCTTGATTAGTAGCAATAGCTTGTACTTTTAAAATACCAGAACCACTATTTTCTAAAGAAAATTCTGGAAACTTCTCCCTTGTAAAGAAAACTTCATTCATAATTAACCCCCTATATCTTTAAAACTTGACCAATACTTAACATAGTACTACCTAGTCCATTTTTCTTTTTTAATGAATCAACACTTGTATTAAATTTTTTAGCTATGCTATACAAACTGTCTCCACTTTTAACTGCGTATGTAGTTTCCCCAATATTAACAGCTGGAACCTTTAATTCTTGATTAATTGATAAAGAATCACTCTTAAGATTATTTAAATCTTTTAATTCACTAACACTTGTCCCAAATTTTTTCGCAAGATCATATAAATTATCTCCACTCTGGACCTTATAGATAGTAACTTCGCTTAAGGCTACTGATGGTATAACAATCTCTTGTCCTACTGATAGAATATTATTATTTAGATTATTTAATTGTTTAATTTTATCAGCCGTAGTTCCAAACTTCTTTGCTATACTATACAAGCTATCTCCACTTTGAACTACATAAGTAGATGATAATGGAACATCAAAATCTAGTCCGTAACATTCCTCAATTGATGATATTTTTTTCTTATCATCTATAATTAACATTGTACCAACTGTTAATGTATTACTCTTCAAATCATTATCTTTTTTTATCTTATCAACAGTAGTACCAAATCTTTCTGCTATATCATATAAATTATCTCCAGCTTCAACTGTATAATTAACGTATTCTGGCAAATCAGAATTATCATTATCTTCAATATAACAAGGAATTCTTAATTCTTGACCAATACTCAAATCATTACTTTCAAGTCCATTATATTCTTTTATTAAATCTGCAGTAGTATCATACTTCTTTGCTATTTCATATAAACTATCTCCAGCTTCTACTGTGTAGATAACACACTCTGATGGATTAGTAGCATCATTATCAGAAACAATTAAAACTTGTCCAGGTACTAAATTATCACTAGTCAAATTATTAAGTTCCCTAATTCTTTGAGCGCTAGTATTATGTTGCCTAGAAATACCATATAAAGTATCTCCAGATTGCACTGTATATGTACTTTGGTTCATTATTTTACACCTCTAGTTATATATATGAAAACAAATAAAAAAAGTGACAAAAACCTATGTAAAGTCACTTAAAAACCAAATAAATATATCTTCATATTGAATTTTAAATACAAATTTATTATTATCTACTTTTTCTATAAAAAAACTAGGAGTATATTTATATATATTATCTTTTAAATCATCATCAAGAATTATACATGTACCATTATCAAATAAAAACACTTCACCAAAAACTATATAATCATTAATTTTCACCACATTAGAAAAATTATTTAAAGTTACTAAATCACCAAACAAACTAAAAGAAAAACTATATTTTTTATTACTACTATTTGCCATAATATTAAAATTTATTAATGGTTTATGATCCTCAAACTTCACTCCATTTTTATATGATACTAAAGTAATAGTATCAAAATCATACTCTAATATTGCATTTTTTAAATCTTCTTTTCTATAAGAAAAAACATACTCATCTATTTCTAATTTTCTCTTCATAATAAATAACCCCTATAAAATATCAACAATTCTAAAATAAATCATAAATATTGAAATATCGTAATATTTTCATTTCAATCCATAGTCTTTAACTAAGCTTTTTCTTAAAATTTTTTCTTGTACCTTTTGTTTATTTATAATCTTATTATTTATCTCATCAGTCTTTTTATTATATCTAATTTCCCTAACTTCATATAAAATGTATGCGTCAATAAGGGTTAAATTATTATAATTACTCATTTTATCTTTTATATATTCTTCTAACTCTGGTATTTCTTTTTTTCTAAAGATAGCTAAAGTTTTATATGATTCATTCAATTCATCCTCAGTTAATCTACTTCTCATAAAATCTTCTAAAGAATTCCTCATATATTCACATACACAATCATGCTCTTTTTTTATGCAATCTTTATTCTTATACTTAATAAACAAATCAGCCATTAGTTTTTGTTCTTTAATTTTGAGATATCTTTTCATTTCATCTTTAGTTATTTGTTCTAATGACTTACCATTTAATTTATTAAAAAAGCTCTCATCATCATGACTAACATAGGATAAAAATCTTATCCATTCATCTAATGTATGATCAATATTAGCATGCGACAAAGAACTAACTGGATATAATAGTTTATTTTCAACTCTTATCTCAAACATACTCATCACCCAATCATATATAATATTTATTTATGTTTTCTTACTAATCTGTGAACTTTTTCTATTGCCTTATCCTCTGACTCCAAAATAGCAGTTTCATAATATTCTTCTTGTAGTTTATAAAAATAAGAATCTCTACTAAATACATTTTTAGGAACTATTATTTTATGAGTAGATTCAAACTCATCAGCTTTAGAGTAAGGAATTTCAACAGTTTCATCGAAGCTATGGCTTTTAGCCTCTAAATTATAATAGACTACATAATCAGCATCTTTATCATCTCTATTTACTCTTATATCATGTGCAGCATGAACTATATCTATTTCATTAGTATATTTATAAGTTCCAATATAAACATAATAATCATCTCTTGGTGTAATATCTGTCCTACTAACTGCCATTCTTACAAAATAAGAATCTTCCTCTTGTTCTATAGGATCAATATGCTTAGCTTTATTCGTTTCATATTCTGCAATAGTAGCTAAATATTCTTTTACTACAGAATTATTTTCCAATTCTTCTATTTTTGATTTCAATGCAAGTATTTTATTTCTCTCATTTATTAATTCATTGTAATTTTCCCTAAGTTTTATTAATTCTTCACTTTTCATATAAAACCCTCCTAAAATATTTTCACATTTCTTTGAAAAAAATAATTTATGTCATAATTAACATATACATTATATCACAATTGCATATTCCTGAAAACATAGATAGAACAGATAGTTTAAGTTTCCTATATTGCTATAAAACTGATATCAAAGTTATTTTAAAAAATAACCTGTCGTCTTTTTATTCTAACAATGTATAATAATTCCTAATGTTGTTAGTTCCATAAATTTATATTTTTTATCTAAAGCTATCAATCTCTTTATCATTATTATTACGATAGTAGTTACAAAAAACAAACTATATTAAGTGATTTGAATAAACATTAATCTGGTACAAATGTTGTAACCATCTACAATTATTTTAGAACCAATTTTTTTTGTTCATCTTTTTTATTTAATACTTGAAGTTGGTTAAATAAATTCATAAAACATAAATTAAATGGGACGTATTTTGATCCTGAATTACATATTCTTATACCAAAACCAAATGTAGAATCATCAGGATTATCAGTAAAGGTTAATATTATTTCATCATCTTTCTTTTCTATTTTTAATTTGTTAGCTTTTTCATCATATATACTATCGCTATACCAAACAATTGCAGAATCCTGTACTAATCTATTATAAATATTGTTATTTTTCAATAATTCATTTGTTTGTTCTTTAGTATCGTATATTTCTGATTCAATTTCACTTACATCAAATACTTTACATTTAATTATATTATCTATAAGAATTTCAAAATACTGATAAATTTCTTGACTTTGATTTATAGAAAAGGTGGCACTGTAATTCCCATTTTCATCAATATTATGGTCTCCAAAGATATCTATATATAAATCAAAATTTGAACCATAAAATATTTTTAGTAATTTATTTTCATCTCTAATTAAGATGTCTTTTACTTTGTTGAAACAATCATTGTTTTTAAATTCTACTGTCATAGTAACTCCCCCTTAAAAGTAAAAATATTATAACAAATAAGTGTAATTATATCAACATTCTGTTATAACAAGATATTTAACATTCTAGGTATTTTAACACAATCAGTTAAATAATTTATTGAAATTTTTTATCATATAAAAATCAGTCTTTTTTCAGACTGAATATATTTAAATTTCGAATAGTTCGAACAGATTCTCTAGTGGTGCCGACGACGTAGAGGTCTACAACTTTTTTTCGGCAATAACGATTCATATGAATCAATCTATATAAATTATAACAAATTACAATAATATGAGCAATATATTCTTAAATATTTGTAAGATCATCTATGGCTTTATTTATTTGGGCTATTCTTTCTTCTACAGAACCAGTAACCATTATAATTTTATTACAATAGCGTAATTTTTCTTTTTCTTTATTAAAAAAATTATTTACATATTCGTTTTCTAAATATCTATGTTCATCAACCCATCTTAACTTATCAGCATTTTTTTCACTTTCAGATAATTCAAATTCAACAGGAATACACACAATTAAATCATACTTAAACTTATTAAAAAAAGAGTCAACAAAATTATTCAATATTGAAGTTAAAGATGGAAAATTATTTTTATTATCTAATTCCCAATACATAAGTTCATCAATTAAACTTCTATCTGATATAAATCCTTCATCAAATAATTCAAATTGTTTTGTTAATCTTGTTAAAAGTATTGATTCACATAATAATGCTCTTTTGGTAGGTTCTACATCAGTCAAATCAGTTATACCTAATCCTGACATTACATTCCTTGCATTATTATAAACCGGTTTTAACTTTAAATCTTTATACATTGACTCGACCAATGTTGTTTTTCCTGTTCCACATGCACCTAAAAAAGCTATTTTCATTAAATACATCTCATTTTTAATAATGTGTTCTTAATTCATAAACAATTACTTTTTCTTTTTTGATTCCAACTTCTTTATCAAATAATGCAAATTCAACGATTATATCTTGCAAATCATGTTCAACAATATATTGATAAATTAAATCAAAATGTGGTATATTGTTTAGTTTTTTGTCAAATATATCTGTTTTTAAATTATAAGATGGATTTGACAATGCATCCCTAACTGAAGCAGTTGGATCAACTGATAATATAGCATATACCTCACCATTTGATAAAAATTCAATTTCTCCCACTAATAATTGATTATCCACATAATTTGCAGAACTTACATTGATAGTAAATAAGTTATAATCTTTAATTTCATCTAAAACTTTATCATAGTCAACTTTTAATTTAAAAATTCCTCCTGCTCTAGATTTGTCTCTTATTGCATAATAATCAGCAGGATATTTTTGAAGAAATCTCTTTACATTTTCTTCATTATTATTTTTAAACAATTGTTCTGGAAATTTATTTAATCCTAATTTATTTATTTTATCAATGCTTTCTAATTTATTTTTTATTATCATAATTGCACCTCGTTTAAAAGAATTTAATATAATTATTATACCACATTCCCAATAATTAGTACTATAATTCCATATCATTATCTATTAATCTAGATTCTCTATCCATTTCTGTAGATCTTTCTTTAGTACCCAATATACCTCTCATTTGTTTATCATCTAAAATACTCTTACCATATAGCTCATAAGCAACTCCATAATATTTATCTTGTTTTTCCTTATTCCAACACATTTTATCAGCAAAGAAATGATATAATCTTTCCAAAATTTAGTTTTGCTTTTGCATTTTTCTGGATATTTGATAGAATTGATAAAGTCTATATCTCTTTTAAATAAAATATCATTAGGAGTAAATTTTAACTTTTCACATACCTCACTAGTATTTAATTTATCTTCTATATCTTCAATTACTTTTTCAACTTTTTTCGTTCTTCATTATATTCTTTTAAAGTAAATACTTCATTTATATATACTTCTTTAATCTTTCAAATTTAGATTTTTGATTCTTTAATTCTTTTTGTAATTCTTCAATCGGATTTTCAATTTTTTATTTTATCATAGGTAAAAAAAATTGATTTACTACAGAATCATATTCAACAATAGAATCCATATATTGATCTATTATTTTTTCTATTTCATTTTCTTTATAAGTAATCTTATAATCATTACAATAAT
>ERZ827440.414-NODE-414-length-61595-cov-14.810156_pt1 | contig 61595 bp, 48 predicted proteins | sample MGYA00519774_ERZ827440 | MGnify/ENA primary metagenome ERZ827440 (study PRJEB31778, sample SAMEA3449302) | human gut metagenome | biome: human gut; feature: human-associated habitat; material: faeces | place: United Kingdom | collected 2010/2012 ... | reverse complement strand
ACCTGTAACCGGCTGATCCGTAGTCAGCTACTCTATTCAGTTGAGCTACGCGGCCTTGTTTGTTTTACGGGTGCAAAGATACGTACTTTTTTTGAATTAGCAAGAGATACGCAAACTTTTTTTGAAAAAAATTACTCGATAAACCGATAATTAAACAGCTGCCAGCCGAGTGTCAACCCCACATTCCACTCCTTTTTTGGTGAGCTATAATGATTTACATATGCAGATATTGCTCCAAAGGGCAATTGGCATATTACAGAAATTTCTCCTATATATTCAAAGCGCGAAAACGCTTTTCCATAATAAGCTTTGTTCAATGCATTCTTTTTAATAGGAAATATCGGTACGAAACCATAAAATTCAGAACGGAATTGGAACATATCATTGAAAACAAAAATAGGCTTGATACCCGCTGCCAAGAATTGGTTGGCCCGGAATGCTTCATTATACATCAGCTTACTATGAGGAGTAGGAGAAAAATCTGCCGCCTGCAACATGGTTGCCGTATAATTCTCCGAAAAGTTCTTCGATGAATACAACATCTCTGCCATCCATCCCAAAGTAAATTTGGGACTCATAGTATGATAGGCATATTTCATATAAGAAATTTGCAGCCAAGATTGCCTTTCTTTAGTCGTAACACTCGTTTCCGTCGGATTTCCCGGTATAAATTTCTCCTTTCCGCTAAAGACCTGTGCCACCAGTTTTTCAAAATACCCTTTAGTGGCATACTGTCGTGCATTCAGCGTACTCCCATAAAAGCCGATAGCCCCTCCCAAAAGGTTGTAGGTACTCCTATCCGAACGGTCCTTGTCAAAATTAATCACGCTGGACTGAAAGTAATTGTCTTGAAGTTTCCCATATCCGATGCTTATTTCCGCCCGTTTATTGGCCAAAAAAGGCAAGGCTACCATCAGCTTGACAAAACGTTCATCTTTAGAGTTAAAAGAGGGCTTATCATTCTTAGAAAAGAGTTTGTCCTTTTTATAATAATCGAACGTACTTAAAGAAGCAATAAGGCGGTAGGAGGTTGGAATACGGGTAGGAAGGTCTATCTTGGCCATAAGCTGCGCATTATTATATACCTTGCCAATCTGGCCGTCAAGGGTTATTTCTTTGGAATAATAATTCAAGTCCTGATAACCCAACCCCAAATAAATCTGATTAGAGCTGGTTGTCGATACACTTCCACCCATCCTTACAGAAAAATTATCTTCCATTTTCACTTTCAGATGCAGCGAATACAAGTCGTTTTCAGAATCATATACAGCATGAGGTATAATCTCCGATATCATATTATCAGACAGCAAACGGAAATATCCACGTTTCAAATCTTCATATGTAAACACCTCATGGTCTTCGTCATGAAATTCTTTTTTGATATACGCCTGCTGTTGTGGATTGGCGCCCTCTATATAGATGTCCCTAAAGCGGAATTGAGGCAAATTACTGCGGTAGACCAACCGCCTTAAACGAACATTTTCCGCACTTACCCTCCGATGAATACGGCCTTTTATAGAATCCATTAAACTGATAGTCCGGTTATAGCCGATATCGTGCAACTCCTGCAAACGGTCAAAGTCCAAAAGGCTTACATCGTCATACTTGAATGTCATAATAATGCCTAAAGAATCCGGAAGAGTATAATCCGTCTTCTGCATAATCATATTTTCAAGCTGGCTCATCAAATCGTTCTCTTTCGGCTTACCGGGGTTGGCGGCTACCACGCTACCTATGATGACTTCCGGTTTAAAGTCCTCACGCATAATATCTGTGGGGAAATTATTATAAATTCCACCGTCATAAGCTAAAACGCTATCAATCTCTATCGGTTTGAAAACAAACGGAAAACTCATGGAAGCGCGTACCGCATCTCCCAAATCTCCTCTACGCATAATCAACGGTTTCTTGTTATATACATCGGAGGCAATACACCGGAAAGGCACAAACAGGCGGTTAAAATCGCCGCTGCATGCAGCCGTAGCCCGTGCAAATAGCTCCACAAAGACCAGATTCATCTGAATGGGATTTACCATGCTTGTAGGAAGTATCTGAGGCTTGATATGCAGCGAGTCCTTAAAGGAGAAACGGATATTGAAAAACTCCGGGGTCGGCCGGTTCTGTTTGAAATAATACCCGTATTCGGGTTCTACCTGTCCTGAATACCAGCGTTTGAAGTCTTCGGAACGCAATAAAGCCTCCATATCATCGGGAGAGTACCCCATAGCATAGAGTGAACCTATGATAGCTCCCATAGAAGTACCCGTAATGTAGTCGATAGGAATATTGTTTTCCTCCAAAGCGCGAATGATACCGATATGGGTCATGCCTTTCGCACCTCCGCCACTCAAAACAAGTCCTACTTTCTGAGCTTGCACAAACGGCAGAAGCAATAAACAGACTGACAAAAACAAAAAAAATCTTTTCATGAATACGGTTTCGAGTGAAATATACTAATTTATTCAATGCTCAAATATAGACAATTGTTTCCAAAAACCTCGTATCCAACGAAAAAAAACAGACCTATTACGAAAAAACAGACAAAAAAAGGGCATTACAACTCATATTAGCTGCAATGCCCTGTTATAATAGAAATCTAAAGGGGCTTATTTAATCAAATCGATGCTTCTCTTTACAAAATTATTCAAAGCTTCACCTTTCAACATGCCATTTTGAAGCAATGCCAAATCAATAAGTTGACGGACAACCTTATTCTGAGCGGCATAGTCGGCAAACAATCCATTTTTCCGGTTTTTCAAATCTTCCCACTTCTTATCCAAATCATTTACCTCATCCTTTTCGGTTGTAGGAATATCCTCATCTTTCTTGCCCTCCTGCTTCTTTTTCAATTCATTACGACGAGTATTTACATCGTCCATTTCTTTTTGAATCGGAGCAACGGCAGCCGCACATTCCTTGTCTTCATCAGCCAGAATCTCTTTTACCAGCTTATGGTCGGCATTCAATACCAGGTTGAACATGTCCGGCATTTCGCCATAGAAACTCATTCCTGCCTGGATATTAGCCATTTCTTTCATACGACGCATGTACTCGCTTTGAGTAATCATGACCGGTGAAGCATTTTCACCCAAAGCTTGAGCCATTACATTGAACTCTGTCTTTTCTATCTGCGGCAACTGGCTCTTGAAGATAACAGAGAGAACCTCCTGTTTATCGGCTTCCAAGACATCTTTCGCCTTGTCTTCCTTCACTATCAGATTGTCAACGACATCACTGTCTACACGGGTGAAACGCACTTTCTCGAACTTTTGCTCCAGCATGCTTACCATGGCAACATCAAGCTGGCCGCCCATCAACAGCACATTATATCCCTTATTCTTGGCAGCCTCGATATAGCTGTATTGCTCGTCTTTGTTGTTGGCATACAGATAAATCAGATTACCATCCTTATCCGTCTGGCTATCCTTTATCAAGGTCTTATACTCTTCGAAGGTATAATACTTGTCGTCCGTATCGGAAAGAAGGGCGAAATCCTTTGCTCTATCATAGAAATCCTCTTGTGTGAGCATTCCGTAGTTGATGAAGATTTTCAAATCGTTCCACTTCTCTTCAAATTGCTTACGGTCGTTCTTGAATATGGATTGCAAGCGGTCGGATACTTTCTTCGTAATATATGTAGAGATTTTCTTCACATTGGAGTCACTTTGCAAATAGGAACGGGACACGTTCAGCGGAATATCCGGCGAATCGAGTACACCGTGCAGCAATGTCAGAAAGTCCGGAACAATACCCTCTACAGAGTCCGTTACATAGACCTGATTGCAATAAAGCTGGATTTTGTTCTTGTTCAACTCTATATTGCTCTTTACCTTCGGGAAGTACAGAATACCAGTAAGATGGAACGGATAATCCACGTTCAGATGTATCCAGAACAAGGGTTCATCGGACATCGGATAGAGGTCGCGATAGAACTTCTTGTAATCCTCGTCTTTTAATTCGCTGGGCTTCAGCGTCCACAACGGATTAGCGTTATTAATGATGTTATCTTCGGATGTTTCAACCTGCTTGCCGTCTTTCCATTCTTTTTTCTTGCCGAATGCAACGGGAATAGGGAGGAAGCTGCAATACTTCTTCAAAAGAGAAGAGATGCGCGCTTCTTCAAGGAACTCCTTGCAATCGTCGTCTATATAAAGAACGATATCCGTACCGCGTTCTGCCTTGTCCGTATCTTCGATGGTAAACTCCGGACTACCGTCGCAAGTCCATTTCACGGCTTTAGCACCATCCTGATAGGATTTGGTGATGATTTCGACCTTCTTGGCAACCATAAAAGCCGAGTAAAAGCCAAGTCCGAAATGACCGATAATGGCATTGGCATCATTCTTATATTTCTCCAGGAAGTCGTTGGCTCCCGAGAATGCAATCTGATTGATGTATTTATCTATTTCTTCTGCCGTCAGGCCGATACCACGATCGGATACGGTAATCGTATCCTTGCCTAAAGACACATGCACGGTCAAATCACCGAGTTCACCCTTAAACTCACCGATAGAAGCCAATGTTTTAAGTTTCTGGGTAGCATCGACGGCATTAGAGACTAACTCACGAAGGAAGATTTCATGGTCACTGTACAAAAACTTTTTGATAACGGGGAAGATATTCTCTGTAGTTACCCCAATATTTCCTTTTTGCATACTAAGTTTATATTTTTAGATTTGTATTTTTATTGTTTTGGCAAACTGAACACAAAAAAAATGCCAGTCCCGAAGAACTGACATTTTGACTGTTTTATTATAAAGGCTTGTTATGCTTTGATTATACTCAACTCGTCTTTTTCCTTATCGACAGAAACATTAACCGTATCACCGGGCTGTAATCCGGCAGACACAATCAGCTCCGAAAGTCCGTCTTCCAGATAATTCTGAATGGCACGCTTCAACGGACGGGCGCCAAACTGCACATCGTAGCCTTTGGTAGCAAGGAATCTCTTGGCTTCATCATCTACAACCATCTTATAACCAATGGCTTCAATCCGTTCATACAAACCTTTCAGCTCTATGTCTACAATCTTCGTAATGGCATCCAACGAAAGCTGGTCAAACGTTATGATTTCATCCAGACGGTTCAGGAACTCAGGAGCAAAGGTCTTGTTCAATGCTTTCTGAATCACACTGCGCGAGTACTCGTTATCATCCGTACGTGCCTGTGCCGCAAAACCTACACCACGACCGAACTCTTTCAACTGGCGGGTACCGATATTGGAGGTCATGATGATGACTGTATTCTTAAAGTCAATCGTTCTGCCATAATTGTCAGTAAGACGTCCCTCGTCCAACACCTGCAACAAGATATTGAACACATCCGGGTGAGCTTTTTCAATTTCGTCCAACAGCACTATGGAATAAGGTTTCCGGCGTACCTTCTCTGTCAACTGCCCGCCTTCCTCATAACCGACATACCCCGGGGCCGCTCCAATCATACGGGACACCGTATATTTCTCCATATATTCGCTCATATCAATGCGTATCAGCGCATCGCTGGAACCAAACATATATTTAGCCAACTGCTTGGCCAAATGCGTTTTACCCACGCCGGTAGGACCGAGAAACATAAACGTTCCGATAGGGCGGTTAGGGTCTTTCAAGCCTACACGGCTGCGCAGGATGGCTTTGGTAAGTTTCTCTATCGCAGCATCCTGAGCCACAACTTTTGCCTGCAAATCTTCTTTCATACCTGCAAGCTTAAGACCTTCCGCCTGAGCCATACGTTGCACCGGAATACCGGACATCATCGATATGACATTGGCTATTTCTTCCTCTCCAACAAGCTGACGGTCGTCTTTGAGACGTGCTTCCCATTCCTCTTTCATTTCATCCAGGCGAGCGGAAAGTTCTTTCTCTCTATCCCGATAACTGGCAGCCAGTTCAAAGTTCTGCGACTTTACGGCTTCAGCCTTCAAAACACGTGCGTCTTCTATCAGCTTTTCCTGCTCTTCAATCTCTTTGGGAACATTAATGTTCGTCAGATGCACACGCGAACCGGCTTCGTCCAAAGCATCAATGGCTTTATCCGGGAAGTTACGGTCGGTTATATAACGCTCTGCCAACTTGACACATGCCTCTAACGCTTCGTCCGTATAGCTCACGTTATGGTGGTCTTCGTACTTCTCTTTTATGTTTCTCAGTATCTGGAGCGTTTCTTCCGGAGTAGTGGGCTCTACTATAACTTTCTGAAAACGACGCTCCAAAGCACCGTCTTTCTCGATATTCTTTCTGTATTCGTCAAGCGTGGTAGCACCGATACATTGTATTTCGCCGCGAGCCAAAGCCGGCTTCAACATATTGGCTGCATCCATAGAACCGGCAGCTGCACCGGCGCCTACAATAGTATGAATCTCGTCTATGAACAAGATTACGTTCGGATTCTTCTGCAACTCGTTGATAATGGAGCGGATGCGCTCTTCAAACTGTCCGCGGTATTTGGTTCCGGCTACCACAGAGGCCATATCGAGCATTACCACCCGCTTGTCAAACAAGATACGGGATACTTTCTTTTGAACGATACGCAGTGCCAATCCCTCTACAATAGCCGACTTGCCGACACCCGGCTCACCAATCAGCACCGGGTTGTTTTTCTTACGACGACTCAATATCTGCGCCAAGCGTTCTATCTCACGCTCACGCCCTACAACCGGATCGAGCTTGCCTTCTTCTGCCGCACGGGTCATGTCCGTACCGAAATTATCCAGGACCGGAGTATCATTGGAAGACTTCTTCGATGCAGTCTGTGCAGAAGAAGCCGCACCCTGTCCTGCATCGCGAGAGGGATGGGACATATTCATGTCTTCATCGTCTTCTTCCTCTTCTTCCGGAAATCCCATACCAGCATTCGGGTTGGTAGATTGCATTGTAAGCTGTTCAAATACAGTTTGATAATTCACCCGATTTTCTTCCAGGACGGTAGCAGCCAGGTTGTCGCCATCCTTCAGTATAGCCAACAACACATGTTCGGCATCGGCTGTTGCACTCTTTAAAATACGCGCTTCCAGAATGCACATCTTCAATATCTTAGCGGCCATTGGCGACAATGGCACATCCGCATCGGGCAATAGGGTATCGTCTTCGGCATCTCTCAAGAAGCTTTCAATGCGCTTTTTTACTTGCTTCAAGTCTATATCGAGTTTCATCAATATCTCGATAGCTTTTCCTCCGCCGTCACGTAGCATGCCGAGCAGAAGATGCTCCGGGCCGATATATCTATTTCTCAGTCGGTTGGCTTCCTCCTTGCTATAAGTTATAATATCAGAAACTCTTTGTGAAAATTGATTGTTCATATAATTTTTATCTCCTTAATTAAAGGTTTTGACTGACAAAGATACGCATTTCTTTATATTGCATACCATAAACTGGATTAATAATATACAAATCCCGTGCCATAAATCACATCTTTCCGGTTCGCCCTACACATTATATTATAATACGTGGGAATTTCATCCGTACCAACGGTTGGTATTCGATGTACCAACCTAAGAAACTTCATATACCTAAGCTTGGTACGGCTCGTACCTTAGTAAGGTACACCGAGTACCAAAGGGAGGTATCTTTCTGGTACTTGTATCTGTCTTATTTTTAACCGATTATACATCAAACGGAAAACCATACGTCCAAACGGGGTTTCAAGCATGGAAATCTGCAACAAAGTTTATGAGGGAAAACTTTTGTATATCGTAAAAAAGCAGTACTTTAGCGTGGTTTTTCACAAACCCGCAAATGTATAATTAATAATCTTTTTAAATGCTTGAACAAGACAGAATTATAAAGATTAACATCGAGGAGGAAATGAAGTCATCGTACATTGACTACTCCATGTCGGTCATTGTTTCACGTGCCCTTCCGGATGTTAGAGATGGTTTTAAACCTGTTCACCGAAGAATTCTTTTCGGTATGATGGGACTGGGAAATACGTCGGATAAACCCTATAAGAAATCTGCGAGAGTTGTCGGTGAGGTATTAGGTAAATATCACCCGCACGGTGACTCATCCGTATATGGCGCTCTCGTCCGTATGGCACAGCCGTGGGCTATGCGCTACATGCTTGTAGACGGACAAGGCAACTACGGTTCTGTGGATGGTGACAGCGCAGCCGCCATGCGTTACACGGAATGCCGCTTGCAAAAGATTGGAGAAGAAATGATGCAGGATCTTGATAAAGAGACTGTAGACATGCAAACCAACTTCGACGACTCGTTGCTGGAACCCACCGTAATGCCAACCCGCATTCCGAATCTTCTTGTCAACGGTGCTTCCGGTATCGCCGTAGGTATGGCTACGAATATGCCGACCCATAATCTGTCCGAAGTGATAGATGCCTGCGTCGCATATATCGACAACAATGATATTGACATCGAAGATTTGATGACTTACGTCAAAGCTCCTGACTTCCCGACAGGCGGTTATATATATGGTATGAGCGGTGTGCGCGAAGCCTACATGACCGGTCGCGGACGTGTTGTAATGCGCGCCAAGGCTGAGATTGATACATCTTCCACGCATGACAAAATCGTTGTAACCGAAATCCCTTACGGAGTAAATAAGGCCGAATTAATCAAATCCATCGCTGATTTGGCCAACGAAAAGAAGATAGAGGGCATTTCCAATGCCAACGACGAGTCTGACCGCGAAGGTATGCGCATCGTCATCGACGTAAAACGCGATGCCAACGCCAGTGTAGTGCTGAACAAGCTCTACAAGATGACATTGTTGCAGACTTCCTTCGGCGTAAACAACGTAGCATTGGTACACGGACGTCCTCGTTTGCTGAACCTGAAAGACCTCATCAAGTATTTCGTAGAGCATCGTCACGACGTAGTTATCCGCCGTACACAATATGATTTGCGTAAAGCTAAAGAACGTGCCCATATCTTAGAAGGTTTGATTATCGCATCGGACAATATTGACGAGGTAATCAAAATCATCCGTGCCGCCAAAACTCCGAATGACGCAATCAGCGGTTTGATGGAGCGTTTTGAATTGACTGAAATCCAATCGCGCGCCATCGTAGAAATGCGTCTGCGCCAGTTAACCGGACTCATGCAGGACCAACTCCATGCCGAGTATGAGGAAATCCAAAAGCAGATTGCTTATCTGGAAGAAATCCTCGTTAACGACGAACTCTGCCGCAAGGTTATCAAAGATGAATTAATCGAGATTAAAACTAAATACGGTGATGAACGCCGCTCTGAAATAGTTTATTCGTCGGAAGAATTCAACCCGGAAGATTTCTATGCAGACGATGAAATGATTATTACCATTTCTCATATGGGATATATCAAGCGTACGCCGTTAAGCGAATTCCGTGCCCAAAACCGCGGTGGGGTAGGTTCTAAGGGAACAGAGACACGCGATGAGGACTTTGTAGAACATATATATCCTGCAACAATGCACAATACCATGATGTTCTTCACTCAAAAAGGTAAGTGCTATTGGCTGAAAGTATATGAGATACCCGAAGGAACCAAAAACTCTAAGGGACGCGCCATTCAGAACCTGTTGAATATAGACTCTGATGACGCCGTAAATGCATACCTGCGCGTGAAGAACCTGAACGACCAGGATTTCATTAACAGTCATTATGTACTGTTCTGCACAAAGAATGGCGTCATTAAGAAAACATTGCTCGAACAATATTCCCGTCCTCGCCAAAATGGTGTCAATGCCATTACAATCCGCGAAGATGACCGCGTAATCGAGGTGCGCATGACTAACGGTGACAACGAGATTATCATTGCCAATCGTAACGGACGTGCCATCCGTTTCCACGAAAGTGCCGTACGCGTAATGGGACGTACAGCTACCGGTGTACGCGGCATGACGCTCGATGAAGACGGACAAGACGAAGTTGTCGGAATGATTTGCATCAAAGACCCTGAAACTGAGACAATCATGGTTGTGTCAGAACAAGGATACGGTAAGCGTTCCGATATTGAGGATTATCGTAAGACGAACCGTGGCGGTAAAGGTGTAAAAACTATGAATATCACCGATAAAACCGGTAAACTGGTAACAATCAAGTCTGTAACAGATGAGAACGATTTAATGATTATCAATAAATCGGGTATCACCATCCGTCTGAAAGTAGCAGATGTTCGTATAATGGGACGTGCTACGCAGGGAGTACGACTGATTAATCTTGAAAAACGTAATGATGAAATTGGCTCCGTATGTAAAGTTACCTCAGAAACCGAAGAGGATATCATTGCAGAAGAGGATAGCGATGCATCAGAAAAAACTCAAAACGATATAGTAAACAATGAAAATGAAGAATAGACACAATATTAATTTAAAATTTTCTACAATCATGAAAAGAGTATTATTTTCAATGGTTTTACTACTTGCGGCAGGCTTTACCTTCGCTCAGGAAAAGAGCGTGAAAGAGGCAAAAAGCATCGCTAACGACGTAAAACCGGATTTTGCACAAGCAGAGAAGCTCATCAATGAAGCTCTGAACAATGCTGAAACCAAAGACAACGCCGAAACATGGGATGTAGCCGGCTTTATTCAAAAGAGAATCAATGAAAAGGAAATGGAGAATGCTTATTTAAGAAAGCCTTATGATACTCTTAAAGTGTATAACAGCGCACTGAATATGTGCAAATACTACTTTAAATGCGATGAACTTGCACAGATTCCTAACGAAAAAGGTAAAATCAAAAATAAGTTCAGAAGATCGAACAGTGCTGCTATATTAGCTGCGCGTCCCAACCTGATTAATGGTGGTATCCAGTTCTTTAATTTAGATAAGAATAAAGAGGCTTTGGATTTCTTCGCAACTTATGTAGACATTGCCATCAATCCTATGTTTGAAAAGGAGAATCTGCTTCAAACAGATACTGTATTGCCCCAAATTGCTTATTATGCAAGCTTAGCTGCAGCCAAAATGGAAGATTATCCAAGCGTGTTGAAATATGCACCTTATGCAAAGGAGGACAAAGAAGTGGGTAAATATGCCATGGAATTTATTTCTACAGCATTGAAAGCTCAAGGGGATACTGTCAAGTGGATCGCTTCCTTAAAAGATGGTATTCAAAAGTATCCTGAACATTCATTCTTCTTTGGACATCTGATTGATTATTATAGCAATAATAATAAGTTTGACGAAGCAATGCAGTTTGCAGATGATATGTTGGCTAAAGATCCTAATAACACATTCTATTTGTACGTAAAAGGATACCTTTATCATAACATGAAAGATTATGAAAAAGCCATTGAATTCTACAACAAAACCATTAAAGTAGATCCTAATTATGCAGAAGCATATTCCAACTTGGGCTTAATCTATTGCCTGCAAGCTCAGGATTTCTCTGAAAAAGCTACTACTGATGTCAATAATCCAAAATACAAAGAAGACCAAGCTACACTGAAAGTTTTCTATGAAAAGGCAAGACCTAATTATGAAAAAGCAAGAGAACTGAAACCTGAACAGAAAGATTTGTGGCTAAATGGATTATACAGAGTTTATTACAACTTACAAATGGGTCCTGAATTTGATGAAATAGAAAAATTGATGCAATAATTGAATTGCTACTATTACCAAAGATAGCTTGAAGTAAGCTATCTTTGGTATAATTTTCTTCCAAATTAGAGAAGGATAAAGGTTTATTTTAGTTTATGGTGTTATATACATTAAACATAATATTGATATTACACCATTTACATTTTTTACTTTACATTTGCGCCGTAACCAATTACAAACGTTATGGCGCATTCTTTTTTAAAGCAGTATTCAAAGCAGTTCCGTATGATAAAAGTTCATTATATGGACTTTGAAGACCGTTTCCATGTGAAAACATTCAAGGATTGTTCACTTATTGAAGCTTCTAACGTATTTAAGGCTTATGCCCGTGCTTTTGGTTGGATTTTCTTAAGCTATGAAACATTTGATTATTAACCTTTAAATATTTCAGTTATGGACAATCAGAAAATTTACAAAACTCTTGAGATTATAGTCAAGGCGGTATTAGCGATTGCCGCCTTATGGCTTTGTATCTCATGTACTATGTCTATGAGTATCAGTAAAAACAATATGAACAGTTCTCAATCTACAGAACAGTCGCAGGCTACCTCTGTGGATAGTACAAAAGTTGATGTTGATTATAAGTAATGGCGCTATTTAACCCTTTTTGTAAGTGTCTCAACCCTCAAAGGATAGTTAACCCTTATACGCATGAGTGTATGACCGTTCCTTGTGGAAAGTGTAAAGCTTGCATTCTTGCTAAAAACTCCCGTTACGCGTTCCAATGTGATTTAGAAAGCTATTGTTCTATGCATACCGTTTTCGTTACTCTCACCTACGCTCCCAACTATCTGCCTGTTGCCACTCCTATGTATCTGGGCGATAATACTGATTTCGGTCTGTTGTGCCGTTATGATTTGGTAGACTTTGAAACAGGTGAAAGTCTTGGTGTATTTGAGTCTGAGTCCTCGCAATTGGAATTGCTTCAACAAAAGTTCAATCTATGTGGTTCTATCCCCTACCTTAGAAAAACTGATTTACAATTATTTTTAAAAAGATTTCGTTACTATGTTACTAAACGGTTGCCCAAAGAAAAAGTGCGTTACTATGCCGTTGGCGAATACGGCCCCGTACACTTCCGCCCGCATTATCATCTTCAAAGGTTGGGTCAAGGCTTTTTGCAAGGTGAACGCTCGAAAGTATATGAGCTTACCCCTCGCGACTTTATTAAGCGAAGCCTCGTGCTCAATGGAAAATATAAAGAATTTGATGTCTGGCGGTCGGCTTACTCTTACTTCTATCCCAAATGTCGAGGATACATTGATAAATCTGCACACGAACGTGCTTATAGCTACCGAACTTATGATACAGCGCGGCATCTATTCCCGTCCTGTGAAACAACATTCGCGTTGGCGAAAGAAGTAGCTACATTTTAAATTATTTAATGACCGTATCAAGCATAAGGAACTGAATGATTTAAATAAGATTTTCATTAATGAAAATAAATAGTATTAACCTTTAATTGTGTTGTTATGGCAAATATTATGTCTATCAAAAGTCTTAGAAACAAGACTTCCCGAAATGGTTTTGACCTTTCTACGAAACGAAATTTTACGGCTAAAGCTGGTGAATTACTGCCTATATGGTGTAAAGAGGTTCTACCTGGTGATAGCTTTAAAATCAATCTTAAATCTTTTACTCGTACACAACCCATTAATACGGCTGCGTTTGCTCGTATGCGTGAGTATTACGATTTCTTTTTTGTGCCTTATGATTTGTTGTGGAACAAGGCTAATACGGCGTTGACACAAATGTATGATAATCCCCAACATGCTGTATCTCTTGACTCTACTAAACCTTTTGCACTTAATGGAGATATGCCTTATACGGATTGTAAGTCTATTGCTGATTACGTTTCTAAGATGTCGGCTGATGTTGAGCAATATTACGGTAAGAACTATTTTAATTATCCACGTGTAGACGGTACTATAAAATTACTTGAATATCTTGGATACGGTAATTTCTCACCTTTTGCTAAATCTTCTTGGTCTGAAAGTCCGTTAATGGCTAATTTGGAATTGAATTTGTTTGGTTTGCTTGGATATCAGAAGATATACGCGGACTATTATCGTGATAGTCAATGGGAAAAAATTTCTCCGTCTACTTTTAATGTTGATTATCTTGCTGGTGATAATATGAAAGTAGATTTCTCGGACACTACTTTGTCGTCTTTCAAGGAAAATTATAATTTCTTTGATTTGCGTTATTGTAATTGGCAAAAGGATTTGTTCCATGGTGTTGTACCTCGCCAACAATATGGTGATACTGCTGTTGTTCAAACTTCTGATGCTGTAGCTGGTTCTCCAACGGAATTTTCTATTCTTGCGCTTCGTCAAGCTGAATTTTTACAAAAATGGAAAGAAATCACTCAATCGGGTAGTAAAGATTATAAAGACCAGATAGAGAAACACTGGGGTGTTTCTGCTGCTGATGGTTTTTCTGAATTGTCTACATATCTCGGTGGTATTGCTTCAAGTCTTGACATCAACGAGGTTGTAAATAGTAATATTACTGAGTCATTCGCGGCTGATATTGCCGGTAAAGGTACTGGCACTTCCAACGGTTATATTGATTTTCAAGCTGGTGCGCGTTATGGTATGCTATTTTGTATTTACCATTGTTTGCCTCTTCTTGACTATACGTCTGATTTTGTGAATAATTCATTTATGCGTATTAACGCTGCGGATTATGCTATACCAGAATTTGACCGTGTTGGCATGGAAGCTGTTCCACTGTTTAAAATGTTTAACCCGGCCGTGCTTGGCAATAGCCAGTATGCCTCAAAAATTATAGGTTATGCTCCTCGCTATATCGACTATAAAACGGATGTTGATATTTCTATGGGTGCTTTTAAGACTACCCTTAAAAATTGGGTTATCTCTTATGGTAATCAGTCTATTTTGGATCAATTGGGATATGAAGATTTTAGCGTAGAAACTCCGGACTTTCCGGTTAATTATACAATGTTTAAAGTTAATCCTAACTGTTTGGATACCTTATTTGCGGTTAATGCTGACTCTTCGATAAATACTGACCAATTTTTGTGTAGCACTTTTTTTGATGTTAAGGCTGTCCGTAATCTTGATACGGATGGATTACCTTACTAGTGTATAAAATCATACATATTTTATATAAAATCGTACATATTTACTAATTTATAAAGATATTTTACTATGTGGTGTACAAAACGTGAAGTTTTTCCAGTTGAGCGTAAATCTCATTGCTATAATGTTTCTAGCAAAGAGCTTAAACAAAGTGAGTTTTTGGAACAATCCCCTGTTAATGAATTTGTTATTCAAGAAAATGAAGTAAACGGCGTGAAATCTATTCGTTGTAGTTCTGATATTTATATGCTGTTCAACCAACAGCGATTGGATCGCATGAGTAAAGAGCGTTTGGTTGCTCACTTTGAGAAACTTTCGGTGAATGAACCTAAAATGCGTGAATTGCGTTCTAAATTGAGTGACGACCAATTGTGTAGTTTTGTGAAATCACGGTTTATACAGTCGCCGTCTGAGCTGATGGCATGGTCTCAATATCTGATGAGTTCGCAAGATGAGATGATAGCGGCCGCCGCTGCCGAACAGCAGACCGAACAGCCTGCTAAGTATGAGGTAGACCCGACTCAAGAACCCTAAATATATTTTTTTCCTTTTCTTTCGAGACGTGCAAAAAAGCAATGCAGGGAAAAAATATACGTTTGGCGTTCTGTAGTAAAAATTGTTAAATGTGCGTGTGCGTTTACGCGCGCGTATATTTAACGATTTTTGGTACAGGTTGATAAACGGATATTTTAGCCCTACTTTATCTTTGCACATCTTGAGAGATAAGGAAAAATTTATAATTCGCGAGCTCGGGAGAGCGAGCACCGCTCTGCCATCTTGGATGGCGCCTCCGAATGCATTGCGTGCGAAGCGGAAGCCGCAAACACAGCGTAGCAAGCGGAGCGAGCGAAGCGATGCGGAGCTTTCTACTGATTTTTTTATTATTATATTTTATGTATCCCCCCCGATGTTTAACTTAAAAATATTTGTATTATGGGAGCTGCTGCAATGACTGGTGTTGTTGGTTCTGCAATCGGTGCAGGTGCGTCACTTATTGGCGGTGCTGGTACAACTGCCGCGCAAAATGCTGCAAATAAAGAGATTGCGCAAATGAACAATGCATTTAATGAAAAAATGTTTGATAAACAAGTTGCGTACAATAAGGAAATGTATCAACAACAACTTGGCGACCAATGGAAGTTTTATGACGATACAAAGCAAAATGCTTGGAAGCTTTATGAAGACCAGAAGCAAAATAATTGGGATTTGGTTAAAAATCAACAACAATTTCAGATGGATATGTGGAATAAGACGAACGAATATAATTCGCCAGCAGCCCTACGTGAACGTATTGAAGCCGCTGAATTAAATCCATACGCGATGTTGAACAGCAGTTCTTTTGGAACTGCTTCTACAATGTCGGGTTCTGCTGGTGCTGCTCCTTCTGGTGCTGCCCCCTCCGGTGGCGCTCCATCTGTACAAGGTGTTACGCCGCCTACCGCTACCTCCTACTCTGCTGATTATTCTGGTATCACTGCCGGACTTGGCCGTGCTATTGACGTGTTGTCTTCTATGCCTGACCGCAAGGTAAAAGAAGCACAAGCGGATAACTTGCGTGTTGAGGGTAAATACATTGCCGGAAAAGCTATGGCTCAGATACTTCAAATGAAGACGGAAGCCAAAACTAAAGAAGCGCGTTTGGCTATGGATGAGTTAGTTAATGATATTCGTAAAAATTTAATGACTTCGCAAATGGCTGTAAATGACCAAAATATAGCCGAAAGCAAAGCGCGTACGCAATTGTCTGTTACTGAAAATCTAATGCGTCAAAAGCAACTTGATTTCTTGCCACAGCAACAAAAGATAGAGCTTGCGCAGGCTGCTGCTGATATTGCCTTTAAGCGTTCTGCTGGTTATTTGAATAACGTTAAAGTCCAACATGAAATTAAGAAGATAGCCGAAACAATGGCTCGTACTTCGGAAACTACTCAACGTACGGAAAATTTAAAAACTGAAAATATGATACAAGGTGATAACTATAGGTTTAATTCTCAGACTTATGGTAAGCGTGTACGTATTATTGAGGAAACCTTAGAGGAAATTACTCGTCGTTCTCGCCCGTCTAATTGGTTCCAAATGATGGGTATGCCTTTTAAAGGTTCTAATGGTACGGTGCATAATTGGTAATATATTGTTATATTTGTACCAAAATATTATATTATGCTATATACTGTTATTATTCTTGTTATTACTGTTTTAATTTTGTTTGACCGGATTTCTAAGTGAAACCTACGTCATTTTCCCGGAGGGCGGCCGATTAATGATTTCGGCCGTCTTCTTTCTTGTCCTATTATACGAAAAATGACAGGCCTATGAATTACTCAATAAAATGGTGTCCTATCCCCTTTCATGACCTTATGGAGATATTCGATTTTCTACAACACCTATCCGTTGTGCGGTTATATCAGTTTGACGGTGCGGACATTCTTCTGAATGGTCGGCCCATTCTTCATCTCATGGTCTATTATGACGGTTTTTACCGGATAACTTATAAGACCTTACGTTTATAATGTATTATTATGTTAAATACAATATTGCATTTGTGAAAGTATACTAAATATTCTATTGATATTACACCATAAACATAGGAAATGGGATATGTAATAGTATAACCATGAAAAGATAAAAAATAAGTGGACTCCACTAAAACTAATTCAGCATTTAGCGGTAGCCCACATCCTTACCTAGACAGATTAAAATTATCATTTCAATTAGGCCGCCCATAGATAACCAGCAATGGTGTATCAGAATGGAAAATCATTTTTCTGGCAATTCCTGGATTAAACAAACGAGAAAATATATTTCGCTTATATGATGTCAATGTAATAATATCTATGTGATTAGTTTTAATATATTCATCCAAGCTATTAAGGAAATCATCATTCTTCACTACATCATAATGAATTTCCAATTGCGGATACTGTTTTTGGAAATACTCTTTAATGCCACCCAACTTTATCTCATTCCAAGTGTCTTTTACATCAGCTAAGTGTATTAAAGAAACTGAGAAACAAAATGGCTTTAAACTATTGATTAATGAATCAAAAGCTATCAAGTCGCGCTGGTCAAAATTCGTAATAAATGCAATACGTTTCACAGCGTTAAATTCTTTGAACGGTGTATTCTCCGGAATGGCTAAAACCGGTACGCGACTACGCTCGATAACTTCAGCGGTTACACTACCAATCAAATCAATATCTTTCTGATTCTTACCACGTGTTCCCATGATGATAATTCTCGGACGATTTTCTTTAGAATAGCGTAATATCTCTTCTTCTGGAATGCCTTCTCTCAATACGCAAGTGTATTTTATATCAGGAAACTCTCCGGATGTAACTTTAGCTTTTACTTTATCGGACAAAGCATTCAAATCCGAATGTACTTTCTGCAATATATTCCGGACATTCTCTTCATCACTCAACTGATAGTTAAAAACATCACCGTATGGCAATGAAGTCGCATAGATAGGTGTAAAATATACATGAAGCAAAACTACTTCAGCATCTATGTTTTTTGCAAAATTAAAACCGAACTCACATGCTTTCAATGAATAACTTGAAAAATCGACAGGAATCAAGACCTTATTACTGCCTTTCTCTATTTGGGGCATCTTCTCTCCCACTACTTCTTCGGACAACCATGCCGAGCTTTCCGTAATTTTCAAAGCATGCGGTAAGTCGCTTTCTTTTATACGAACACGCACACCGGAAGATACAACCGGCTGTATTTGATTTACATTATGAATGTAAGTCTCAATACCTTCATTTTCGAGAACATTCTTTAGTATTTGTGCCTTAGCATACGTAAGAATCGCTAATGTTACTAATTTATCTTCCATAAGTCGTCTATTATATTTATTTACAAAACAAACAAGAAATCCCAATTGTTTCTCAGCAATTGGGATCTTTCTTTACTTTCTTTTCTTAAGCCTGAACAGGTTCAGCAGTTTCACCTGCCATTTCATCTAAAATTTTTAAAGCCCGATCAAGAACGGTAGTATCATCAATCATTACTAAACCGCCATCCGGACCGGGTTCTAAGTGAATTCCAACACTTTTACCCTCCTTAAAGTTATGACCGCCAAAGAAATTTCTTACAGTGTCAACATTAAGTCCAAGTTCATCGGCTATTCTATGCATACTACCACTAGGTAATGAGTCTTTAATCTTACGGAGTTCATTAAATGTTATCGTTCTCATATTCATAAATTTAATGGTTAATACTTTGTTATTTCTTTATCACGCTATAAACTTAAGGAAAAAAAAAGATAAAACAAACTATTTATCTGTATTTTTCCATTATATGTTTAACATTCTCATAAATACAAAAAGAACCCGTATGAAGTAAAAGGAAATAGTTTCCTTTATTTCATACGGGCTTCTATATTTAGCAATGGATACTCTTAAATCACTTCTATCGCAGAAGCAGGAATCCACCCTACCTTACCATCTTCCAAGCGAATCTCTTTCCATTCGCGCATGGAATTATCTTTAATTTCAATTTTATGCCCTTCATGCAGAACGAATAAACCAGTACCACTTTCACTAGGAGTACTCCGTACTGTAACACTGGGAGACAAGACTATTGCATCATTCCTATCCAATAATTCACTTTTCTGCTCCGAAGCAAAAATATTACTTAATACAGTAAATACCAAAAATAGAATTCCCGCTATAAACCCGCTTTTTTTCCAGATAATCTGTTTGGAAAAAAAGAATAGGGAAAACGAGATAAGCAAAAGAATAAAAAACACAATACCTAATTTAGCCCAAGCATCTACACTTAAACAATTTGTCAACGACTTAATCCAAGCTACAAAAAATATATCAGGTACAGAAACTACCTTATCTATCGTCTTGGAACGTGCTATTTCCAAATTAGCGCGAATATCTGCATTGCCCGGTTGCAATAACAAAGCGCGTTCATAATTTAAAATTGCCTTTGCTATATCGTCTGCTTTATAATAGCTATTACCCAAATTATAATAAACTTCAGCGGCTTCACCTTTTTTCAATAAGCTCTCATATATTTGAATGGCAGAAGCATAATCATTACGCATATATGCACTGTCACCTTGTGCTTTCGTAACATTGTCAGCTGATTTAGTTGCAGAAAATTCCGTATGCGAACCTATAGACACAGAATCTTTGGCAGAAGCCGAAGTATCTGCCGTTCCTTGCGCCCAAACAGCTAATCCTATCAGTAGACCAAATGCTAAGGATATTACTTTCTTCATCATTATACCTCCTCCCAATTTAATGTTTTATAGAGTTTTCCATTTTACTGATAACTTCCAAAGAATCTGAATAAACTTTATCCATAGCCTGATTATCATCTCCGGGAGCAAAACGGGCAAACTCACAATTGTTCAATGCATCAAGGAAATCTTTTATCAGTGCATCATCAACACCGTAATTGCGAAGCTCTCCCTCGACATTATCTTTAGATAAACGTGAAACCGGAATACTCAATTTATCGCTAATATATCCCCACAATGCTTTCAATACTTCATCGTAAAATGCATCTTTCTTGTTATCTGCCAACAATTTCCCCGCTAACTTCATACGTTTCACAGCAACCTTATTTGCTTTCTTCGTACGCATTTTAGCAACATTGGCATTGGCTGCAATCTGTTTACGATAAACAATGAAGAACAGGACGAATGCAATGCCGGGCACTATGTAAAACAGCCAATAAGCCAAAGAACCGAAGAAGAAATCTCCTTTTTGGGAAAGAGTTACGTTATTCTGCTTGATATAACGTATGTCCTCATTCAAAACTTTCAAATCTTCTTTATTAGTAAAATTGGCAATAGTCTGAGCTGCATTACCACTTCCCTTTTCTACATGGAGTTCGTATTCCTCGGTCGTTAAAGTCTTGTATGTACGAGATTTAATATCGAAATAGCTGAACTTTACAGCAGGAATCTTATATGTTCCCGCATTACGGGGAATGGCAAGATACTCAATCACTTGACTGCCGGAGAGTCCGGCATTTGTCAAACGGAACTTATTATCAACCTTCGGGTCATAGACTTCAAAGTCTTCTGGGAATTTAACTTCCGGAGTAGAGATTAATTTCAGATTACCCGTACCCGAAATAACAAGCCTCACAGTAACAGCATCGTTTGTCTTAACATTCGTACTATTTATAGAAGAAGAAATACTGAATTCTCCCACTCCTCCGGAAAATCCCGAAGGCTTACCATCCGGTAAAGCTTTTACATCAACAACCAATTTAGGGGTCATTAATGTCTTCTTCACTTCTACGTAATTAGAACCTCCATTGAAGAAAGCTTCGAAAGGATCGTCCACATGAGTAACCTTGGCTATAGATGCATCAAAACGTGCCGCATCAATCGTTATTTTTCCCGGTTGTTGCGGAAATAATACAAATTGGCGGTATACGGTCGTCTGATAGTTTCTTCCTTTATAGTGTTCAAGACTCCATTTACGGTCATTAGGCAATTCGACTTCCTGAGAATGAAACCCTTTAAAATCGGGAAGTTTCACGTTGTCAAAACCTCTCAAATCTACTAAAGTATATATCTTATATGTTAACAAGAGAGCCTCTTGCTCATACAGGTTCGTCTTATTGGCAGTAGCTGTAATAAACAAATCGTTATTCGATACTGATGTTCCTGATGAAGCACGGCTTGCAGAACCACTTTGTCTTCCACTATTTCCGGAAGCCCCTCCATTTGTTCTATCAGCAGGAAGAACTTTTACGTACACAGAATTGGAAACCATCTGATTGCCCTCTGCCGTTATAGTAGCCCCGGGTATAGTAAAACTACCTTCAGCCGTAGCCATCAATATATAAGTAAATGTTATGCTACTTGTAGAGGTTGTCTGCCCATTGATAACTTGCACATTCTTTTGTTGTGAACGACTGGGACCCATCAGTACATCAAAACCTTTTATAGAAGGAGCCCGGAAATCTCTCACTTTCTGTGTGGTCACTGTATATGACAGCCTGAATTGATCACCTACTGCCACAACATCAGGTGCAGATGCAGTAAACGAAACCTTGCTATCTGCAAAAGCACGCAAACTGACTATCATCAGCACCATCCATAAGACAATTATTTTTCTCATATATTATTTCCTGTTATATTTATTACCAATCTTTTTCCAAACGACCACCTTGAATAACCTGCTGTTTCTTTACTTTATCCTGCACATCTTTTTCATCTTGCATCACAGAATTTAAAAGCTGTTCAGCATTCTCTTTAGACATCTCACTGTCCTTTTTCTGTGGTTGCGGCGGTTGTTGTTGGTCTTTATTCTGCTGTTGATCTTTATTTTGGTCCTTTTTATCCTCCTGCTGGTCCTGTTGCTGCTGTTTATTCTGGTCCTGGTTTTGCTGATTCTGCTGCTGGTCTTTCAGCATCTTTTGTGCCAAAGCCAAATTATAACGTGTTTCATCATCTTTCGGGTTATTACGTAATGACTGCTTATATGCTTCTACCGCTTTGCCATAATCTTTCTGTGATTGAAAAATCACCCCCATATTATGATAGATTTGCGCTAAATCATTCTTGTCCTTTTCTATTTTTGTAGCGGCAACATATTGTTCCATAGCCTCTTGCAGTTTATTCTGCTGAGCCAATGTATTCCCCAAATTAAACATTGAGACTGTAGACTGAGGATTCGTCTCCAAAGCTTTACGATAATTTACCTCCGCATCCACATACACGCTATCTTTAAAAAAACGGTTCCCTTTACGGATAAAATCACGTTCGGCTTTCTGAGCCGAAGCTGTAACTGCCATTAGCAGCAATAAAAAAAAGCTTATATATTTTTTCTGTAACATACGCATCATTTCTTATTGGAAAACAAATGAATATTACGGAACAGAGGGTTCTTGCGCTCCAATACCAGCATTTCTGCCAACAAAAGCAACAGAATAATCCATGCCACAGCCTGGAACTGCTCATTAAACTCTGTGTATACCTGTGTTTCCACATCAGCTTTCGCCATTTTATTAATTTCCCGGCTAATCGCCTTTTGAGCGCCATTTGTATTATCTACACGCACATAGATACCATTGCCCGCCTTAGCTATCTCCTGACACATCTGTTCGTTCAAACGGGTTACAATCACGTTCCCGTCACGGTCGCGACGATAATCATTTGTCCCTTCTGCCGGGATGGGAGCTCCCTCAGGCATACCTACGCCAAGAACATTCACCTGAATACCTTTTTCTGCGGCATCTTTAGCAGCTTCCACTGCACCACCTTCATGATTTTCACCATCAGTAATGACAATCACTGCACGCCCTACCCCCTCTTGCGGAGTAAAACTACGGGAGGCCAAATTAATGGCTGCCCCAATTGCTGTACCTTGTTTGGAAATCAATGAAGGATCTATAGACTCCAAAAACATCTTGGCTGATATATAATCGCTTGTAATAGGAAGCTGTGTAAATGCATCACCCGCAAAAACAATCATACCTACTTTATCATTCTCCATTTTATCCACCAACTGCGCTACAAGTCTCTTTGCCTTCTGCAAACGACTGGGCTGTACGTCTTGTGCCAGCATCGAATTGGAAATATCCAATGCAATCATCACTTCAACTCCCTGACGCTTCACTGTTTCCAGTTTAGAACCAAACTGTGGACGCGCCAACAATACAGAAAACAGACCGATAGCAACAAATACCATCCAAAACTTCACATCCGGACGATATTTGGATACGTCCGGCATCAACTGTGCCATCAGTTCCGGATCACCGAATTTACGGATATTCTTCCGTCTCCGATAATTGGAATACAAGTAGAAGGCTGCTAACAAGGGCAACAACAGCAACAAGTACAAATATGCAGGTTCTTCAAATCGAAACATTTCTTTATTTATTATTTTTACGATTTACTATTTACTAAACTTGTACAAGATACAATATCCTAAGAAAAAGGATGCGTATACTACGGTATCTTCTTCAATATTGAATTACGTAACAGAACTTCCAACAGCACACATAAGAAAGCTGCCAGAGCAAACCAGCGATACTCTTCCTGGCGCTTGCTGTATTCTTTTACGTTCAGTTTCGTTTTCTCCAGCTTATCTATTTCCTCGTATACCTCTTTCAACTTCGAATTGCTCGTAGCGCGAAAATAATTACCATCCGTTGTTCCGGCAATTTGTGTCAGGGTCTTTTCGTCAATCTCAACCGGCATATTGACATACTGCACAGTTCCACCTACCGGATAAGGATATGGAGCCATACCGTTAGTACCTACACCGATAGTATAAACACGGATACCGAAACTTTTAGCTATCTCGGCAGCCGTCAACGGAGAAATATCTCCTCTATTATTCGTGCCGTCTGTTAAAAGAATAATCACTTTCGATTTGGCTTTGCTGTCTTTCAGCCGGGTAACCGCATTGGCAATACCCATACCCACTGCCGTGCCATCCTCAATAAGACCACATTTTACGTCCTTTATCAAATTCAAAAGCACGGCGTGATCTACCGTCAACGGACATTGCGTAAAACTTTCTCCGGCGAATAGCGTGATGCCGACATTGTCATTCGGACGACCATTGATAAACTCTGCCGCCACATCCTTGGCCGCTTCCAGGCGATTCGGCTTCAAATCTTCAGCCAACATACTGGTGGAAACGTCTATGGCAAGCATTATATCAATACCCTCTATTTCACTATTCTGCCAGCTATCAGTAGTTTGCGGCCTGGCTAAAACGATAATAATCAAAGCTAAAGCTATTATCCTCAATGCAAATGGTGCATGCAGCAAGTAATTCTTATAGCTCTTAGGAGCATGCGCATATACACGAGCGTCTGAAATTTGAAGCGTGGCTTCACTATTCTTCCGCCTCATGATATACCATACTATATAAGGTATAAGCAACAGCAGCAAAAATAAATATTCAATATTGGCAAAAACCATGATATTTACAATTTTACAAATTATGATTTATGATTGAAGCGTATCTCCCTGCTTTTACTTTCAGGCAAAATAGTTATACAGCTCCAAACCTATATATATCAGTGAACCGGCAAGTGCTGCCGTTAAAGCAACGATACCTGCACCAAGCAGTATCTTGGTACGCAAGGAACGTTTTTCAATGATAGTAATTTCAGTAGGCTGCGGCTTGGCATTTTCATCTTCTTTTTCCTTTGTTTCATTGATAAAGTCAATCGCATTAATCAAATTTGCATCATTCTCATTCATCAGTGGATTATGTTTGGCAAACTTCACTAAATCCGCGGTTTGGAACAGGATACGCAAATCCGATATTGCATTTTTATCATTCATTTCCAATAGTTTATCAATGATTTCAGAGGAAGTCATTTCCAATGCATTGAAACCGAAACGGTCTTTTATATAAGTACGAATAGCATCTGTTAATTCTGTATAATACTCCTTCGATTGTCCTTTCTGCCATACTTTCTCACCTTTGATGCGTTCTATTTCCTGCATAGCCAACTGATGCGGCGGCAGTTTCGGTTCTACCTTCACCTTACGAATTATCGGTTTGTTATCGCGAATACGTTTCACAAGATAGATAAACAGCAACAGGAACGGCACAAACAATACAGCACAAGCGATAGACGTATACCAGTCTTCCCATGCAAAAGGTGCTTTCATTACGGGTTTAGGACCAAAAAACTGATCGGGATGCAACGTATCTACCGGCATGGAATACACTTTCAATGCCAAAGCTTTGGAGCGATATGCCTTATTATCAACAAGCACCTCCATCGGGGGCAAATAATATAATGCCGAGTCAAAGGAAGTTACGGTGTACTCCTGAGTTATCAACGAGCGCCTGCCGTCATTCAGCATCTGTGTATCGGGCTTGGCTATATCAACAATTTCCACTCCACGCACCAAAGTATCAGTATAGGCAGGAAGAATAGCGCGCTTATCAGTGTCCAATGAAACCTGAAGCTTAATCTTGGCCTGCTCCCCGATAAGGATTTGCAAGGAATCAATTGTAGCATCCACTGTCACCGACTGGGCTATTATCCTACCCGTCAATGCTGTCAACAGCGTTATCAGAAATAAATATCTTTTCATTCTCCGATTAGTTTCTTTTCGCAAATAAATTCATCAATGCTTTCACATAATCCTGGTCCGTACGTACTGACACATTATCTACATTGCTCTTAGTAAATGTATCATTCAGTTCCGTCTGCTTATTCACCCACCAATCACGATGAGCACGCCGTACGGCACGCGAAGAAGTATCAATCCATTGTTCGTGACCCGTTTCCGCATCTTTTATTTTCATCAGCCCCACAGCAGGTAACTCCTCTACACGGCGGTCGTATACCTGAATAGCCACAACATCATGCTTCCGATTGGCAATAGTCATGGCATTTTTAAAACTCTCCTGGTCGATGAAGTCCGATAAGACAAAAGCCGTACAACGACGCTTAATAACATTCGTAAGATACTCCAAGCCGAGACGGATATTGGTCCGGCGACTTTCCGGACGGAAATCAAGCAATTCGCGAATGATATATAGTATATGTTTACGTCCCTTCTTGGGTGGAATAAACTTTTCTATCCGGTCTGAAAAGAAGATGACACCGATTTTATCATTATTTTGAATGGCGGAAAAAGCCAATGTAGCAGCTATTTCCGTCACCATATCTTTCTTCATCTGCTTCACAGTACCGAACTCCAGACTACCGGAAACATCTACCAGCAACATTACAGTCAATTCACGTTCTTCTTCAAACACCTTCACAAAGGGTTTATGAAAACGAGCCGTTACATTCCAGTCTATGTCGCGTATATCGTCACCAAACTGATATTCACGCACTTCGGAAAAAGCCATACCTCTACCTTTGAAAGCCGAATGATACTGGCCCGCAAAAATATTATTGGACAATCCGCGCGTCTTTATCTCAATCTGACGGACTTTTTTTAATAAATCAGTTGTTTCCATTCAGTAATACATAAATAGTAAACAAATTGTTTACATTAGGGCACTTCAACCTTATTCAATATTTTGCTGACGATTTCATCCGAAGTCATATTACTTGCTTCAGCTTCATAAGTCAGACCGATGCGGTGGCGCAATACATCATGTGCCACGGCGCGCACATCTTCCGGGATAACATAGCCACGGCGTTTGATGAAAGCATAACTGCGTGCCGCCAATGCCAGATTGATAGATGCACGAGGGGAACCGCCGAATCCGATCATATCTTTCAGTTCTTTCAAATCATACTTCTCCGGATAACGGGTTGCAAATACAATATCGACAATATATTTTTCAATCTTTTCATCCAGATATACCTGACGTACGACCTTACGCGCTTCGATAATCTCGTCTGCTTTCAGAATAGGCTTTACATTCAGTCTTTCTCCGTTTATATTCTGGCGTATAATTAATTTTTCTTCTTCCAGTTTAGGATAGTCGATAACTACCTTCAGCATGAAACGGTCTACCTGCGCTTCAGGTAACGGATACGTACCCTCTTGTTCGATAGGATTCTGAGTTGCAAGCACCAAAAAAGGTTCAGGCAGTCTGAATGTTTCCTTACCTATGGTAACCTGGCGTTCCTGCATAGCTTCCAATAAAGCACTTTGCACCTTGGCCGGAGCACGGTTAATTTCATCGGCCAATACAAAATTGGCAAATACAGGTCCTTTCTTTACCTGAAAAGCTTCATCTTTCTGGCTGTAAACCATCGTACCGATAACGTCCGCCGGCAACAAGTCAGGTGTAAACTGAATACGGCTATATTGTGCATCAATCAATGAAGCCAGTGTTTTGATAGCCAATGTTTTTGCCAAACCGGGCACACCTTCCAACAACACATGTCCGTCAGACAACAAACCGATTAACAACGACTCTACCAGGTGCTTTTGTCCTACAATAACCTGGTCCATGCCCGTAGTAAGATTGGTAACGAAAGCACTTTGTCTTTCAATCCGCTCGTTCAATTCGCGGATATCAATTGTTTCAGCCATAAATCAATGTATTTTAATGTTTAATTTTTCGTTTTCGCCCGGCCATACACCGGTAATTATAATTCGTTTCCAAAAGTACGGGAATAAATTAACCATAGCAACTAATTTTTATTAAAAAACAATGTGAAACCTTTAGATTAAACTACTTTCATAGAGTTTAGAGCCTGTTTAATTTTGTTCAGCATTCTTTTCAAGAGTTCTTCTTTGAAAATATTTTTCTGTTTTTACTAAGAGCATAGCAGGCTATGTAACGGATAAAAAGAGGAAAACAGACCAGGAAGAAACTCAAATATTCTTGAAGAAAATACTTCTTCAAGAATATTTAAACAAGCTCTGAGTATTTAACAAAAAAGAAGCAGTATCTTTTTACTGCTTCTTCACTAATTTAGGTATCTTTATTGTTGTGCCCGCAGGTACATTATCCGGTTTTTTGATAACGTCCGGATTATGCTTTACTATATATGGATATAACGCTTTAGTTCCATAAAAACGAAGAGCCACTCTGGTCAATGTCTCACCCGGCTTTATCGTGTATGTCGCCTGCGTTCCTGCAATGGTATAATTGGTAGAATCGGGTACATACTCAACTTTCTTCTCTTTTTTCGGCTGGGAAGCAGATGTAGCGGCTGCCACCACAGGCTGTCTGACGGCAACCGGTGCTTCCTGCTGTTTTATTACAGGCTCAGCAATCAGCTTCTTCGACACAGTATCTTTTACGGCAATCACCACACTGTCCTTAACACCGACACTATCCATCAAGACCGTATTACCTGCCGCATTGCCAGCTTCATTGTCAGCGGTTTCCTCCACAGGTGATTCAGCCGATAATCCGTCAAACCAATCAGGATAATACAAATAAGCGACGGTTCCTGCACATAGCAATACCACAAGAGCCACGATGGCAATGAAGTATTTCATTGCGGAAGATTCAGCCGGGCCGGCAGTTTTGATAACCTCCACCCTCTCTTCATTAACTTCCTCCGAAGCCACAGTCTCCACAGGAACAACGGCTTCTTCTACAGGTTCCGGTTCGACAGGACTATCGATTTTCTCCGCAATCTCCGGTGTCTCAACCGCACTACCGGCAACCACTTCCGGCACAACATCTTCCACTTTCTGCTCCGTATCTTCATCTTCCTCACTGCCACTATCTACAGGGGTATCTTCTAAAACAGTACCTTCATTGAGCACTACTGTTTCAAAATGTGCAAACGGCTTATTGATAATATCTTTCAGAGCAGGCTCCGGAGTAAATGAGACTTTGGTATGGCCCTGTATCTCAAAGCGTTCCCCAGTATTGACATTTACACTCTCCCGGCTTTCCACATCAATCAGTTTAAAAGCGCCCAAGCCTTTAATCTTCACATACTTGTCTTTTTCCAACGCTTCTTCAATCAGTTGGAAAAACTCTTTCACAAAACTATCGGCATTCTTCTTGCTCATGCCATGCTTTTCAGCCAGCAAGTCAATCAGATCCTGTATGTTTAGTTTTTCATTCATAATATGGAAGATTTTAAAAGAAAGATCACTTAAACTTATCCTTTAGCAAAGTACTGGGTTTATAAGTTAACACCAGTTTAGGCGGAACCAGCATACGCTGTTTGGTTGTTGGATTTACGGATATACGTTCCGCTTTCTTTTTCACTTCGAATGTTCCAAAACCTTGTATGGAAATCATATTCCCTTCTTCCAGTTGCCGCGTCATATCCGACAGTAAAGAAGTAACCAACTCCGAAGTATCCTTCAAAGTATACCCTAACCTGCGTGACAATTCCGAAGTAAATTCTTTGTTATTCAAAATCCAAGCTTTAAAATTGTGAACTACTGTGCTATATTAGCAAATCTTCCCCACATACACAAGAAGTACGAAAGGAAATATTTAAATAATCCGTCCAAAAAGGTCGAAATCATCGGAATTTATTATCTCTACCTGATAAAAGCCACCAATCTCCAACGGTTCATCACCACATTCAATCAGCACTTCCGGGTCTACTTCGGGAGAATCGAACTCCGTACGTCCGATATAGTAATCACCTTCCAGACGGTCGATTATTACTCTCATCTGCCTGCCTACCTTTGCTGCGCTCAGTTCGGCAGAAATACCTTGCTGGATGGACATCAATTCATCCAACCGGGCTTGCTTTACTTCTTGAGGAATGCTGTCTTCGTAATGGGCAGCGGCATACGTACCTTCCTCCTCGGAATATGCAAATGCCCCCATTCTATCGAAGCGCACCTTGCGGACAAACTCCTTCAACTCTTCAAAGTCAGCTTCCGTTTCTCCTGGATGCCCCACCATAAGCGTAGTACGCAAATGAATTCCCGGCACTTCTTCCCGAAACTTTTCTATCAACCGATAAGTATCCTCTTTAGTAACATGACGGCGCATTTTCTCCAACATATTATCACTGATATGCTGCAAGGCAATATCCATATATTTACATACATTGGGACGCTCGCGCATTACGCGGAATAAATCCATCGGGAAATGAGCCGGATAAGCATAATGCAAACGTATCCATTCCACACCTGGAATTTCTGAGATTTTTTCAATTAATTGGGGCAACATCTGCCTCTTATATAAATCTACGCCATAATAGGTCAATTCCTGCGCAATAACCTGAAACTCTTTCACTCCGCGGGCCACAAGATACTTCACCTCGTCCAGGATTTCTTCCATAGGACGCGACACATGTCGGCCCGTAATAATAGGGATGGCACAATAAGAACATTTGCGGTCGCATCCTTCCGATATTTTCAGATAGGCATAATGCTGAGGAGTGGCCAGTGTACGCTCTATGTGCAGTTCATCATGGTATGCCTTACCCAAGTCCTGCAGCAACTCTTTCCAATTGAACTTACCATAAAATTTATCCACCTGAGGAATTTCAATTGCCAGTTCCTTCAGATAACGTTCCGAAAGGCAACCCATAACATAGAGTTTCTCCAACTCGCCTTCTTCCTTGGCCTGCGCAAATTCAAGAATCATATTGATGGACTCCTCTTTTGCATCGCCGATGAAACCACAGGTATTAATTACGGCAATCTCTCCTTTCGGATGCTCGGTATCATGCGTCACATGAAAGCCCGCTTCCTCCAGCTGGCGCATCAAATGCTCCGAGTCCACTAAATTTTTAGAGCAGCCTAATGTTATGATATCAATAGTTTTCCGTTTCATGCATTCCCTCCGAACAATGAATCGACAAACTCTTTTTTACGGAACACCTGCAAGTCCTCTATACCTTCTCCCAGACCGATGTACTTTACCGGAATCTTAAACTGGTCGGAGATTCCGATTACAACGCCGCCTTTAGCCGTTCCGTCCAGCTTGGTTACAGCCATTGCCGTAACCTCCGTTGCCAAAGTAAACTGCTTGGCCTGCTCAAATGCATTCTGTCCGGTGGAACCGTCCAAAACAAGCAATACCTCATTCGGAGCATCCGACACAACCTTCTTCATTACATTCTTAATTTTGGTCAGCTCGTTCATCAGACCCACTTTATTATGCAGACGTCCAGCGGTATCTATAATCACCACATCGGCATTATTGGCTACTGCTGAACTCAAAGTATCAAATGCCACAGAAGCAGGGTCAGCACCCATTTTCTGTTTAATGACGGGAACCCCCACACGTTCTCCCCAGATAACCAGCTGCTCCACCGCCGCTGCACGGAAAGTATCGGCAGCACCCAGATAAACGGATTTGCCGGCTTTCTTAAACTGATAAGCCAGTTTGCCTATAGTCGTGGTTTTTCCTACACCATTCACTCCCACTACCATAATCACGTATGGCTTCTTCGTAACAGGAGTTTCAAAGTCGTCCACATCATCCGAGTTGTTCTCTGTGAGCAAAGCAGCGATTTCATCGCGCAGAATCACATTCAGCTCCTTCGCATTCATATATTTCTCGTCTGCGGCACGCTTCTCGATACGTTCTATAATCTTCAACGTAGTTTCTACGCCCACATCCGAAGTAATCAACACCTCTTCCAGATTATCCAGCACCTCATCATCCACTTTCGATTTACCGGCTATAGCACGGGCAATCTTCCCGAACACACTCTCTTTTGTTTTAGATAATCCTTTATCTAATGTTTCCTTCTTTTCTTTTGAGAAAAAACTAAAAAATCCCATAGTCTACTTTTTTGTACAATACATTATGCCACAAAGATATAACAAAATTAACAAATAATAAAAGCCGAAACGATTTAATAGCAAAAAAAATCCCCCCGCCGCTATATCGGCGAGAGGAGCTTTATAAGTAATCAGTGCCTTGCAGCAACTGCATTTATCTTATTTCTTGAAAAAGTCCTGTACTTTTTCGTTAGGAACCATTTGCTCATCGAAGATGTAAGCACCGGTCTTCGGAGACTTAACCATCTTGATAACCTTCGTATAAGCACGACCTTCCTTAGAACCATCGTGCAAACTTGCTACTGTTTTCTTTGCCATGGGTTATACTATTATTATTTAATTTCCTTGTGTACTGTTACTCTCTTCAGAATCGGGTTGTATTTCTTCAACTCCAGTCTCTCGGTAGTGTTCTTTCTGTTCTTCGTTGTAATGTAACGAGAAGTTCCCGGCATACCGCTATCCTTGTGTTCTGTGCATTCCAGAATCACCTGTACTCTGTTACCTTTTGCTTTCTTTGCCATAATCAGTATTCTCCTCTACTTTAGCCAATAACTTTAATGCTTTTCCAATCACAATAACCTTTAGCTACCGCATCTTTCAAAGCAGCGTCCAGTCCTTTCTTATTAATAATGCGCAAACCATTAGCGCAAATGCTAAGGCTGATCCAGCAATCCTGCTCTACATAGTAGAACTTCTTGTTAAACAAGTTCAAATCAAAGGTTCTCTTTGTTCTTCTCTTTGAGTGTGAAACATTGTTGCCAATCATGGCCTTCTTTCCGGTAATTTGACAAATCTTTGACATTTCTATCTTAATTTTATAGTTTTCTTTTTTGCCTATTTCAAACAGAGCGCAAAGTAAGCACTTTTATCGTTACCAAACAAGTTTTTCTTAAAATAATTCACTGTATGATAGCATTTTTTCCTCATTTCAGCTTCTCACAAAGCAACAAAAGGGCATTTTGAATTGCTTTTTCCACATTTCCCTTTCTTCCCTCGTCTCCCTCCTGCTTCATGGTAACGATTTCATTTTTATAGGCAGCGGCTATCCACACCGTACCCACCGGTTTTTCCGGAGTCCCACCTCCAGGACCTGCAATACCGGAAGTAGCCACTGCACAATCTGTTTTCAGCGTTTTCATCGCACCTTTCACCATTTCTGTAACAGTTTCGCGACTTACTGCTCCATGTTTTTCCAAAGTTTCGGCAGATACATGCAGCAAAGACATCTTTATTTCATTGGAATACGCCACTATACTACCATTAAAGTATTCCGAACTGCCGGGAACGGAAGTAATCAGAGCGGCAATCCCTCCACCCGTACAACTTTCTGCGGTGGAAAGGGACAATTTCTTTGCTTTCAGCAGCTCTCCTACCTTTTCTTCCAACTTCATACCTTATTATATATTATCCTAAAGTTACGCGTGAATAAGCAGGTGCTTCCATCGGACAAAAATCCTTATCCATATACTTGAAGTATCCGGTAATGGCAATCATGGCAGCGTTATCCGTTGTGTAGCTGAACTTCGGAATAAATATTTTCCAACCATACTTCCCGGCATGCTCACGGAAAGCATTACGCAATCCGTTATTGGCAGAAACGCCTCCTGCAACAGCCACTTCCTTTATTTTATATTGTTTGGCAGCTTTGCGCAACTTATCCATCAAGATATCTACAACGGTAGCTTCCAGTGATGCCGCCAAATCCGTCTTGTGATGTTCGATGAAATCGGGGTCGTCCTTCATCCAGTCGCGCAGAGAGTAAAGAAACGAGGTCTTAAGTCCGCTGAAACTATAATCCAACCCTGGAATATGCGGTTTGCTGAACGAGAAGGCTTTAGGATTACCTTGCCGAGCCAGTTTGTCAATAATCGGACCACCCGGATATCCCAATCCCATTACCTTCGAGCATTTGTCAATGGCTTCACCGGCGGCATCATCAATGGTCTGCCCCAAAATTTCCATATCGTTATAGGCTTTCACCAAGATAATCTGTGAGTTTCCACCGGAAACCAGCAAGCAGAGGAAAGGAAATTCCGGCTGCACATTATCTTCACCTTCTGCTTTAATGAAATGAGCTAACACATGACCAGTCAAATGATTAACATCAATCATAGGAATACCTAATGAACGGGCAAACCCTTTGGCGAAAGATACCCCCACCAACAACGACCCCATCAATCCCGGTCCACGCGTAAAGGCCACAGCACTCAATTCCTCTTTGGTTACTCCGGCGCGTTTCAATGCCTCATGCACTACCGGAACTATATTTTGTTGGTGCGCGCGGGAAGCCAGTTCAGGCACTACCCCGCCGTATGCTTCATGCACAGCTTGGCTGGCCACCACATTCGAAAGCAGATAACCATCTTTGATGACAGCTGCAGAAGTGTCATCACAAGAAGATTCTATTCCCAAGATTATTGTACTCATAATGTTTATTTACGTTTAAACGCTGCAAAAGTAGTGATAAAAGTACGATTCATAACGTATTATTTCATATTTTTGTTGGCTGATTATAAAAATTAACCGCCTATCAGAAAGCTAAAAAAAACAGTACGCTGGGTACTCGGTATTGTATTGGGATTGTATATCGGTACCATATTGTTGCTAAACATTCCATCCGTTCAGCGACAAATGTCTGTATTTGTTGCCAATGAACTGGCTTCCATACTGGACAGCAAGATTTCCATTGGGCGAATAAACATAGGATTGCTGAACCGCATCATCATCGACGACCTGCTCCTGGACGACCAGTCTGGCAAGGAAATGCTGAAGGTGACCCGTCTTTCTGCCAAATTCGATATTCTCCCCCTATTCAGCGGCAAAATATCCATCAGTAACATACAATTGTTCGGCTTTAACATCAATCTGAACAAGCAGACTCCCAAGGATAAACCTAATTTTCAGTTTGTACTCGACGCATTCGCATCCAAAGATACGGTTCAAAAGAAAAACAACCTGGATCTCCGTATCAATTCCTTACTGATACGCCGCGGAAAGGTTTCATATGATGTGCTGTCCGAGAAAGAGACTCCGGGAAAGTTCAATCCACAGCATCTCCGCTTGCGTAACATTATTGCAAACATCTCCCTAAAAGCATTGCAAAATGATTCTATCAATGCTGCCATCAAGCGTCTGAGCATCGAAGAAGAACATTCCGGATTTGAATTGAAGAAACTAAGCCTAAAGGTTATCGGTAATGACCAACGGATGAAAATCGAAAATTTCGCCATCGACCTCCCCAACACCTCTTTGGCAATGGATACTATACACATGGATTATGACAGTCTGGGGGCGTTTGACAATCTTGCCCAAGATGTCCGTTTCTCATTCCATTTGCTGCCCTCTCAAATCGCCTTGCAGGATTTATCGGCTTTTGTTCCGGCTTTTGGTTCTTTTAAGGAAAAATTGCAAGTAGAGGTACAGACGGACGGCACTGTCAATCAACTGAATTGCCCGCACCTTTCCGTCTCTGTCGGAAATCATTTTTATCTGAGGGGAGACGTATCACTACAAGACCTTTCCCATCCGGAAAATGCTTATATATTCGGCAATTTGTCCAATTTGTACGCAGACCCGGAAGGAATTGCCTTCTTTGTCCGGAATTTCAGCAAGAACTATAATGGAGTACCTCCCGTCCTGCAACACTTAGGAACGGTTTCCTTCCGTGGAGAAGTATCGGGCTACTTCACAGACCTCGTAACTTACGGACAAGTACGCACCGACATCGGAACCATCCAAACTGACGTAAAACTAAGTTCTAACAAAGATAAAGGTTATTTTGCCTATTCCGGTGCAGTGAAAACCAAAGAGTTTGAGCTAGGCAAGATGCTGGGCAACAAGAAACTGGGTAAAGTAACTTTCAATCTGGATGTCAACAGCAGCCATTATGAAAAGCAATATCCGTCCGTACTGCTGAAAGGGTTGGTTGCCTCCATTGATTACAGCGACTACAATTACGAAAATATCACTCTGGATGGAGAATACAAGCAGGGAGGCTTCACGGGAAAAGTCGCCTTGGATGACACCAATGGTTCTGTTATTTTGAACGGTACCATCAATACCGCCAGTCGGGTACCGACTTTCAACTTTCAGGCAAGCATCGACAAATTTCGTCCTCATGCCCTACATCTGACACCCAACTATGAAGATACGGAAATATCAGTCAAAGTCAAGGCTGACTTCACCGGCGGTTCCATTGACGAGATGAACGGTGAAATCAACGTTGACAGCTTACTGTTCGCAGCTCCGGAAACACAATACTTCCTGGACAATCTGAAGATATCCGCCATCAGAGAAAGCGAAGACCAGAAACGGCTGACCATCCAATCCAACTTTCTCCAAGGTCGCATAGAAGGCGATTATTCTTATCGTACCCTGCCTGCCAGTGTACTGAATATCATGCGTCGTTATATCCCCGCCTTGATTCTGCCAGACAAGAAACCCATAGAGACGGAGAACAATTTCCATTTCGACATGCACATTTACAATACGGAACTGCTCTCCACCGTCTTTCAGATTCCGGTAAAAGTATATACCCATTCCACCATTAAAGGATACTTCAATGACAAGGCACAGCGACTCCGTGTAGAAGGCTATTTTCCCCGTCTCCGCTATGAAAACAAATTCATCGAATCCGGAATGTTCCTTTGCGAGAATCCCGGTGACCAGTTCCATACACGCCTACGCTTCAGCAACCGCAAATCAAGCGGCGCTGTCAATATAGCTTTAGAAGCGCAAGCCCAGAACAACAGCATACAGACCACGCTGAACTGGGGTAACAGCAGCACTGTAACCTACAGCGGGAAACTCGCCGCCGTCGCCCACTTCATCCGTGAACAGAAAGAAGCGAATGAAAACAAGAGGAAACTTCCCCCCTTAAAAACCGTCATTAATGTCCAGCCCACCAACGTGATACTGAACGATACGCTATGGGATATACATCCCTCCCAAGTGGTACTCGACTCCGGCAAAGTGTATGTCAATGATTTCTACTTCAGCCATAAAGACCGGCACTTGCGTATCAATGGTATCGTTTCACCACAACCCGAAGATACAGTACGTCTGGATTTGAAGGAAATCAACATCGGTTATGTGTTCGACATTGCAGACCTCGGAGTCAATTTCAAAGGAGAAGCCACCGGTCCGGCTTTCGCCAGCGGAGTACTGGAAAACCCCGTCATGAGCACCGACTTGTTTATCCGCAACCTCGGATTGAACGAAGGCTTGCTGGGTGATGCCAACATACACGGAGAATGGCACCACGACGTGAAGGGCATCTATCTGGATGCCCATATCCGGGAGAAAGATATCGCCAAAAGCCATGTGTATGGCTATGTCTATCCCTTGAAGCCCACCAGTTCATTGGATCTCCAAATTGAAGCGGGCGGTACCAACTTGAAGTTCATACATCATTATATGAGCAGCATCACGCCCGAATTCAACGGACGTGCCACCGGCCATGTACATTTCTATGGCAAATTCAAGGCTCTCACCATGGAAGGGCGTGTATTCGGCGATGCTTCCATGAAGGTAGACGTGCTCAACACTACTTTCTCCGTCAAAGACAGCATCTACATCGAGCCCGGCGGGTTGACCTTCCGCAACAACCGCATTTTCGACACGCAAGGGCATCAAGGCAGTATGAGCGGCTATCTGCACTATCAGCATTTCAAGAACCTGGAGTACCGTTTCAATTTCAATGTCAACGACATGCTGGTGATGAATACCAAAGAATCACCGGACTATCCCTTCTACGGCACCGTCTACGGTACGGGAAATGCCACTATTGCCGGTAATGCCCAAGATGGCGTTAACATTGACATTGCAATGACTACCAATCGCAACACCACCTTTACCTATATAAAGGATAACGTATCTACAGCAGTCAGCAACCAGTTCATCAAGTTTGTGGACAAAACGCCACGCCGTGCCGTACAAGACTCTGTCCGCCTTTCCGACTACGAGATTGCCCAAAAGGAAATCGAGGAAGAGAAAGAGAGCGACACTGACATCCGGTTGAATCTCTTGGTAGACGCCACTCCCGACGCTACCATGAAGATTATCATGGACCCTATCGCCGGCGACTATATCAGTGGACGGGGAACCGGAAATATCCGTACTGAGTTTTTCAATAAAGGAGATGTAAAGATGTTCGGCAGTTACCGGATAAGCCAGGGAGTCTATAAATTCAGTCTGCAGGAGGTTATCCGAAAGGACTTTATTATCAGGGATGGGAGTACCATTACATTCAACGGTTCGCCGCTGGATGCCACTCTGGACATAAAAGCAGGCTATACGGTCAACTCAGCATCCTTAAATGACCTGATGCCCAACGAGGCAACCTCCGGCTACATCAGCCAGACAAATGTAAAAGTGAACTGTATGATGGACCTTACCGGACAATTGACTTCACCCGATGTAAAATTTGACATCGAGCTACCCAACGAACGCGATGAAGTGCAGGCCATTGTCCGTAACTATATTCCTACTGACGAGCAAATGAACATGCAGATACTCTATCTGTTGGCTATCGGCAAGTTCTATACCCCGGAAAACTTGGGAGCCACCCAGAATTCGAATATGATGTCCAGTGTTGTTTCATCCACCCTTTCCGGACAGTTGAATAACGCTTTATCGAACATTCTCGATGTTAATAACTGGAACTTCGGCACCAATTTCAGTACCGGTGAAAGAGGCTGGACAGACATGGAGTTCGAGACCATGCTTTCGGGGCAATTATTGAATAACCGACTACTTATCAATGGTAATTTTGGCTATCGTGACAATCCGATGGCAAATACCAATTTTGTGGGAGACTTTGAAGCAGAATGGCTCGTCAACCGTTCCGGAGACATCCGCCTGAAAGCGTACAACGAAACGAACGACCGCTACTACACCCGGACAAATCTGACAACACAAGGTATTGGCATTATCTTCAAAAAGGATTTCAACAAATGGAGTGAGCTCCTTTTCTGGAACAGATGGAAACTCAACCGGCTGAGAAAGGAACAAAAAATAAAACAAGATACTCTATCCACTGATAAAATAAACACAGAACAGCAGATGCCCGAGGCACAATCAAAACGGAAAAGGGAGCAAAAATAAGATTGACGTTCTTACTGTCCACATTGAAGGTTTTAGAATAAGTAAATAGGCTCAAATACAGTATTTTAACATGGCTACACCCTTTATACCTAAAGGTGTAGCCATCACTCTACGATGGTATAGGCATTCAAGGCAAAGGGTGTAGCCATAAAAATACATCAGAAAGGTAATGGCCCGTCCGACCCCACACCTCCAAACGGGTTGTCCGTCTGTGGCGGAAAATCAGCAGCCGATGGAGGTGGCGGTGTTGCCGTACTTCCGATAGGCGCATTCATACGTGAACCGAATGTAGCTCCTCCACCCTCCGTCGGAGGTGGGATGACCATATCATCCTCCGGATTCTGGAAACGGGTGTACTGTCCGATAAATCTCAGACGCACATCCCCCACGGCACCGTTACGGTGCTTTGCTATGATGATTTCCGCCATACCGCGCAAGTCACTGCCATCGGCAGAAGTATAAATCTTGTAATATTCGGGACGGTGGATGAAGCACACCATATCGGCATCCTGCTCGATGGCACCGGATTCACGAAGGTCACTCAACTGGGGACGCTTGCCTTCCTCGCCTTCACGGTTCTCCACACCACGGTTCAACTGCGACAAGGCGATGATAGGAATGTTCAGCTCCTTGGCCAAACCTTTCAATGAACGCGAAATGGTACTAACTTCTTCCTGACGGCTACCAAAAGACATTCCGCTTGCATTCATCAGCTGAAGGTAGTCGATGATGATAATCTTCACTCCGTGTTCACGTACCAGACGCCGTGCCTTCGTACGGAGTTCGAATACCGACAAAGAAGGCGTATCGTCCACATAAAGCGGAGCATCCAGCAAGTCACGCAGTTTGTAATCCAACTGCTGCCATTCATAGTCTGCCAACTGGCCACTCTTGATTTTCTCACTCGGAATCTCGCACACGTTGGATATCAGACGGTTCACCAGCTGCACGTTACTCATTTCAAGCGAGAACAGTGCTACGGGATTACGGAAATTCACGGCAATGTTTTTTGCCATGGAAAGTACGAACGCCGTTTTACCCATGGCAGGACGGGCTGCAATAATGATGAGGTCGGACTTCTGCCATCCGGAAGTCATCTTGTCCAGCTTGGTATACCCACTTTCCAAGCCACTCAAACCATCGGTACGGGCGGCAGCTTTCTGAATCAAATCATAGGCTTCGGCAATGACAGGATTAATTTGTGTATAATCCTTCTTCATGTTCTGCTGGGAAATCTCGAATAGTTTTCCTTCGGCCTCCTGCATCAGGTCGTCCACATCCAGCGTCTCGTCGAAAGCCTTGCTCTGGATATTGCTGGTAAAAGTAATCAGTTCACGTGCCAAAGCTTTCTGTGCAATGATACGTGCATGGTATTCGATGTGTGCAGAAGATGCCACCTTACTGCTGAGTTGGGTAATATAGAACGGGCCGCCCACTTCCTCCAATTCTCCCCGCTTGGAAAGTTGCTCCTTCACGGTGAGGATATCGACCGGCTTCTGATTCACGGCCAAATCGGTAATAGCGGAATATATCAACTGATGTCTATGCTCATAGAATGACTCCGGACGAAGAATTTCACTTACCAGCGAATAAGCGTCCTTCTCAATCATCAAGGCTCCCAAGACAGCTTCTTCCAGCTCCGGCGCTTGCGGCTGGATACGTCCGTAGTCTGTTACGGGCTGTGGTGCCTTTCCTTTCGGAGTACGGGATGTTCTTCTTTGTTCTGCCACTTTAAGAATTAAAAATTGAAAATTAAAAATTAAATGAACTTCCCTTTTTAGAAAGGGGAAGCAAAGATAGTGCAAACCGAATACATAACTTTCATGCTTGCATGAAAAAGTTATGTTGAGGTGCAGCCTATCTTCGCTCGTATGGCAAAGATAAGCGAATTTATTTATAAGCAGTAAATAAATCATTGTTAAGTTTTCAATCTACTATGAACAGAAATCACTAACTTTGTCTTCGGAAGCTGCACTCCAATAGCTTCTCCTTTTAATTTTAAATTATTAATTCTTAATTTTCAACGCCATGCTGACTTTTCCAAATGCCAAAATAAACCTGGGACTGAATATCACAGAAAAGCGTCCGGACGGATACCATAATCTGGAAACCATTTTCTATCCGGTTCCCATAGAAGATGCTTTGGAAATAAATATCTTGAACGAAGGAAACGGAAAGTTCCGTCTGCATCAAGCAGGTCTGGAAATTGAGGGAGAAGCAGAGAGTAACCTGGTAGTGAAAGCCTACAAGTTACTGGATGACCGGTTCAACCTTCCTCCGGTAGATATTCATCTCTTCAAGCATATTCCCTCGGGAGCCGGACTGGGTGGCGGTTCGGCCGATGCAGCCTTCATGCTGAAGCTTCTGAATAATAAGTTTGAACTCGGACTGCCGGATGACACTCTGGAAGAGTATGCCGCCAAGCTGGGTGCCGATTGTGCCTTCTTCATCAAAAACCGTCCGACTTACGCAGAAGGTATCGGAAACATATTTTCTCCCCTTCCCCTCTCACTGAAAGGATATCGGATATGGTTGGTGAAGCCGGACATTTTCGTCTCTACACGGGATGCCTTTGCAAAAATAAAACCGCATCATCCGGAAATGTCCCTGAAAGAAATTGCCCAACTTCCCGTAGAAGAATGGAACGGACGAATGGTCAATGACTTTGAAGAAAGCGTATTCCCCCAATTCCCGGCTATTGGAGAAATCAAGGAAGAGATGTACCGGCAAGGAGCTGTATATGCCTCCATGAGTGGTTCGGGGTCATCTGTTTACGGATTATTCAAGGAAGATGCCGTATTACCGGAAGTGGATTTCGGAGAAAAAACTTTTGTATACAAAGGCCAGTTCACTGATATTTAAAAATGCATCAACCAATATACTGATTTCCGGAAACAAAAATACAACAAGGTTGTTCTTACAGAAAACTCAAAACAACCTTGATTATGAAAAAGTTCAAATTCTGTATTCTGGCAGGACTACTTGCCTTGCTGTCGGTGTCCGCTTTTGCGGAAGGACGTCTTCCTGCAAATATACAAACAGCTTTTCAAACGCTCTATCCTCAAGCAACGGATGTAGAATGGGAGCAAATGGCCGGTTGCTACGTGGCAGAATTTATTGCAGATGGTCAGGAAATTGATGTCTGGTTCAATAAACAAGCGGAGTGGGTTATGACTGAAACGGATGTAGAGTCACTGGAAAAAGTACCGGCTCCCGTGGCAGAAGCATTCATGAGCAGTACAATGACCGGCATGAGATTAAGGGATATAAGAATCATCACCTTTCCCAAACATCCCACAGTGATAATAATTGAGGTGGAACAATACAATTCCGATGAAGAATTCCAACTGTTCTATGCTCCGGATGGAAAACTATTACAAAGCCTCGATGTAACAGAACTTGGAGGAGAGATTTATCCCGGACTCTTTTTCAATGATTAATACTGACGATTGGTGATTTGTTGATGGTATCCATTCATCAACAAATCACCAATCATTCATCACTAATCATTAATATACCTCTACCCTATCAGCAATACGCTTCGCTTTGTCGCGCAGCGTGTCAAGATCACTGTCAAGAGGTGCATAACACAGCACTACACCCATACGGCGGTTTACGCGGGTAGTAGGCTTACCAAAAATACGCAGATAAGTATCCTCTTCTTTCGTAACCTCTTCCATGCCACGATAATTGGGACGTTCCTGACTGGCTATCGGAGAAAGGATGACAGCACTGGCTCCTATACGCTCCTGCTTGATGCCAGGGATAGGCAGACCAAGCACCGCACGACAGTGCAATTCAAACTCATTCAGATTCTGGGTTCCGGCCAGGGTTACCATACCCGTATCGTGCGGACGTGGAGAGAGTTCGGAGAAATAGACACCGTTCTCATGGCTGAGAAAGAATTCCACTCCCCACAATCCGGCACCGGTCAAGGCACGGGTCACTTTCTCTGCCATATCCTGCGCCTCCCTTAGATGGGCAGGGTCAATATGGGCAGGCTGGAAGCTTTCACGATAGTCCCCACCCTTCTGTACATGGCCGATAGGCGGGCAGAACAAGGTCGGACCATTCTTCTGTGTTACGGTGAGCAGTGTTATCTCACTGTCGAACTTGATGAACTCTTCAATGATAAGTTCTTTGATGTCTCCACGGCTACCATTACAGCCATACTCCCAGGCATGCTCCAGTTCGTCGGCACTCTTTACGAGAGACTGGCCTTTACCGGAAGAGGACATCAGCGGTTTCACCACACACGGGAAACCTATCTTTTCAGCAGCAGCTTTCAGTTCATCCAAAGATTTGGCATAAAAATATTTAGCAGTCTTCAATCCCAGCTCTTTAGCTGCAAGGTCACGTATGGCTTTACGGTTCATGGTAAAGTTCACGGCGCGTGCACTGGGCACTACCTGAATGCCTTCTTTCTCGAAATCATACAGACGTTCTGTACGGATAGCCTCAATTTCCGGAACAATAATATCCGGCTGGTGTTTGCGTACTACACGTTCCAAAGCATCTCCATCGAGCATGCTGAATACCTCACATTCATCTGCCACTTGCATGGCAGGCGCTCCGGCATACGAGTCGCAAGCAATGATATACTGGCCCTTACGTTGGGCGGAAATAACAAACTCCTTGCCCAACTCACCGGAACCTAACAATAAAATCTTTTTCATCAATTCTTTTATTTACAATTTTATATATTTACGATTTGACGACGTACGATGTACGATTAGAGTTACTTTAGACAATAAACCGCCACAAGCCAAAGCAATCCCAATCGTACATCGTAAATCGTCTAATAGTAAATCCTCTTATTGGTGTTGTTCTCTCAACAAGTCATTCACCGTCTTTACCGGATTGAATGTAGTCAGAGGCACTTCTACAAATACTGTGTTCCAATCACTCATGGCCCCATTCCACAAACCGGGAAGTTCAAGCGCTTTCAGGTCCTTGCCGTTCTTGGACTTATAAGAGATGAAGCCTGTCGCTTTATCCACATACTTCACAAGATTGAACTTATGTCCTTTATAGTCACGTACGGCGCAAACCAAATCCACCGGATTGAAATGGGTACCTTTTTCAAACATTTCCTTCTTTTCCGGGTCGTCCATATCAATCTGCGAACTTTCCAGAATCTGCAGAGAGATAGTACCGTCACTGTTGTATGCCAAGAACGGACCTCCGCCCGGTTCGCCTACGTTCTTCACCATACCGCAAACACGCATCGGACGGTTCAGCTTCTCTTTCAGATATATAACCAACTCGGCATCTTCCAGATTCTTTGTCTCCGGATTCTTGCAATAGAGTTGTTTCTGCAGGAATTGCAGAACTTCAAGAATTTGCTCGTGTGTATACTTCCCGCTGTCAAGCAACTGCAGATAAGCAAACGTTCTCTGCTGTAACGCTACCAGCACACCGGCAATCAGTTTCTTATATAATACGGTGTCACCTTTCAGCTTGTCGGGTACCACATTGTCTATATTCTTTATGAAGATAATATCCGCATCAAGGTCATTCAAGTTTTCAATCAAGGCGCCATGACCGCCGGGACGGAACAACAATTTGCCATTGTCGCGGAAGGGTTTGTTTTCCATATCGGCGGCAATGGTATCGGTGCTCGGCTTCTGTTCCGAAAAAGAGATGTTATAATCCACCCCATACTTCTTTGCATAAGCGGCAGCCTTTTCGTCTACCAAAGCCTTGAACAAGGCACGATGTTCGGGCGAAACCGTGAAATGCACATTCACCTTACCGTTCTTATTGGCAGCATACAATGCTCCTTCTACCAAGTGCTCTTCCAGCGGCGTGCGGCTACCGTCTTCATACTTATGGAACTTAAGCAATCCTTTGGGCAGAGCACCATAGTTCAGTCCGGCCCCTTCGAGTAAGGCAGCAACAACCGCCTTGTAGTTTCCAGCGGCAACCAAAGTCGGTATATCCTTTCCGGCAGTCCTCTGGCAAGCGGTATTCAAGTCATCATAGAAGGCAAACTTCTCTATTTTCTCAAAGAAAGTCTTTTCAAAGTTTGTCTGGGGAGTGTCATAGTCTGCCCCGAGAAATTCAAACAAGTTCTTGAACATACGGCTGGCAGCACCCGAAGCAGGCACAAACTTCACCACCACTTTATCGGTTTGTGTATATGCCTCCCAGGCATCCAGGTATTTCTTCTGTTCATCCGTATCCGGAGCCAGTATACCCTTTTCTACAGAAGCGGCGGCAGACAGCTTCAAGTATGGAAAACCTTTTTCGAAACAAGCCAACTGTTCGGCTATTTGTTCTTCGGAGATGCCTTTATTTTCGAGCAACTCTTTGTCTTGCGGTGTTATCATAATATCTTGTTTTATTAATTCATGCCCAAAAATACAAAAAAAGCAGAACTGCCGTCAAGAAAATGAAGAAAAAACTTACCTTTGAAGCATAAAATACGGACGATTATGGAAACTGATGAATTTTTCACTATCAAAGAGAAAGATTTACTCTTCTCGCTCTACCGCAAACTGTTGCAACTTTCCGGAGAAACCCTCCAGAAGGGGGACTGCAAAAAGCTGAAAACACATCTTGTCAATACTATACAGAACAACCGTATCCAGCGTGATATATTCGGTTTGAATCCCGTCATCAAAGATATGCAGACGGCTGTCATTGTAGCGGAAGAAATCGGAATGAAGCGTGCTTCTATCCTGGGGCTCATGCTGCACGACTCCGTGCGCTGCGGCACTTGCACCGCTCTGGAAGTGGAGCAAATCTATGGCGAGGATGTGGCAGGCATCATCCGGGGATTGATACGTGTAAACGAACTTTATTCCAAAAGCCCTACCATCGAGTCCGAGAATTTCCGCAACTTGTTGCTGACTTTCGCCGAAGACATGCGTGTCATTCTCATCATGATTGCCGACCGCGTAAACATCATGCGGCAGATAAAGGATTGCAAGAACGATGAAGCCCGTCGGCAGGTAGCCAACGAAGCGGCTTATCTCTATGCGCCCCTTGCCCATAAGCTGGGTCTGTACAAATTGAAGTCGGAACTGGAAGACCTCTCATTGAAATATACAGAAAAGGAAGTTTACTACCATATCAAGGAAAAACTGAATGAGACCAAGGCATCGCGTGACAAGTACATTGCCGCCTTCATTGCACCGGTACAGAAGAAGCTCGAAGAAGCCGGACTGAAGTTCCATATCAAAGGACGCACCAAGTCCATCCACTCCATCTACCAGAAAATGAAGAAGCAGAAATGCCCCTTCGAAGGCGTGTATGACCTGTTCGCCATCCGCGTCATCCTGGACTCTTGCCTGGAAAAGGAGAAACTGGAATGTTGGCAGGCCTACTCCATCGTAACAGATATGTACCAGCCTAACCCGAAAAGACTACGCGACTGGCTGTCCGTACCTAAAAGCAACGGATATGAATCACTGCACATCACCGTGATGGGCCCCGAAGGCAAATGGGTGGAAGTACAAATACGTACCGAACGCATGGATGATATTGCCGAACGAGGCCTGGCCGCCCATTGGCGATACAAAGGAGTGAAAGGTGAATCTGGTCTTGACGAATGGCTGACTTCCGTACGCGAAGCCTTAGAGAGCTCGGACAGCAACGGACTGGAAACGATGGACCAGTTCAAACTGGATTTGTACGAAGACGAGGTATTTGTATTTACCCCCAAAGGTGATTTGTTCAAACTTGCCAAAGGCTCCACCGTGCTCGATTTTGCGTACCACATCCATAGCAAACTGGGCTGCAAATGTATCGGTGCAAAAGTGAACGGCAAGAATGTACAGCTGAAGCAAATGCTGCATAGCGGTGACCAGGTGGAGATAATGACATCGAATACGCAGACGCCCAAGCAGGACTGGCTGAACATCGTAACCACCTCCAAGGCACGCACCAAAATACGCCAGGCATTGAAGGAAATGGCTGCACGCCAGCACGCCTTCGCTAAGGAAACCCTGGAACGCAAGTTCAAGAACCGGAAGATAGAGTATGATGAAGGAACCATGATGCGCCTCATCAAGCGCCTCGGTTTCAAGATAGTGACCGACTTCTATCAAGCCATAGCCGATGAAGAACTGGATGTCAACGAGATTATAGACAAATACCAGGAACAGCAAAGACGGGAAAATGATACGCGCGACGATATTGTCTACCGCAGTGCTGAAGGCTATAACCTTCAACAAGGCATACCGGAAGAGATAGGTACCAAAGAAGATGTACTGGTCATTGATCAAAATCTAAAAGGATTGGATTTCAAGTTGGCACGCTGCTGCAATCCCATCTATGGAGATGATGTATTCGGCTTTGTCAGTGTGACGGGAGGTATCAAGATACACCGTTGCGATTGTCCCAATGCCAGTGATTTGCACTCACGTTTCGGCTACCGTATCGTGAAGGCACGCTGGGCCGGAAAGTCACAAGGTACACAGTACCCCATCACCCTGCGCGTAGTGGGACACGATGACATCGGCATCGTGACCAACATCACTTCCATCATTTCCAAAGAAACGGGTATTACTTTGAGAAGCATCGGCATTGACTCGCATGACGGGCTGTTCTCCGGAACACTGACCATCATGGTGAGCGATACGGGACATCTGGAAGCACTTGTCAAGAAACTGAGAACAGTAAAGGGAGTGAAACAGGTTTCAAGGAATTAAGCAACAACTATAATCCATGAAGTACGACTTTAAAAAGCAGTTGCGCAGTTTCGGATATGCCTGGAAAGGTATCCGGTGTTGCATAGGAAAAGAACAGAACCTGAGCTTCCATCTGATAGCTACGGCTGTGGTAGTCATTGCAGGATTCGTTTTAGGCATTACCCGCATGGAGTGGATGATAATCATTCTCTGCATCGGAGTGGTGATAGCAGCCGAGCTGTTCAATACCGCCATTGAGAAGCTGGTCGACCTGGTGTCTCCCCAACAGCATCCCGTGGCAGGGCAAGTAAAAGACATAGCCGCCGGAGCAGTACTGGTATGTGCTGCAACGGCGGCCATTATAGGATTGATTGTATTTATCCCTTACCTCACCCGCTTCTTCTTATAATAAGGATAGGTCAGAAGTACAAAGAAAAATACGGCAAGCATAGCAGCAACAGACGCCACATGGTATATCTGCGCTTTGTCCATCAGGTGGCAAGCCACAGCCATGCCCACCAGCAGCCCTGCCTCCATAGACAAATGACAAGTGGTGTTTGCCGTTCCACGCTGGCAATGGTGCGACAGCTTGACGAACATCTTCATGAACGGGACTGTAATGAACACCAATACAGCCAATGCCGCCAATGACCAGTAATCGCCCACAAACATCAGTGGCAGCAACGCTCCCGGTACAAAAGCAATCAACAGCATATTGATGGCAGGTACCCATGCACGCGGCAATAAGAAGCGGTCCATATTGCACAACGACACGCCTATCGGAGCACGGAAAGCCACATATACCCTCGATGCGAAAAATATGCTGGCCAGTCCGGCCGCTACGGACAGATAGGTCACCATACGGAAACCATACATCTTATACATTCCAATGCCCAACATAACACCCACCAGCATGCCCAAGCATGCAGCCCATGCATATACCATGTTTCCTGCACTGCGGCGTGTGGAAGTCGTTATGTCGATGGCCACCGTAATGCCCGCTGTGGTTGCCAGCCCGAAACATACTCCCTGCACAGCGGCAAGCAGCAGAAATTTCGTATAACCATCCACAAAGGCATATCCCAGAACAGCCGCCAGCATAATGAGTGTGGAGTAAAGGAGCACGTGCTTCCTTTTATATTCATCGACCAGATAGGCATGAAAAGGACCGACAGCAAACATGGCCACCGCAAAAACCAGAAACATGCTGCCCGCCTGTCCGACGGAAACACCCAACTGCTCTCCCATCACAAAAGGGAGCAAAGGAAAAAGCATATAGACGGATATGTACAGCAACAGATTTGCCGTACACATCCGCCAAAAATTGAGTGTCATAAGTTTGTTAGTACTGTTCTTTCTCATTCGGGAAATCTAAGTTCTTCACATCAGATACATAACGGCTGATGGCATCCGTCATCACTGTATGCAGGTCAGCATAGCGACGCAAGAAACGAGGACGGAAACCGTTATTCATACCCAGCATATCCTGAACCACCAACACCTGGCCGTCCACATCGCCACCGGCACCGATGCCGATAACGGGTATAGTCAGCTCGCTTGCCACGCGGGCAGCCAATGCGGCAGGAATCTTCTCCAATACCAGTCCGAAGCATCCGGCTTCTTCCAGCAAATGCGCATCGCGTACCAGTTTCTCGGCTTCGGCATCATCCTTGGCACGGACCGTATATGTTCCATACTTGTTGATGGATTGGGGCATCAGTCCGAGATGTCCCATGATGGGAATACCGGCGCTGAGGATACGCTTCACCGTACCGATGATTTCCTCGCCTCCCTCCAGTTTGAGGGCGTCGGCATGGCTTTCTTTCATAATACGGATAGCGGAAGCCAATCCCTCCAGTTCGTTGCCCTGATAAGAGCCGAAAGGCATGTCGACAATGACCATGGCACGCTTCACACCGCGAACCACGGATTTGCCATGATAAATCATCTGGTCGAGCGTGATGGGAAGCGTGGTGACATTGCCTGCCATTACATTGGAAGCGGAATCTCCCACCAGAATCACGTCTACCCCGGCACCGTCCACAATCTGCGCCATAGTATAGTCGTATGATGTCAACATTGATATTTTTTCGCCTCTCTGTTTCATTTCGATAAGGCGATGTGTAGTCACTTTACGAGTGTCGTCTGAAATATAACCCATGATAGTATTTACAACTTGGCAATTTACAATTACTCAATTTAATTTTCGGCGCAAAGGTAATCCTTTTTCTGATTACTTGTGCAATTGAGTTAATTTATCGTAAGTGAATCCCTGAAAGTCATCCAATACATAATGACACAACGGAGCTATGTCTTCACGGGAATTGGTGGTTGCCAACCCTATAACGGTAGCTCCTGAAGCCATGCCAGCTTTCAGCCCGTTGAAAGAATCCTCGAATACATATGTGGTGTCGGGAGTTGTGCCGAAAACCTCCATACCCAACAGAAAACAATCCGGTGCAGGCTTGGAAGCCGTAAACATCTCGGCCGTAAGGATACGGTCGAAAAGAGTCTTTATTTCGGGATGAACCCGATAGACAGCTGCCATCTTCGCTTCGTTGGAGCTGGTCACTACGGCAGTCTTCACCCCATTCCGGTGTAGGTCGGCAATGAAGTCAAGCACTCCGGGAATAAAGTCGAATGACATTTCCTGTTCAAAGCGGTTCAGCCGTTCGGTAATTTCGGCCTGTTCCTTCGCCATGCCCGGAAAAAAGGTATCATAAATATAGACCAGCGTCTGGCCCTTCACCCTGCCTTCAATATCATCCATACCCAAATACTGCTTTCCCATTTCATGCCAGAAGTGACTGTACTGTGTTTCCGTGTCTACCACCACGCCATCAAAATCAAAAAGTACGGCGGTTGCTTTTGTTGTGTCCATAAACTTTCTTTTACCTAAATCTGTTAATACCAAAACATTATAGCGTACAAAGGTGGGAATAATCTGCGAATCAAACAAATATTTTATACCTTTGTGCTCCTTAATTGACTCATATCAAATGAACAACGCGCATATATTAGGAACCGAACGTATTGGTAAACTGCTTGTGCAGTACTCCATTCCGGCCATTATAGGCATGACGATTACTTCGTTGTACAACATCATCGACAGCATTTTCATCGGTCATGGCGTAGGTCCTATGGGCATTGCCGGACTCGCCATTACTTTCCCTCTGATGAATCTGGTCGTGGCTTTCTGTACGATGGTATCGGCAGGCGGTTCCACCATTTCGTCCATCCGTCTGGGGCAGAAAGACCTGGACGGAGCAACGGAAGTATTGGGAAACACACTGATGTTCTGCCTGGTCAACGCATTCATATTCGGCAGTGTTTCATTCATCTTTCTGGATGACATCCTGCGCTTCTTCGGTGCCAGCAATGATACGTTGCCATATGCCCGCGACTTTATGCAGGTGATATTACTGGGTACCCCCGTCACTTATACCATGATTGGCCTAAACAATATCATGCGTGCCACGGGATATCCCAAGAAAGCGATGCTCACGTCTATGGTAACGGTAGTCTGCAACATAATCCTCGCTCCCATTTTCATCTTCCAATTTGACTGGGGAATACGGGGAGCTGCAACGGCAACGGTCATCTCGCAGTTCATCGGCATGGTGTGGGTAGTGAGCCATTTCCTGCAAAAGACAAGTGTGGTACGTCTGCAACGGGGGTTCTGGAAGATGAAGAAACGTATCATCAGTAGTATATTATCCATCGGTATGTCACCGTTCCTGATGAACGTCACGGCATGTGTCATTGTGATTATCGTAAACAACAGCCTCCAACAGTACGGAGGCGATATGGCCATCGGGGCATATGGCATTATCAACCGACTGCTGGTACTCTATGTAATGATTGTATTGGGGCTGACGATGGGAATGCAACCGATTGTAGGCTATAACTTCGGTGCGCAAAAGCACGACCGTGTGAAGGCTACCCTGCGCCTGACCATCATTGCCGGAGTATGTATCACCAGTACCGGCTTCCTTATCTGCGAATTGTTCCCCCATGCCATATCTGCCATCTTTACCAGTGATGAAGAGTTGATAGATATTGCTTCCAGAGGCGTACGCATTGCCGTAGCCATATTCCCGCTGGTAGGTGCACAGATTGTCATCGGCAATTTCTTCCAAAGCATCGGGAAAGCGAAAATCAGCATCTTCTTATCGCTGACACGCCAATTACTGTATCTGTTGCCGGGACTACTGATATTCCCGCATTACTTTGGGCTGGACGGCATCTGGATATGTATGCCGGTATCGGACTTCTTTGCTTTTGTAACGGCAGCGGTGGCATTGTGGATATATGTAAAGAGATTACCCACAGGAATTACCGAAAAAGCGAGGTGAAAGTGATTTATTCTACTGCAAATATTGCATTTTATGTTATAACAAATAAATTGTTCGAAAATATATCATTCATTCAGCCCAAACACATCATCTATTCGCCCCAAACAGATGGTCTGTCTACCCCAAACGCATGATGTATGTTGCGGCAACTTTATTCGCTCTTGATGCTCTTTACCGGATTTTCATTGGCAATGCACCATGCCTTCAACACCACGGTAGCAACGATAAACAACAGCAACAGACAACCTACAAGAATATATCCGCCTATAGGGAATGGCACAACATCAGAGAACTGGCTCGCCCAAAGCTTTCCGGCCCGGCATGCTCCCCCAATACCTATGGCGACAGACGGAATGGCCAGCCAAAGCACATCTCTTGACAATAACAGCAAAATACTTTCCGTCTCCGCTCCATTCACTTTACGAATGGCAATCTCTTTTGAACGCAGGCGGATTTCATCATTCACATAGCCTATCAGTCCCATCAGAATGATAAAGAGTATGGTCAATGAAACCAGCAGGGTAACATCACGAAATACCCGTACAGACTCGGCATAACTGCGCATTTCCTGCTCCACCGAACGGAATACGAGGCTTTTCTGAGGATAAATCCGATGCATCTCTTCATTGAGGCGGGCGAGATTTTCATCCAATGGCTCTTTGAGGCGAACATGCAGGGTGGCAGCTGTCTTCCCCGTCCATTCCACCATCACCGGCAAATTATCGTTGGGCATATCGGCAAAACTGAAACTGTCTAACAGTCCGACAACAGTGCCATAATCATTCACCCGCTTGCCTATGGGGCTGTCTGTCCAATTCATCTTCTCACAAAAGACACTGTTGACAAGCAACTGACCTTCTCCCGTCAAGTTATGCCCCTCTTTCAGTCTCAGACCAATGAAAGGAAGAAAATCACTGTCGAACCAGGTATTACGAGGATAGAAAAGCTCGTTACCCTGATTGTCAAGAATTGGCTGGTTAGAACCGAACCACAATATAGGGCGTTCTGCCGAAGCAACCCCTTCCACATAAGGCAAACTGCCGACAAGACTACGCAGGCTATTGCCATCCACTTCCCGCTGGGTGGTATATGCCACACGTTCAGGACGCCAACCACGGTCACGCGTCGTTACATAACTGTACTGTGAAACGACCATCAGCATCATCCCCAGAATGAATGCCGCTCCGATGAACTGAACAAAAAGCAGTACCCGTTTCCAGCCGCGGCGTCCGGAAGAGTAGCGGCGGAACACTTGTGTCACCGGAATACGAGCGAAAAGCATGGCAGGCAGGCAACCACCTAAAATAAACAGTAACAGTATCACCGACAATGGTGCCCAAAGATTCTGCCAGTCAAAAAGAGCACTGAGAGGTACAGCTGCCAATTCTTCCATTTTTTCGTGGAAAATATACACCAACAGTCCAATGAGCAGCAAGGCAAGCCCTACTACTATAGCAGTCTCTACCATGAACATGGAAAAGATGCTACTTCCCGAAGCACCGCTGCATTTGTGTACACCGATGGCCTTGGCACGCTGTGTCAGCGAAGCCACGGAAACGAGTACATAATTCAATGCGGTCGTAAAAAGCAGCACGATACCCAGGAAGAACATAATCCAAATCATCTTCCGTACTTGAGGAGTCTCGATATGCAGATTATGGATAGGGACAATACGTACGCTCAATTCCAAACCACTTTCCGGTGGAATATGACGGGCAATAGCTATGGACATACGCTCATTCAGCCAATCAGCATCCTGCGGGCTGCGCAGCCTGAGATAACCGTCGTAGTTTCCGCCGCTTTGCCAACCTAGGTTCCACTTCAGATGCCGCCCTATAGTAGGAAAGGAAATGATTGCCTCTGGACGCCTCTCCAAAGAAGTGTTCAACGGAATATCGGCAAAGATACCCTTCACGAGCAGTGTAGTCTGATATCCCCAAAAATCATAACGCAGTGTTTTCCCTATCGGATTTTCGTCACCGAAGGCCTCCTTTGCTGACTTGGCAGAAAGGAATACGACATCCGGGCCCGCCAAATCTTGTGGATTGCCTTCTATCATCTCCAAACCGAGTACAGAAAAATAAAGTGTATCTGCCATCACCGTGGACATATCTAATTGGCGCTCACCCAACTGGAAACTATTATCAAAAAGAGAACAGCTCACTGTGCTACTTTCCACTTGTTCCGGAAACTCTTCGGCAATGGCAGCCGGAATCGGAATGATGGTAAAGCGACTTTCGTTACCTTCCAACACTCCATTTTTCAACCAACCCGTCTTCACAATATAAAGGTTATCCGAATCATGATAAAAGTTATCAAAACTCAACTCGAATGCAATCCGTGCAAATAGAAATACAGACATCAGCAGTCCCAATGCCAAAGATACAATCTTAATGGCATTGGAACCTTGCTTGTGCAACAAGCTTTGTAATGTATAATAAATGTGCCGCCTCATAATTTCCTGAAGTTATTCTTTATTCACTCTTGATACTGTCTACCGGATTCTCATTGGCAATCCGCCATGCCTTGAATACTACACAACCGATGATGAGCAATAGTACAATGCATGCAATAAGCAAGAATCCACAGATACTAAAATCCACTCCCTCCACAAACTGCTCTATCCAGACACCGCCTATATACCAGGCTCCCAGCCCTCCAAGAAAAACGGCCGGCAAGGATATCCAGAATATATCCTTCGAGAAAAGCCGGAGAATGGATGACGCTTCCGCACCATTCACTTTACGGATGGCAATTTCCTTGCTGCGGCGTTGTATCTCGTCATTGATGTAGCCAATCAACCCCATTAACGTAACAAAAAGGATGGTTATGGCAGCCAGTAAAGCTGCATTACGGAAATCCGTGACGGTACTGTTCTGGTCGTCAATGACCTTTTGGAACGAGGAAAATACAATGTCACGGGTGGGAAACAGCTTTTCCATGTCTTCGTTCAAACGCTTGAGGTTATCGTCAAAAGGCTCTTTCAGACGTAATTGGATGTTTCCGGAAAATCGGTCAAGATAAGTTGCATACATAGGTTGCACCGCCACATAAGCGGCATTGGATGTAGCAAAGTCTTTCAGTACACCTACAATATTGCCCGCTATGCGATCGCCGTTGCGCACTTGCCTGCCTATCGGTTTATCTTCCCAATGCATCATTTTCAAAAATGTTTCATTGACCAATATCTGCCCAGGGGCATCCATATTCTTGCCTTCCGCAAATTCCAACTTCATAAACGGGGCATAGTCCTTGCCAAATTCCACCCAACGCATGCTCATCCACTGCCCGTTATCAGTCGTAACCCCTTCTCCGCTCAATCCGTCTGTAAGAAGATTACCGCTACAAGCTCCATCTTCCACATAAGGCAAAGAAAGCATCACACTACGATTTGCATCGCTTTCCGCATCCGAGTCAAAGGATACGCCCGAAGCATAAGCCACCCGGTGGTAATCGAATCCACGTTCTTTATTGGTGATGTAATGGCTCTGCATAAGCACCAGCCCCAACAAGCCGAAAATAAAAGAGGTACCGGCAAACTGCACAAACAAGAGCGGACGTTTCCAGCCTTTCTTGCCTTCGGTGTACCGGCGGAAAACCTGCGTCACCGGAATGCGGGCAAAAAGCTGCCCGGGCAACATGCCGCCTATCATAAACAAAATGACTATCACTGAAAGCGGTGCCCAAATGTTTTCCCAAGAGAAAAGACCGGCAAGACTAACGTCGAGCATGTCCTCCAACGGCTCACGGAAATTAAATAGAAGCAGCGCTACAAGCAGCAAGGAAGAAAGCATGATGACTCCGGTCTCCCATAAGAACATACCGAAAATAGTTCCCGTATTTGCCCCACTACATTTATGTACGCCTATAGCTTTGGCACGACGGTTCATGGCTGAGATGGAAATAAGCACATAATTCATCGCCACAATAAAAAGTATGGCGGTTCCCAGCGTCAACAGAATCCATACCATACGCATGGTACTGATACCAAATTCCATACGGTAGTCCTTTATCGGAACCAGACTGATAAACACATCATCGCTCTTGCGCACCTGCTCGGCAAGTTTCTCTATTCGGGTGTTCACATCGTCCAATTGCACCCCCGGGCGCAGACGGACAAAGGACATATAGCTGTCTCCACCTCCCCACCCCCAGTATCCCCAATGATGCTTGAAGGAGGTAGCCAGAGACATCACGACACCACTTCCATAGAAACTGGAGTTTTCGGGAAAATCTTCAAAAATGCCCTTCACGGTCATTGGCATCTGTTTGTTATAGACCACCGTCTGCCCGATGGGATTCTTATCGGCAAACATGCTGCCGGCCAGCTCCCTGCTGATGAAGACCACCTCCGGATTATTCAGCTCGCGAGGGTCTCCACTGACAACATCAATGCCCATAGTGGCAAAGAAACAAGAATCGGCCGTCATGGCATTGGTCTGGAAACGGCGTTCATTGGCAAACCAAGCCGAATTGCTCCACCATTGCTGGGTGACGGTAACACTCTCCACCTCGTCAGGCAGGTTTTCGGCAATGGTACCAGCCACCGGTCCAAGAGTTATATGCGAAGGATGATACTCGTTGTTGTAATACCATACTGTTTTGACAAGACACAAACGTTCATGGTCCTTGTAGCAGGTATCATAATTGAGCTCGAATGCCTGACGGGAAAAAATGAGGATACTGACTGCCAACCCCAGTCCCAAGGAAATAATCTTGATGAGGTTGGAGCCTTTTCCTCGTATCAGTGTCTGAAGAGTGTAATATAGTTGTCTCATGGAAGTTGTTTTAAAAGTCTGTTACAAATCCTGCGCTGCCACACTTGCCACCACACTACCGTCGAAAAGATGTATCGTGCGGTGTGCAAACGAGGCGTCGTGCTGGCTGTGGGTCACCATAATAATCGTAGTACCCTCTTTATTCAGTTCTGTCAACAGATTCATCACCTCAGCTCCGTTCTTGGAGTCCAAGTTACCGGTAGGCTCATCGGCGAGTATCAGCTTGGGATTGGTTACGACCGCACGGGCTATCGCCACACGCTGCTGCTGACCGCCGGAAAGCTGTTGCGGGAAGTGTTTGGCACGGTGGCTGATGTTCATTCTTTTCAGTATATCCTCTACCATACGCTTACGTTCACCCGCCTTTACGCCAAGATACGTAAGGGGAAGTTCCACATTCTCGTAGACGTTCAGTTCGTCTATCAGGTTGAAGCTCTGGAACACGAATCCCAGTTTCCCCTTACGTACGCGTGTACGTTCCTTTTCTTTCAAGTCCGCCACTTCCTGGCCGAGTAGCTTGTAACTGCCCTCAGTAGGATTGTCCAGCAGTCCCAGAATATTCAGCAAGGTGGATTTGCCGCAACCGGACGGCCCCATAATGGCTACAAACTCTCCCTCCTTTACATCGAGGTTTACGTGATTCAATGCTACCGTCTCTACTTCCGAAGTACGGAATACTTTGCTGATGTTGTTAATCTCAATCATGATATTTAATGTTTTAATATTGTTTTATTCGCTCTTAATACTATTCACCGGATTCTCGTTCGCTATCCGCCAGGACTTCCAAAGTACGCAGGCTACGATAATCACCAAATTGGCCATCACTACCAGTACGTATACTGCCCAACTGACGGGAATACGCTCCGCGAACTGTTCCATCCACATTCCGTTGACATACCATGCCAATACCGTACCGATGACAACTGCCGGAGCTGCCACAACGAGTATATCCCTTGACAACATTTCCAAGATGCCAGAAGCCTCTGCGCCGTTCACTTTGCGGATGGCAATCTCCTTGCTGCGGCGGCGCACCTCATCGGTGGTATACCCAATCAGCCCCATCAGCATGATGAAGAACATGGTCACTGCCGCCATCAAAGTGGCATTGCGGAATACACGGACAGAATTATAGCTGTTCTCTATCCTTTTCTCATAACCGGTAAAGTCAATAGTCTGGTCATGGAAAGCCTCGGCTACATCGTGGTTCAACTTCTGCAGATTTTCGGTAAAGGGTTCTTTCAAACGGACATGTACCGTTCCATAAAAATTCTTGTTTCCCCGGGCTATGAAAGGCATCTTCTCGGTTCTGAAACTCTCTATCTGGAAATCCTTCAACTGCCCTACGACCTTGAATGTATTCCCTTCGGTATATACCGTACGGCCTACGACGTCGTCTCCCCAACGCATCATCTCGGCAAAGGTCTCGTTCACCACGACTTCCTCTTTATCGCGCGCCATACGTCCCGTCTTCATAGTCATGCCCATCAAGGCAGGAAAGTCCTCGCGCATGAAATAAGAAGAGCGGCAAGAGAACAGTGCCTGCCCGCTCTCACTATGAATCATCGAACCGCTATATCCGCTAATGGGTGTGCTGTTGGCACTGGACACCGCTTCCACGTAGGGCAATCCTTTGAAGAACTGATAAGCCGCGTCACGCGTCGCTTCATTATCCCAGTAGGCATTACCTATGGCTATCTGCTTGGGATTATACCCCATATCCTTTTTCAGTACATACTGATATTGCGACATCACCACACACATCAATCCACTGATGAATGCCACGCCTGCAAACTGCACAAACAGCAACGGACGCTTCCAGCCCTTTTTCCCCTCGGTATAGCGGCGGAACACCTGCGATACGGGAATACGCGCAAAGAGCCGGCCCGGCAACACGCCTCCCACTATAAACAGCAGAAGCACTACCGACAACGGTACCCAGATACGCTCCGGAGCCAACAAGGTGGAGAGCTTTACAACGACCGTGTCTTCCACAAAATCGCGGAAGTTGAGCATTATCAACGCCATCAGCAGCAATGCTGCCGCAATGATGATACCTGTTTCCAGCAAAAACATGCTGAAAACCGTGCCACCGCTCGCACCGCTGCATTTATGTACGCCTACCGACTTGGCGCGGTAGCTCAAAGAGGAAATGGAAATCAGCACATAGTTCAACGCCGCAATGAAAAGAATGGCAAAACCAAGAATGCTCATAATGACACGCATCCGCTGCACATCATCATAATTGCGGTATGTATCACGGATGGGCTGCACAAAAGCCGTGTAACCGTACTCTTTCTTATCTTCTGCCGGGCGATATTTGTCTATCATGGCATCAATACGCGCATTGACAACAGATTTGTCGGCACCGGGACGAAAACGGATAAACTCTACCCAACTGTCTCCCCCGCTCCACGAGTAGTTATTCCAGTTGCGGCTCCACAAGGTAGGCATCGAGATAACCGCTTCCGGATTGATTGTGGCGTTCTCAGGCAAATTGGCATAGATTCCCTTCACCGTCAGGTCAAACTGATGGTCATAATTAAGCGTTTTCCCTATGGGATTCTCCTCACCGAACACTTTCCTTGCAAAGCGTTCACTCAAGAAAATAATATCCTTCTGCACCAAGTCCTTTTCGGGATTCCCGTTCAGGACGTCGATGCCCATAGTACGAAAGAACAGCGAATCGGCTGCAATCTTCCTGTCATCAAGACGCACGCTTCCATTGTAAAGAGGAGCAGATACCATAGACGTGCTCAAACTTACTGCCGACTCCACCTCTTTGGGGAAATTCTCCAAAATAGCTCCTGCCACGGGACCGCAATTCCACTCCTGAGGCTCAAACTTCTCTCCTTTCACCGAGAATATCGACCATACCTGATACAAGTTATCATAATCCTTGAAGCAAGTGTCAAAACTCTGTTCATATGCCACGCGGGAGAAAAGCAGAATACTCATCGTCAATCCCAATCCCAAAGAAATGACCTTGATGATATTCGAACCACGTCCCCGCAGCAAAGTCTGAATTACATAATAGATTTGTTTCATTCCGTTTATCGTTTATTAGATATATTTTCTTGCTTTCTATATTGCAGAAAGCGTGCCAAAGAATGCACAAACCTGATTATCAGCATACATCTCATAATTAAAGAAGAAAAAAGTGTCTAATTTTTAGACACTCCCGTCTAAAAATTAGACAGAGGCCGAATCTCTGTTCAGCCTCATAGAACAAAAAAAAGGGAAATTAGAAAAGAATCCATAAGAATGAAAACTTTACCTTTGCCCACAGTTTTCTAAAGATAGAGTATAAACGTAAAATGAAGCACCTGCACATGAAATTCCCCAAACTCTTATATCCTTCATTCCTATGCCTGCTTATAGCCGGCTGCGACATGATAGATTATCACCCTTACGATGTACACATCAGCGGTGAAACCGATGTCAATGCCCACAACATTGCCCAAATAGAGCAGAACTGCCAGAACAAGACAACAATCCGGTTCGTAACAATGGGTGATTCCCAGCGCTGGTATGACGAGACCGACGACTTTGTAAGCCACCTCAACAAGCGGGACGACATAGATTTCGTCATTCATGGCGGAGACGTCAGTGACTTCGGTGTAACAGACGAGTTCCTTTGGCAACGGGACATTATGAACAAACTCAAGATACCCTATGTGGTACTTCTCGGCAATCACGACTGCCTGGGCACGGGCGAAGAGACTTATCGTGCAATATTCGGAGACCCCAATTTCTCCTTCATTGCAGGACGGGTAAAGTTTGTCTGCCTGAATACCAACGCCATCGAATTCGACTACTCCCGCCCCATTCCCGACTTCGAGTTTCTTGCCGCACAGATACGCGACCATGAAGAGGAATTCGATAAAACCGTTGTGTCCATGCATATACGCCCGTTCTGCAACGAGTTCAACAATAATGTGGCACACGTATTCCAGCGTTACATCAAGGAATTTCCCGGACTGCAGTTCTGTACATCCGCACACGAACACCATCGCTTCGAGAAAGACCTCTTTGAAGATGGGATAATGTATTACATGAGCGACTGCATGAAGAACCGCAATTACTATATATTCACCATAACCCCCGACGGATATGAACGCGAAGTGGCATATTATTAATCACCTGGCATGCGCCGTCGTCTTCTTGTCGGTATGCTCTTTTTCTGCTTTTTCACAAGAGAGAGATACCATCTTCATCATAGAACACGATACCGTATGGATGGACCTGCAACCGGATGCCGTCATTGAAAGCCAGACCAGAGAGAACCGTTATGACCGCCGCGTACACCGCTACCGCAGGCATTGGGAGGCCTTGATTCCGACGCACACCAAAATTCAGTTTGCCGGCAATATGGGGTTGCTGTCATTCGGTACCGGATGGGATTACGGCAGAAGAAACCAATGGGAAACAGACGTATTCTTCGGAGTATTGCCCAAATATGACTCCAAACGTACCAAGCTGACATTCACCGTCAAGCAGAACTACCTTCCCTGGAGCCTGCAAATAAAACAGAGCCGTTTTTCTGTAGAACCGCTGGCTTGCGGTATGTATCTGAACACGGTATTCGGCGATGAATTCTGGGTCAATGAACCGGAACGCTACCCTAAAGGATATTATGGTTTCTCCTCTAAGGTACGCATCCATGCATTCTTAGGACAGCGCATCACTTACGACATCGACCCGCAACGACGGTTCACGGCCAAAGAAATCACTTTCTTCTATGAAATAAGTACATGTGACCTATATGTAGTCAGCGCCTTCACCAACAAGTATCTGAAACCCAAGGATTATCTGAGCTTGTCGTTTGGTATCAAACTGCAACTGCTATAAGTTCTTTTTTCAGTACCGCCATGAACTCTTACTGAAGTTGCTGCCAACTAATTTCTGTTTTACTTAAATCTATTCGTCCCACAATCGTTATATTATCGTCCGACAGCTGTTGAATTATCGTCCGACAGCTGTCGGACGATAATTCAACA
>ERZ827440.398-NODE-398-length-63504-cov-6.925200_pt1 | contig 63504 bp, 63 predicted proteins | sample MGYA00519774_ERZ827440 | MGnify/ENA primary metagenome ERZ827440 (study PRJEB31778, sample SAMEA3449302) | human gut metagenome | biome: human gut; feature: human-associated habitat; material: faeces | place: United Kingdom | collected 2010/2012 ... | reverse complement strand
CTTGCATGTGTTAGGCACGCCGCCAGCGTTCGTCCTGAGCCAGGATCAAACTCTCTAAAAATTTTGTATTAAAAAGCCTCTCGACTTCTTTAATCATTTTCAGAGCTTTTTGTCTGCTCATTACTCGACGCTCTGCGTCTTTGACGATTTTAGTTCGTCACTCTTATAACTTTTTGAAAGTACGTTCTTAATATTCTTTTTCAGAATTAAGATTTTTCCTCTCAAGAAAATTACGGGTCATAATAATTTGTCATCGTTGTTTAATTTTCAAGGTCCTGCGCTGCTGTTTGCTGACTTTCTTTCCTCAGCAGCGTGATTATTATTCTATCACACTGTTTTTTCTTTGTCAACACTTTTTTCAAAAATTTTTAAATATTTTTTTGCCCTCTTTTTTACCAAATCCTGCATATCTGCTGCATTTTCGAGGGCTTTTTTCAACAGCTTTTCTATATTATCATACCACGTTTCTTCTTGTCAACACTTTTTTCAAAAAATTTTTTCAAAAAATCTGAGTACCCAAACCTTTCCGTTTGAATGCTCAGTAGTAATCATATTCCATTTTCAATAATTGTTTTCTTCAAAACTTTTCATGAATAGATCACACACATTATCAGCAGCAATATTCGTTATTGCTGAGTCTTCATTTTTGCAAAACATCACAAAGTTGTCTTCATATCCTTGCGCAATAGAGTATTTCATCGCTTCATCTTTGTCATAAAAAAGCTTAACGCCTTGCCCATTTTTAGAATCTACATAAATAACAATGTTTTCCATCTTTTATAAATTCGTAAACTAATCCGCCTGCCACAACTTGTTTTTCCTTCGTGTTCACTTTATTCAAATCTTTTTCATTTGCCATTTTTATTCTTCCTCTCTATTTTTTGCTTCACTAAACCAGTTTTAGATATTTAATTTTAACATAATTTCTTTCAAAATATCAATATATTTTTTACTTTTAGCAATTTTTATCAATCATCGGCAAAAAAATTATATCAAATTAACTACTAATTAAAAATTTGAAAATAAAAACTACAAAAATTTAACCTCATTAAGTATTGAAACAATAATGTTATTGATGTATAATTTAGTTAAAGCATAGCAGAATTTTAAAGAAAGGGGGCTTTTAAAGTGTTAAATTTTAACAATAAATTCAGCACAAATAGGCGTACTCGTATTATAATTCTTTCCTCTATCGTCACAGTCATGGCTATAAGTTGTGCATTTTGGGCCACAGCAAATTGCATTAACTCAAACAACGAGAACCCAAACACCGCTATTAACGTTTGCGACACACTTACATCAACCGAAACACAAAAAGAAACTGTTACCGACGAAAAAAGTTCTAATCAGCCAGAAAAAAATTCACCAAATGCAGAAAGTAACTGCCCAGCAAAGTCAAATAAAGATGAAACAATCAAGTCTCAACAAATAAATGAAGACTACACAAAATTATATCCACATTTATACTGTACTCGTCCTGAATCGCAAATTATTCCAGAAAAAACTATTTTTCTAACTTTTGATGACGGTCCGTCTGAACGAACATCTGAAATATTAGAAATTCTGCGTGAAAAAGGTATAAAAGCAACATTTTTCGTAACAGGCAATACTTCCTCAGCTGGACGAGCCTTAATGAAACAGATCGTTGATGAAGGGCATGCTATCGGCATCCACACTTACACGCATGAGTTTAGACAAATCTACTCTAGTGTAAATGCGTTTCTAGATGACTTTAATAAAATTTATAGCCTTATTCACGATGCTACCGGAATTAAACCAACAATATTTCGTTTTCCAGGAGGTTCAAAAAATAGCTTTAATAAAAACAATTATAAAGAACTTACCACAGAGATGACCCGTCGTGGATTTGATTATTTTGATTGGAATTTGTCAGTTGGAGATGCTGTCAGTCGTACACCTACTCCAACTCAAAAGTGTATAAACAACGTACTTAATTTTTCAAAAAATTGCAATCACGGCGTCGTTTTAATGCACGACGCAAAACCTAAAGTCACAACAGTTGAAGCGTTGCCACATATTATCGATGGCTTAAAAAGTCAAGGATTTACTTTTGATAAACTCTCTAATAATATCGACCCAGCCCCATACTCACTTGTAAAACCATATAAATGAAAATTTTTAGCAAACTGCAGAGCGGGGCATCTCAATTTTAATTTAAAAATTAAAATTGAGATGCCCCGCAACGAGCTAAAAATTTTCTAATAAGTCAACAATAACCGTCCTAAATTTCTAGTAATTTAATCATTGTCTAATACAAATTTGCAAAATGAATTCATGCCGCACCGACCACATTGAGGATTTATCGCTTTGCAAACAGCTCGGCCATGCAAAACCAGTCTGTGACAAAAATTATTAGATTCTTCAGGTGGGAGAACTTCTCGTAAAATCTTCTCTATTTTTTCTGGATTTTTTAAATCATGAAACCCTAATCTGCGAGTAATTCTCATACAATGAGTATCAACTACTACGGCTGGCTTTCCAAAGATATCTCCAACAATTAAATTAGCAGTTTTCCTCCCAACCCCTGGTAGTTTCACGAGCTCATCAATGGAATCCGGCACAACACCATTAAAGTTATCTATCAACATTTTGCACATATTTACAATATCCTTCGATTTTGTGTGATAAAATCCACATGATTTTATAAAGGGCTCGATTTCTTCGGGAGTTGCCTTTGCAAAGTCATAAACCGTTTTAAACTTTTCAAATAATGCCGGCGTGACCAAATTAACTCTTGAATCTGTGCACTGGGCCGCCAATCTCGTTGCAATCAATAACTGTAATGGATCTACATATTGTAGCGAACACTCTGCCAATGGATATTCCAGTTTTAGTGCCAAAACTGCCAGTTTAGCTAATCTTTTATTTGTCAAAAAAATCCCTCCTATTCACATCCATTTTATCGCGAAATCACATTATCGTAAAGGTATTTTTTATTTTTAGCAAAAATTTTATATATTTTAATTCAAACTTATTCTTTATTAGAAAAATTATTAAGCTCTTCTGTTTTGCAATAAAGCTGTAATATTTTTTGAAAAAAAGTTACAGTTATCTTGCAATGAGAACCTAAAAAACATTTTCTATGTATATCAAGCTTAGAACTTCTCGGCCCCGACGTTAATGTAATTAAATGCATTTATTTGTCATTTTTCAAATTATTTTGATACATATTTTTAATATTTTTCTAAAAAAGCCTTTACAAATTAAAATAAATATGATATATTGATACTCGAGATTGATTTTACCTTTTTCATTCTCATAAATTCCTTTTCTTTAGTGTAAGTGCTCTTTTATGAGCACTTATTTTTTTGTAAACATTTTAAGTAAATAAAAAACCGATAAAAAATACATTTTATCCCTCCTTATGGCATATAAAATACATAGGGAGGCTGTACATATGTTCATATTTTCAATAAAAACTTCAAAACGAAAACTTGTAATGCACCTTGGCTTAATAATTGCATTGATAATCATTTTGGGAATTTTTTTTGCCACGTTAAATGCTAGCGACAAAGAGGCTGTATGTCCTATTGGCAAATATAATCTGTGTGTAAAGGATAATGAAGGCCGAATTGAATTTTTATCGCAATTTGGTTGGACGGTTTCTAATGAGCCCATAGAAATTACAACCGTAACAATTCCATCAGAATTTAATTCTACATACGAAAAATACAATGATATTCAGCGTGAACAAGGGTTAGATTTATCTAAATATAAAGAAAAAACTTGCACACGCTACACTTATCAAGTGTTAAATTACAAAGATGCCGCTCAAGGCGTACGTGCAAATGTCTTAGTACTTAATGATAAAGTAATCGGTGGTGATGTTTCTTCTGTATTATTAAACGGCTTTATTCACGGCTTTTGCAATCCTGACAAAATCAACGCTTAAACTTTTTCTTCAACTATAAAACAAAAGCCATTTATACAAACTATATTAAAAAAATTTATTTAAAAATGTATTTTAATTTTCTACAAAATCTGCTATTATAAATATTATGAGTTTTTTAAGAAAAGTGAAAAATTACATCAGTACTTTTATAGTTGGAGGATAATTATGGCTAAAGTAACATTAAAAAACGTATGTAAAACTTACGATGATAATGTGGAAGCTGTTAATAATTTTAATTTAGAAGTCGGTGACACCGAATTTATAATATTTGTTGGGCCATCTGGATGTGGAAAATCCACAACTTTGCGTATGATAGCCGGCCTGGAAGAAATTAGTAGTGGAGAGTTGTTCATTGGCGACAAACTTTCAAACAACGTTCCTCCAAAAGACAGAGATATTGCAATGGTTTTTCAAAATTACGCTCTTTACCCTCATATGTCGGTATTTGATAATATGGCATTTGGATTAAAACTTAGAAAAATCTCTAAAGAAGAAATAAAAAGGCGCGTAAATGAAGCTGCTGAGATTTTAGGAATCTCTCATTTGCTTGATAGAAAACCAAAAGCTTTATCCGGCGGCCAACGTCAACGAGTTGCTTTAGGACGTGCTATCGTTAGAAATCCAAAAGTGTTTCTTTTGGACGAACCATTATCAAATCTTGATGCAAAGCTTCGCACTCAAATGCGTACAGAAATCTCAAAATTACATCAAAGATTAAAAACAACATTTATATATGTAACGCACGACCAAACCGAAGCTATGACTATGGGCGACAGAATTGTTGTCATGAAGGATGGAAATATTCAGCAAATCGATACTCCTCAAAACTTGTATGAAAAACCTTGTAATGACTTTGTTGCTGGATTCATCGGAACTCCGCCTATGAATTTTATCGATACCACATTAATTAAAGAGAAAAATAAGTTTATTTTGACTTTTGAAGACGTTAAAATAGAGCTGCCGGATGAAAAAAACGTAAATAATATCTTAGAAAATTATTTAAATCAACCCGTTATCATGGGAATTCGGCCAGAGGCACTTTATACTGACGAAAGCCGACCCGCTAATAAATGCCTTGGCAAATTTAAAGCTGAAGTGGAATTAACCGAACTCATGGGGGCAGAAACTTATTTATACCTAACCGTAAATAAGAACTCGATTATTGCTAGAGTAAAATCTGACACAACAACTAAATCTGGTGACTCTTTGGATGTTTACATTGATGTGTCTAAAATTCACATTTTTGATAAAAATTCCGGCAAAACCATAATAAATTAAAAAATAATTTGAGAGCAACAACTAATTTTTTGTATTTGTATGAAAAAATTGTCGTTGCTCTTAAAATTTTTTTGAAATTATTTGTATAAATTGTTTTGTCTATTTCAACTATTTATTTGCAAAATTACAGTTAAATAAATATGTATTTCATAGCAAAAATTTGAGTTCAAAATTTATTTTGTAAAAAAATATTCTATGTCTCTATAAAATCAACAAATTTTTTCGATAAAATAGTTGCAATATCCTCAATATTTATGTAAAATATAGTTATGTTTATTTTTATTATTAAACTATTTGTAAAAATACCATTTAAGTAAACATTAAAATTCTAAACAGTAAGGAGTTTTTTTATGTCTAACAGATTATTTCAAGGTATTGTTCACCAAATGCACGATGCTATCGGCAGAACTATCGGAGTTATTGACGAATCTTCAGTAGTTGTTGCCTGCAGCGACCTCGATAAGATTGGCGAAGTTAGAGGAAATATCACGGCAGACTTTTTTAAACCGGCTTCTACTTTCATTATCAATGGTTATACTTATAAATCACTCGAAAGCAAAACCTCTGCTGAGTATGCTGTTTTTGTAAAAGGTGACGATGAAGCTGCACAACGTTATGTTTCAATTTTGTCCATATCATTTGGTAATATTAAACAATTTTACGATGAGAAATATGACCGTGGAAACTTTATTAAAAATGTTATTCTTGACAACATTTTGCCTGGTGATATTTACCTTAAAGCTCGTGAACTTCATTTTAATGTTGAAGCTACTCGCGTTTGTATGTTGGTTAAAATTCACTCAAAATCCGATGTTTCTGCTTATGATGTTCTTCAAAGTTTGTTTCCGGACAAAAATAAAGACTTTATTATCAGCGTAAATGAGAGCGATATTGCCGTTATAAAAGAAGTTAAAGACGGCATTGCGCGCGAAGACCTCGAGCAACTCGCTCAGTCTATTGTGGACACCCTCACCAGCGAATTTTATATTCATTGCTCTGTTGGAATCGGTACCACTGTGTCTAATATTAAAGGACTGGCTTCTTCTTTTAAAGAGTCTCAGATCGCAATCGAAGTCGGCAAGGTTTTTGATACAGAAAAAGTGATCGTAAGTTATGATAATTTAGGAATTGCTCGTCTTGTTTATCAGTTGCCTACAACTTTGTGCGAAATGTTCTTAAATGAAGTATTTAAACGCGGCTCTATTGACAGCCTCGACCAGGAAACTTTATTCACTATTCAACGCTTCTTTGAGAATAATTTGAACGTTTCTGAAACTTCTCGTAAATTATTCGTTCACAGAAATACTTTAGTATACCGCTTGGAAAAAATTAAAAAGCTGACCGGCCTAGATTTGCGTGAATTCGAAGACGCTATCGTATTTAAAGTGGCTTTGATGGTTAAAAAATATCTGTCTTCAAACCCGGTTAAATATTAATAAGCAAGAGTTAATCAAAAATATAAAGGAGTAAAAACCATGATAGAGTTCAAGAATGTATCAAAAGTTTACGCTAATGGTACGAGTGCTCTTAAAAATATAAATTTGCACATAAAAAAAGGCGAATTTGTGTTTATAGTTGGTTCTTCAGGCTCGGGCAAAAGTACATTCTTAAAACTCATAATGCATGAGGAGCTCCCTTCTGAGGGCACTATATACCTTGACGGAATAAATATTTCGCAGATTACTAAAAAAGAAGTCCCCTACATTCGCAGAAAAATGGGTATAGTTTTTCAGGATTTCCGGCTAATCGACAAAATGTCTGTTTTTGACAACGTGGCATTCGCTATGCGCGTTACCGGAGCTTCTGAACGTGATGTTAAAAAGAGAGTTCCTTACATTTTGAATTTGGTAGACTTGCAAGACAAGGCTAATCGCCGCCCTGCAGAACTCTCTGGTGGAGAACAACAGCGCGTCAGTTTGGCTAGAGCACTAGTTAATAATCCGTCTATCATCATTGCGGACGAACCCACTGGAAACATCGACCCGGAAATGTCTTACGAAATCGTAGAGCTGTTGACTGAAATAAATAAGCGCGGCACTACAATTTTGATGGTTACTCATGAGCACGATTTGGTTCAGCATTTTGGCAAGAGAGTTATCGAGATAAACAGCGGTAATATCATGTCTGACAGCGAAAATCCGGAGGTGCATTATGAGGGTTAGTTCTTTAAAATATTTGTTGTCGGAAGGTTTTAAAAACGTTTGGAAAAACTGGATGATGTCTATGGCTTCCATTGGCGTTTTGGTGCTTTGTTTGTTGCTGACCGGTGCTGCTGCTCTGTTTTCTATGAACATAAGCAATGCGCTAAAATCTATCGAATCGCAAAACAGCATTACCGTCTATTTAAATGATGATGTCGAAACTGAGGCCGCTTTAGAAATTGGTGAAAAAATCCGTGTGTTACCCAATATTTCTAACTGCAATTTTTATTCAAAAGAGGAAGCTGTTGAGAAATTTAAAGATGAACTAGGCTCAATTTTTGACGGAATTAAAGATAATAATCCATTTCCGCATGCTTTTCACGTCACTTTGAGCGATATTTCTAAATATAACGATACCGTTGATCAAATCAAAAAAATCGATGGTATTGATAGTGTTGTGAATCGAAGTGAGCTTTTTGAAAAATTAACAAAATTTGATAAACTAGTATCGATAAGTGGTGTCTTCATCGTGGTAGTGTTGGGTCTTGTGTCACTTTTTATCCTGTCTAACACCATCAGGCTTACAATGTACAGCCGCCGTTTTGAAATCAGCATAATGAAATCTGTTGGCGCCACCGATTGGTTTGTTCGGATTCCTTTTATAGTTGAAGGTATCATTATCGGAATTATTTCGGCAATTATTTCCGCCACCATGCTTAAGCTCTTGTACGATGTTTTAATTGGCTACATAAATAAGATGATTCCGTTTTCGCATATTCCATTTAGCAGCGTTTCTTTGCCAATCTTTTTGGCTTTTATCGCAGCTGGTGTGGCGTTTGGTCTGATTGGCGGACTTATTTCGATAAGCAAATATCTAAAAAAAGAAGGAGGAGAAATTCTTGGTTGGTAAGAAACTTCTGTCTTTACTGATTTGTTTAAGTTTTTTCTTTGCCAGCAATTATTCTTCTAACCTTAAACCTAAAGTCGATGCACTCCCCTCTTCTTTTGACATTCACCAGAGCAAGTCCAAACAAGCTAGGTTAAAATCCAAACAAAATAGTCTTGAAAAAACACTGAAAGAAACTCAAAAAAAAGTTGGCGATAAACGACAACAGTACGACGTCGTAAATAGTCAAATATTGGCTACCAAGGATAAAAAATCTAAGTTAAACAGCAATATAGAATGTCTTAAAAGCAAAATTTCTAAAATTAAATGTGATATTGAAGCAAAAGAAATTGCTGTAAAAGAAAATACCGAAGTTCTTAAACAAAGGCTAGTTGCTATTTATAAAGCTGGCGAAGTTCATCTAATAGACATAATTTTTAACGCTAAAACTTTTGAGGAGTTTATTGACAAAGCCGAAATTATTACCAAAGTCAGCGAGCACGATAATCGTCTCTTAAATGCTTTGAAGGATGATATTAAATCTCTCGAAAATATGAAAAAATCTCTCGATGATGAGGAAGTCGAACTCGAAAGCGAAAGAATTTCTTTAACTACAACCGAAGCTCAGCTACAGGAACTTTTAGCAGAGAATGAAGCTATTTTAAAACAACTTGAAGGTGAACAAGCTGTCGTTCAAGCAGAAATTGATGAATCTGATGCAGAATATCAGCGAATTCAAAATGAAATTAACGCTTATCTCGCTCAAGAAGCTGAACGGCAACGAAAAGAAGAAGAAGCTCGAAAAAAAGCCGCTGCAGAAGCTTTGAAAAAAGGAAAGAACTCAACTAATATAGAAAAATTAAGTGTAAAGTCTTCTTCAAATTCAACCGGAAAGTGGATTTGGCCTGTTCCCAGTTGTAGAACATTATCATCACAGTATAATGAAAAACGTGGCAGTACATATCATAAAGGAATAGACATTGCGGGACCGAAAGTCTACGGCACAAATGTCGTTGCAGTCGATGACGGCATTGTTATTAAGTCTTTCAGTGGATGCTCTCACGACTACGGAAAGTTGCGCAGCTGCGGTTGCGGTGGAGGGTACGGCAATTATGTTATTATTGCACATGGCAACGGAAAAGTCTCAATCTATGGGCACTTATCTGCTGTTAATGCCTCTAAAGGCCAAAAAGTGAAAAAAGGCGAAAAGATTGGTGAAGTCGGCACCACTGGATATTCTACTGGCCCGCATTTACATTTTCAAACCAAAAATAACGGTGTAGATTATAATCCTCTCAATGAGTATTAAACGTACTTATTTTTACGATACGAATGGTGTTTTTACTGTTCGTATTGTTTTTTACCAGTTTATCACCTCTTTTTTGAAAATTTTGTTGAATTTCTTGCGTATTTAAAATATAATCTTACTTGAAAAATACTTCCAAAAAATTTCGCTTAGTTTTATATTTCCATCTTGACACGTTCTATCAACTAGACTATAATTGGTATGTTGTTTAGAAAAAATCTTAATTAAAAAGGTGGTTTGTATAAAAATGACTAAACAAGTTTTGATGACTGATGAAGGACTTAAAAATTTAGAAGCAGAACTCGAAGAATTAAAAGCTGTTAAACGCAAAGAAATTGCTGAAAAAATAAAAGTTGCTTTGTCTTTTGGTGATTTATCCGAAAATAGCGAGTACGATGAGGCTAAAAATGAGCAAGCCATCGTTGAAGCTCGAATCGCTTCTATTGAAAATATGCTTAAAAATGTAAAAATAATCAACGAAGACGAACTTAGCACCGAAATTATTCATGTCGGTTCTAAAGTTAAGGTTCGTGACATTGATTTTGATGATATTTGCGAATACAAAATCGTTGGATCAAGTGAAGCTGACCCTGTTAATGGACGAATTTCTGATGAATCGCCTGTTGGCAAAGGACTTATTGGCCACAAAGTCGGAGAAAAAGTAGAAATCGAAACTCCGGCAGGTTCAATGTCTTACGAAGTTTTAGAGATTTCTAAATAAGCTTTTGGGCAGCAATTTATTAATTTTATGCTGCCCATTTTTATTTACTTAAATTTAAGGAGCTATCAAAATGAATGAAAATAATGAAAATTCTACATTAAATGCCGTTGAAGAACCGGATATTAAGAAACTTTTAAAGATTCGTCGCGATAAATTGAGTTATTTGCAGAATAATAATAAGGATCCTTTTGAAATTACTGTATGCAATCGCGATACTTATAATAAGCAAATAGTTGAAAATTTTGAAGAATTTGAAAATAAAGACGTTCATATCGCTGGCAGAATTATGAGCTGGCGCGATATGGGTAAAGCTTGCTTTATGGACGTTCATGACTGTACTGGTCGAATTCAGGTTTACATTAAGATAAACGACATTGGTGAAGATTTTTATAATGAGCTTTCTAAGTGGGATATCGGCGACATTATCAGTGTTGAAGGTTTTGTTTTTAAAACTCGACGCGGAGAAATTTCTGTGCATGCAAAAAATTTAACTTTGTTGTCAAAATCTTTATTGCCTCTGCCTGACAAGTTTCACGGCCTAAAGGACACAGACTTACGCTATCGTCAACGCTACGTTGATTTGATTATGAATCCAGACGTTAAAGACACTTTTATAAAACGTAGCAAAATAATTCGAACAATCCGTAAATATCTCGATGACAAAGGCTTTATTGAGGTTGAAACACCTATTTTAAATACCATAGCTGGTGGCGCTGCTGCTCGTCCATTTATAACTCACCACAACACTCTCGATTTAGACTTATTTTTGCGTATCGCTCCGGAATTATATTTGAAAAGACTTATTGTTGGCGGTATGGAAAAGGTCTACGAAATCGGCAGACTTTTCCGCAATGAAGGCATGGATATTAAACACAATCCAGAATTTACTACAATCGAGCTTTATGAAGCTTATGTTGATTATAATAAGATGATGGAACACACAGAAAATATCATAAATGCCTGTGCTAAAGCCGTTTGCGGCTCCGATGTGATTAATTATCAGGGCGAGAAAATTAATCTTTGCAAGCCTTTTAAAAGAATTACGATGATTGATGCTGTTAAAGAGGCTACTGGCATCGATTTTAGCGAGTTCATCGGCGACGACGAAAAAGCTGTTGAAATCGCTAAACAGTTCGGATTTGAAACTAATGGAAAAAACACCTGGGGCGATATTTTGAATCTGACATTTGAGGAAAAAGTTGAGGAAACACTGGTTCAGCCAACTTTCATTTACGACTATCCTGTTGAGGTTTCTCCGCTTACCAAGCGCAAAAAAGATAATCCGCATTTAGTCGAACGCTTTGAATTATTTATTACGCGCCGAGAAATGGCCAATGCTTACTCGGAGCTAAATGACCCGATTGACCAACGCGAACGCTTTGTACATCAGATGAAACTGCGTGAGGCCGGCGATGATGAAGCTAATTTGATTGATGAAGATTTTATTAACGCGCTTGAATATGGAATGGCGCCAACCGGTGGACTCGGCATTGGAATTGACCGTTTGGTTATGCTTTTAACCGATAGCGCTTCTATTCGTGATGTTTTGCTTTTCCCAACAATGAAGCTCAAAGAATAACAAAAAGACCGCGCGATATAGTACGGTCTTTGCAGGCCAGCGGCACGCGCAAGTGTGCCGCTGGCCTTTTTCACTTTTATAAAAAATATCTTACAACCGCTAAAATTATCAAAAGTATACCGGATAAAATCACAAAAACTTTAGAATCGATTTTTTTAAACGCAGTCAACTTTCGTCCGCAAAAGATGCCCAAACTAAAAAAAATAAACTGGCACAATCCTACCATAACCGGCACAAAAAAATCATTCACGCCGGAAACAGCACTGCTAATTCCCGCGCCAAATGAATCAATAGACAGCGCTACGCCCATGTAAATCGACTCTCTTATACCTACGCTTGTCGATTTTTCAACGTCACAATGAATCGGGTGATGAATAATTTTTATTATAATTCCAAGTGATTTTAAATTAAAATTCCAAACTTTCTCTGTTTTTTTTTCTTTATTTTCAACTTTTTTGTCTTCTCTGAGTGCCTGAACCAATATAACTGCACCCAGAACGCCTAACATTCCAGAACCGACCAACTTTGCAAGGTAGTCAGGCAAAAACAAAACTATTACATTGCCGATTCCTATAGCAATTGCTGTAAATAACAATGATATAAAACTAATAATAAGCCTTGGTATATTTGGTACTTTAATGTTTCTTAGCCCATATGAAATTCCGATTCCTAGTGCATCCATACTGAGCGATATTGCTAAAAGAATTCCTGATAAAAACCACATTTCACCCACCTCGAATGTATTTTTATCAATATATGCCATTTTGCAAATATTTGTTTATATACTGTACTCATAACTTTCTCCGCCTTTGAATATATATCATCATGGACAACAAATTTAAGGAGTTGACTTGATGAACTGGCATAATTTGAATGCACAAGACGTACTGAAAAAATTTAAAGTTAATCAAGATATCGGACTGAATAATATCTCTGTCGCACAAAAACAAGCTAATTTTGGAAAAAATATATTGAAAGAAAAAAAATCTAAAGGCATCTTAGCAAAATTTTTTGAACAATTTTCCGATTTTATGGTAATCGTTCTTTTAATCGCCGCTGCCATCTCGTTTATCACGTCCGCGGTCAAGGGAAGCAAAGATTACATAGATTCCATAATTATCCTTTTCATTGTTGTGATGAATGCAATCATAGGCGTTGTGCAAGAAAACAAAGCTGAAAAAGCCATTGATGCATTAAAAAAATTGTCTTCGCCCAAAGCAAATGTTATTCGAGGCGGGAAAAAGGTGATAGTTCCATCAGAAGAATTAGTTCCAGGTGATATTTTATTACTTCACACTGGTGATTTAGTCCCGGCCGACGCCAGACTGATTGAAAGTTATAACTTGAAGGCCGAAGAATCCTCTTTAACAGGTGAATCTTTGCCTGTTGAAAAGGATGCAAGTAAAACTTTTTCTGTCAACTCAAACTTAGGAGAACAGCGTAACATGGTTTTCTCTACCAGCACAATCACTGCTGGGCACGCTAAAGCTATCGTCGTCGAAACCGGCATGAACACTCAGGTTGGGAAAATCGCTGGAATGATAATAAATGAAAATTCCCTTCAAACTCCGCTTCAATTAAAACTTGAAAAAACCAGCAAAATTCTCGGAATTTGTGCAATTGCCATCTGCGCAGTGATTTTTGTCCTTGGAGTCGTAGAAAAAATTCCTCCTCTAGAAATGTTCATGATAGCAATTAGCCTTGCCGTCGCCGCAATTCCAGAAGGTTTGCCCGCCGTTGTTACAATTGTTTTGGCGATGGGTGTACGAAAAATGGCCGCAAATCGCGCTGTAATTCGAAAATTGCCTGCTGTGGAGACCCTTGGTAACGCAACTGTAATTTGCTCTGATAAAACCGGCACTCTGACACAAAACAAAATGACTGTCACGCAAATCTGCGATGAGGACGGTAAAATAAATTTTTCTTCAGAATTAGGTCAAAAAATTTTAACTTTGGGCGCACTATGCAACAATGCTTCAGTTTCTTACGCTAAAAAAGAATTTCATGCCATAGGAGAGCCTACTGAAAGTGCTCTTGTCCTCGCTGCTGCAGAAAATGGTAAGGTTAAAGCAGAACTTGATAAAAAATTTCCAAAAAAACATGAAATTCCTTTTGATTCCGAAAGAAAACTTATGACAACTGTGCACCAACTTGACAATGGAAAACTTCGAATAATTACTAAAGGTGCACCAGATTTTCTTTTGGAACGTTCTTCTTTTTGTAATGGCAAACCACTTTCTGATAATTTAAAACGAAAAATTAAAATTCAAAATGAAAACATGGCAAAATCCGCACTCAGAGTGCTCGCAATAGCTTACAAAGACGTAGATAATATTCCAAATTCTCAAAATGAAATTGAAAACAAATTAAATTTCTGTGGGCTAATCGGCATGATCGACCCTCCACGTCCACAAGTCAAAATGGCGGTAAATGAATGTAAAAACGCCGGTATAAAGCCGGTAATGATAACTGGAGACCATATTGCTACCGCTAAGGCTATTGCAAATAACCTGGGAATTTTATCTGGCGGTGACAAAGCTATCAGTGGCACGCAGCTTGAAAAAATGAGTCAAGCTGACTTAGAAAAAAATATTTTTGATTACTCCGTTTTTGCAAGAGTCTCTCCGGAGCACAAAGTTCGTATCGTAAAAGCTTTCAAAAAGCACGGCGAAACCGTAGCAATGACCGGCGACGGCGTAAATGATGCACCGGCTCTGAAAGCCGCTGACATTGGGTGTGCAATGGGCGTCTCTGGAACTGATGTTGCTAAAAATGCGGCTGATATGATTATGACCGATGATAATTTTTCTACAATTGTAGAAGCTGTGCGGCAAGGACGTGGAATTTTCGAAAATATCAAAAAAAGCGTTCATTTTTTGATTTCAACAAACATTGGTGAAATAATTACAGTTTTAACTGCATTTTTACTAAATTTGCCATCTCCACTCCTGGCAATTCAACTTCTTTGGATAAACTTAGTTACAGATTCATTTCCTGCGTTGGCTCTAGGCGTGGAGCCTGTTGACGAAAACATAATGACTCACAAACCTCAGGGGAAAAATGCTGCACTTTTTTCTAAAAACAGCTGGAGAAGAATTGTAGTTGAAGGCTGCTTCATCGGAGCAATATCCATATTAGCATTTACTATAGGACGTGTGTTTTTTGATGTTTCCAAAACACCCATCGTCGGTCGCACAATGTCTTTTGCGGTACTTAGTCTTTCACAATTAGTGCACTCCTTTAACATAAAAAGTGAAAAATCTTTGTTTAAAATTAATATTTTTTCAAACATGAAACTTATTTATTCGTTCATACTCGGAACAATTCTTCAAGTCGCTGTGATTTCCGTGCCAAGTCTGTCTGTCATTTTTAAAACCGCAAACTTAAACTTATCTCAATGGCTTATCGTCTCATTGTTGTCGCTCTCTCCATTATTAATTGTAGAACTAGAAAAATTTTTGTCTCGCACCTAAAAAACAACGCCAACGCTGTATAATGTAGGCACGCATCAAAATATTTCCAATATTTTAAATTTTTCTTTACATTTATCAAAAACTGTGCTAAAATGGTTTTAACCTAATTCGCGGATTAAGGGGTTTGCCTTTTTAAGGATTCACACCGCCCTTATTCTGTGTTTTGTGGCAATAAATAAAAAAGGTGGAACATAAATGCTAAAAACAGAAAAAAAATCAATTATCGAAACTTATGCTGTTCATGAAGGCGATACCGGTTCGCCAGAGGTTCAAGTCGCTCTTTTAACCAAGAGAATCAACGATTTAAACGATCATCTAAAAGTCCATAAAAAAGATCATCATTCTAGACGTGGTCTATTTAAAATGGTCGGTCAACGCAGAAATTTACTCGGCTATTTGATGAAAACTGATATTGAAAGATACCGTGCAATTATTGGCAAACTTGGTCTTCGTAAATAAATTATTTTTAATTTTAAGCAGGTGGCAAGATCGTCATCTGCTTAAAAATTTTATCTAGATTAAGCAAAAATTAAATTAATATTGTCTATAGCATCTAAAGGAAATTTGGTTTTAGCAGTGAAACGTGTGTTCAAAATTGGCTTTAACATAGGTTTTATTGCTAAATCCTCCTTGATAGATGTTAAATAAATTTACTTTGGAGGAACTTCTATGTTTGAAAATTACAAAATATTTAAAACTGATTTTGCTGGCAGAGACCTTGTGGTGGAAACTGGCAAAATTGCTCAACTTGCCAACGGTGCTTGCCTAATTAGATACGGTGAAACTGTAGTCAACGTAGCTGTAACTGCTTCAACCGAACCTCGTGATGGAATCGATTTTTTTCCTTTGTCGGTTGATTTTGAAGAAAAAATGTATGCTGTTGGCAAAATTCCTGGCTCATTTTTAAAAAGAGAAGGTCGCCCAAGTGAAAAAGCTATTCTTGTTTCACGCGTTATCGACAGGCCAATTCGTCCTCTTTTTCCAAAGGATATGCGTAATGATGTTTCTGTAGTGTGCACAGTTATGTCTGTTGACCCTGATTGTTCACCAGAAATTGCTGCAATGGTAGGAACTTCTATTGCGCTGAGCATTTCGGATATTCCTTGGAATGGTCCAATTTCTGGAGTAAGTGTTGGCTTAATCGATGGAAACTTTATAATTAATCCCACTGCTGAACAGAAAAAAGTCTCGCAAATGGCAGTTACCGTTGCCTCCACCCATAACCGAATTGCTATGATCGAGGCCGGTGCAAATGAAATTGATGATGAAACTATGTTCAACGGAATTATGGCGGGGCATAAGGCTAATCAAAAAATTATCGAATTTATAAAAAATATTCGCGATGAAATCGGAAAAGAAAAATTCACTTATACTACAACTGAACCTGATGAGACAATGCTTCAGGCTGTTAAAGATTTTGCATCTGAAGAACTGAAAATTGCTTTAAATGCAAATGATAAAAAAATTCGTGACGAACAATTAAAACCTGTTTATCAGCGAGTTCATGAACATTTTGCTGAAATTTATCCAGGCTCTGAAGCTCAAATTGATGCCTGCATGTACAAAGCACAAAAAAACATCGTTCGTCGCTGGCTTCTGGACGAGCAAAAACGTGTAGATGGCAGAAAAATGGATGAAATTCGTCCATTAGCCGCTGAAGTTTCTGTTTTGCCCCGTGTTCACGGTTCAGGATTGTTTACTCGCGGCCAAACTCAAGTCTTAACTGTAGCAACCCTTGGGCCAATTAGCGATCAGCAAATTCTTGATGGAATTGATGGCGATGAAGAAAAACGCTATATACATCATTATAATTTTCCATCCTTTTCTGTTGGAGAAACTAAACCTAGCCGTGGCCCAGGGCGCCGCGAAATTGGGCATGGAGCTTTGGCTGAACGTGCTTTGGTTCCTGTTATTCCATCAGTTGAAAATTTTCCATATGCAATTCGTCTAGTCTCTGAGGTAGTTTCTTCCAATGGTTCAACATCTCAAGGTTCAATTTGTGGTTCAACTCTTGCTTTAATGGATGCAGGCGTCCCAATAACTGCGCCGGTTGCAGGCATTTCTTGTGGGCTTGTCACCGAGGAGAACCGTTGGATGACAATGGTTGATATTCAAGGGTTGGAGGATTTTTTTGGCGACATGGATTTCAAAGTTGCCGGGACACATAAGGGTATTACCGCAATTCAAATGGATCTTAAAATTGATGGCTTGACTCCAGAAATTATCAAAGAAGCTCTCTTTAAAACTCATAAAGCTCGTGACTATATATTAGATGAGATTATGCTAAAGGCAATTAGACAGCCTCGAGCTGAACTTTCACCATACGCACCAAAAATATTTTCTACTTTAATTGATGTTGAAAAAATCCGCGATGTTATCGGTTCTGGCGGCAAGGTTGTACAAAAAATTTGCACCGACTGTGATGTTAAAATCGACATTGAAGAAGACGGCCACGTATTCATTTCTGGTCTTAATTCGGATAAGTGTAACCGTGCTTTACAAATAATTGAATCTATTGTGAAGAAACCTCAAATTGGTGAAATTTACACTGGTCGAGTTACTCGCATAACGGATTTTGGTGCTTTTGTCGAGTTTGCACCTGGTAAAGAAGGGCTTTGTCATATTTCCCAGCTTGATTCAAAACGCACCGAAAAGGTTTCTGATGTAGTCAGCATTGGTGATGAAATTCTTGTTAAAATCACTGAAATTGATGATAAAGGTCGTATAAATTTATCCCGTCGTGCTGCAATTTCCGATGTAAATCATAAAAAAAATTAGTCAATTTTTGTGCCTTTCTTGGTCAAGTGTAGACTTTTGGTCTTCACTTGGCTTTTTTGCTGCTTTATTCACTTTTTTCATTGACAAGTTTTCATTCGTTTCTACATATCATTTATGTTACAATTCTGTTGATTTGATTCTCAGTAATAAAAATTGGTCGGGACATTCAAAATTCCGTATTTTACGAAATTTTGAGCCAAGCTGCAGATCCAATCAGCTTAGCCGCCCGACGAATTCGGGCGATGTCCCACCCCATTTTTGCAAAAATCAAATTTAATATTTGGACAAGGAAGGAACTTGTGAAATGTCACAGCAAAAAAGCAAAATCATAGAATATCGTGCAGATTATCGAACTCCTGACAAAAGGTCAAACACATTTTCTAAGGGCACAAAAAGAAAACCGTATATTGATGAAAAACTAAATAAAACTCAACCGATATTAAACCCTATTGGAAAAAACAATAAGCAAAAAGCGGCTGACGTTGGAATGATAAAAATTTCAGAAATAAATAAAAAACGGCTCAGTATTTATCGAATTTTTTTTGCCGGAATAACAATGATTCTCACTGTAGCCGGTGTTGTAATTTTACTTTCAGCGATGAATCGAACCACTTCTGTGATAAGTAATTCTCCAACATATACCAAATACAATAATTTTATCGCACCTGTCGTTATGCATGACCCCACACCATTTACTGAACTTTCTGAGGTAAGCTCTGATTTGATAGTTTCTTCTAGCATATGGAGAAATATTTTCCAAAAGGGGATTGAAAACTACAAAGAATTTGATGAGCAAGGATTGACTTTAATTCCTCTGCGTGACATTCAAAACGCTGCCACTGATTTGTTTGGCCCATCTGCCACAATAAATACAGCAGAAGATATTTTCGGTCCATTCTATTCCTACAAAAATGGTGAGAGCAACTTTCACATAAGCACCATTAGTAACTTGGGCACTTTTGTCCCACATATTGAAAAAATTACCGAAAAAGATAATGAATTAATATTAAACGTTTCATACTTATCGCGGGAAGATAAATTTTTTAGCGCAGGTAATGACAAAACTGACACACCCACGCCGGTTAAACAAATGATATATATATTACAGCTGAGCTCTGAAACGAATAAATATTATATTTCCAAAGTGGAAAATAAATCAAATAATTAAATACATAAGCGCAACAACTAAACTCATATCACAACCTTCGTCAACCAAAAGCAAAATCAATAACAAAATTAAAGTTTTTTCACGGTCTTTTAAAAGTACAGAAAAAAAGTTAAAATTGTTATTGCTTTTATTTAAGACTTGCTTGCTACTAGTATTATTAACTTTATTATCTGCATTTTGTACTAATTCTAAATTCTCTGATTGCTCGATAATACCGGGCTCTTTTTGTGATTTATCTTCAAGATTATTTGCTTCATTTGAGGCACTGTATTTTGTGCCCGCCATTAACGACTGCTTTGCTCGCTTCTGCATTTCTCGCACACGTCTAACGGCTTCTTGCTGCATCCGCTGCATGTCTTCTATACTTTCAAAATTATTTTTCATAAATTACCTCAACAAACACAAATCCGAATTAAATTTTTAAAAAATTCCTTGACTCTTTAACATCGGTAAAACTTTAAACACTTGAATCATTTTCATAGATTCATCTAATTTGGCCTGCCGTTTGGAGCTTAAATGCGGTCGTAGCGCGGTTAAAAGCCGCGTGTTGTCATCTTCTTTATTGATAGAAGAAAGTACCGGCATCAGCTTCATGACAGTTTGAATTGTATCTATTGGTAAAGTCTCTCCCGAAGATTCTTCTGCTGGTGCTTTTGTCGAATTTTCAACCACTTTTTCTTCAGATTTTGCCGTAGAGTTTTCTACACTTGCGTTTATAAGACTGCTTAAACTTTTTATATTCTCCAAATTTTCTTTATTTGAAAGTAATTCCATTAACTTATCTGCCAAATCGTCCATTTTATTTGTCTCCCAACAACTTTTTTATCAAACTTTGCGCTTGTGGTGTAGATAAAATTTTATTTGCTGCATTTTTATCAGACAATATTTTTTGAATTTTCTGGGCATCATTTGGTCGCAAATTTCCTAGTAAATTTTCAATATTACCTGTTTCACTTGCTTTTTTTAATTCTTCCGGGCTTTTTCCTAACTTATCTGATACAGATTTCAATAAATTTTCAAAATTTGGGTTATTTTCATTTGACATACTTAATCACTCCTTTTTATTATGGTATGATTTATCTTAAAAAAGTATGAAAAATAGTGTCCGTGCCACCAAAATAAAATTTCAAAATTCGGTATATAGTTCATTTTATGGTAAATGCTAACTCAAATGATAAATCTTTTCAACTTTAAGGAGGAACGATTATTTATGCAAGAAACCGTAAAAGATATTATGTCTAAGGACGTTGTCGCTGTCATGCCAAACGATTCTGCTGAAGTCGCCGCAAAACTCATGTCTGAGTACGATATCGGCTCTATTCCGGTAATAGCAGGAGGCGAATTAAAGGGACTTTTAACTGATCGAGATATTGTTGTTCGCTGCATTTCTAAAGGTAAATCTGCAAATAGTACTAAAGTTTCCGACTTGATGACTACTGATGTTGCATTCGTTACTCCAGAAAACAGCGTTCACGATGCTGTCAGCTTGATGGCAGCTGAACGAGTTCGACGTCTGCCTGTTGTCAATAACGGATTTGTCGACGGAATGGTAAGTTTGGCAGACATCGCAAGAATTCATTCTGGACCAGAGATTGCTTCTGCTTTAACCGAAATAAGCAAAAAAACTCCATCTTACCGTAGATAAATAGACTGTGCACAGCCTTCTGCTAAGCTAAATACTGGCATACCACGCCGTAATCAGAATTTTCTCATTCTGATTACGACAGTGCAAAAAAATTTTGCACTGTGAGCAATATAAACTTGCTCGCGTGGTATTTTTGCTGGCAGAAAAAATTTGTGCTATAATAGAACTAAATAGAAATAAAAGCAGGTGGAAAATTATGGACTACATAAAAGAATTATCGGATCAGTTTAGACTGATGTCTTGGCAAATTGAAAATGTAATAAAACTGATAGACGAAGGAAATACCATTCCATTTATCGCAAGATACCGAAAAGAAGCGCATGGTTCATTAGATGACCAAAAACTTCGAGAAATAAGTGAGCGTTTGGCTTATCTAAGAGGTCTGGACGAACGCAAAGAAGAAGTGAGAGCGCTAATAATTGGGCTGAACGCGATGACCGACGAAATAAATGCTGCACTCGACTCTGCTCAAACATTATCTGAAATAGACGACATCTATCGACCTTACCGGCCAAAGCGCAAAACTCGAGCTTCTGTTGCGAAAGAAAAAGGCTTGGAACCTCTTGCGAATGAAATTTTTGAACAAAAAAAAGATTCAAAAGACCCGCTAATTATGGCTGAGGCGTTTATCAATACAGAAAATGGTGTAGAAACCGCTGCTGATGCACTTCAAGGAGCAATGGATATCATTGCGGAAAATATTTCTGACGACGCCGGAATCCGCAAAAGACTCCGAGTCGTTGCTATGGCTCAGTCGATTTTGTGCGCTAAAGCTGCCGACGAAAATACCGATTCGGTTTACAGGCAATACTACGATTATCACGAACCGGTTGCAAAAGTCGCTAGTCACAGAATTTTGGCTATAGACCGCGGCGAAAAAGAAGAATTCTTGAAAGTTTCGGTAGACTTCGACATAAATAAAGCTCTAAACATCGTGTGTTCTACTGTGCTAAAACCAAATTCTCCCTGCACAGAAACCGTACGTTTGGCTGCCGAAGACGCTTACGGTAGACTGATATTTCCGTCAATAGAGCGAGAAATTCGAAATGAATTAACTCAAAAAGCACAAGAACAAGCCATGAAAGTGTTTTCGCTTAATTTACGGCATTTATTGATGCAGCCTCCTGTAAAGGGAAAAGTCGCCATGGGCCTTGACCCGGGTTACAGAACAGGCTGCAAAGTTGCTGTTGTCGATGAAACCGGCAAAGTTCTTGACACAAATGTGATATATCCAACTCACTCTCAAACAAAAGTTGATGAAGCTAAAAAAATCGTCACCGCGTTGATAAAAAAACACGGTGTAGAAATCATTTCCATCGGCAACGGAACTGCATCAAAAGAAACCGAAATGTTTGTTTCAGACTTGATTCATCAAGAAAGTTTAGACGTAGCTTACATGGTTGTCAGCGAAGCTGGTGCATCGGTTTATTCTGCATCTAAACTGGCTGCCGAGGAATTTCCTGATTTCGATGTGACTTTACGGAGCGCAGTTTCAATTGCCAGAAGGCTGCAAGATCCACTGGCAGAATTAGTAAAAATTGACCCAAAAGCAATAGGAATCGGACAATATCAGCACGATATGCCCAAAAAACAGCTTGATGAGGCTCTAGGTGGCGTTGTTGAGGACTGCGTAAATACTGTCGGCGTCGATTTAAATACCGCATCGCCATCGCTTTTATCGCGAGTTGCCGGCATCATTTCAACGGTTTCTAAAAATATTGTTACTTACCGAGAAGAAAACGGTGCATTTAAATCCAGAAATGAGCTGAAAAAGGTTGCAAAACTTGGTCCAAAAGCATTTTTGCAGTGCGCTGGCTTCCTAAGAGTATCAGAAAGCAAAAATATACTCGATAACACCGCCGTTCATCCAGAATCTTACGACGCGGTAAAAAAATTGCTTGATTTGTGTGGATATACGCTAGAAAATATTAAATCCGGCGAAATTTGCGATATAAAATCCAAAATAAACGAATTAGGCGAAGATATTGTCGCTGAAAAAATTGGAATTGGAGTGCCAACTTTACAAGACATAATCATAGAGCTTTTGCGTCCGGGTAGAGACCCTCGAGAAGAGCTTGTTCAGCCAATGTTGCGCAAAGATGTTCTCGATATGAAAGATTTAAAAGTCGGTATGGAACTCGACGGCACCGTGCGTAATGTTATAGATTTCGGCGCGTTTATAGATATCGGCGTTCATCAGGATGGTCTTGTTCATATTTCTCAAATCTGCGACAAATACATAAAGCATCCGTCTGAAGTGCTTAAAGTGGGTGATATCGTTAAAGTTCGCATTCTTTCGGTCGATTTGGATAAAAAACGTATTGCTTTAACCATGAAACTAAACAGTCCTGCAGAAGTTTCTTAACTTTGCAAAAAAAGAAAAATAAAAAAAGGGGGCGCCGCTATCGACATTCTGTCGATAACGAGCACAGATTTACCTGCAAAACTTGAAAATCTGTTTAATCTGTACTCGTAAAAATTTCTAAATTCCTTAGAAATTTTGCAGCGCCCCCTCCCCACAGATAAATTAAAAAAAATAAAAGAAAGAGGTAACTTCATTGAAATTAGGAATAATAGGATTGCCAAATGTAGGGAAAAGCACTCTATTCAACGCGATAACCAATGCCGGCGCACAGTCCGCAAACTATCCATTTTGCACGATAGAACCAAATATTGGAGTTGTAGCGGTGCCGGATAAGCGCTTAGACAAACTGGCTGAAATGTATAATCCAGAAAAGTTCACGCCCGCAACCATCGAGTTTGTAGACATTGCTGGACTGGTAAAAGGCGCCTCAAAAGGAGAGGGTCTTGGGAATAAATTTCTATCAAATATAAGAGAAGTTGACGCGATAGTTCATGTGGTAAGATGCTTTGAAAATGACGATATTGTGCATGTAGAGGGTAACATAGACCCTGCGCGAGACATCGAAACTATAAATTTAGAGTTAATACTGTCTGACATAGAGCTATTAGACAGGCGAATAGAAAAAACAAAAAAAATGATAAAAGCTGACAAAAAATACTTGGTAGAACTTGAATTTTTTGAGCAATTAAAAGAAACGCTTGAAAGAGGTTTTTCAGCAAGAAGCGTAAAATGTACTGAAGAAGAGGCTAAATTATTGGAGTCCGTTGCACTTTTGACTAGTAAACCGATAATTTTCGCCGCTAACATGAGTGAAAAAGATTTTAAATTTGGAATAAACGACAATAAATTTTTAAATATCGTAAGAGAAATTGCCATAAAAGAAAATGCAAAAGTTCTGCCTATAAGTGCCCAAATCGAAGCTGAAATTTCAGGACTAGACTTAGACGAAAAAAAACTTTTTCTTGATGATATGGGTCTTTTTGAATCCGGATTAGACCGATTAATTACTGCTTGTTATGATCTGTTAGGGTTGATTTCATTCTTAACAGCTGGAAAACCTGAAGTCAGGGCTTGGACAATCAAAAAAGGCACAAAAGCACCGGGTGCTGCAGGAAAAATTCATACAGACTTTGAACGTGGATTTATTCGTGCAGAAGTCGTTTCTTTTGATGATTTAATTTCGTGCGGCTCTATGGCCGCCGCGAAAGAAAAAGGGCTAGTTCGTTCTGAGGGAAAGGACTATGTGATGAACGATGGCGATGTAGTTTTGTTTAGATTTAATGTATAAAAATCAAATAAAAAAAACAGCATGTGTGAGGCTAGCTTTAATAAAAAGAGACGCACTATTACCGCGCGTCTCTTTTTTATCGATTAACACTAATTAGAATGCTTTCTCGGGTATGCCTCTTCAACATCTGTTAAACCCGCCAGATAATCCATGCTCGTGTCCAATACAAGTGCAATGCGTCTACATTGTTCAAAAGTGAGATTTCTATATCCATTTTCCAACTTAGAATAATCACTTTGGTCGATTCCAGTCAAATGCTGCATTTTTATTTGAGTAAACCCTTTTTCTTTTCTCAATTTTTTCAATCTATTCATTTAAATCACCATAAATATTATGGGTCATTTGACCTATTGACATTATGGTGTTTTTGACCTAAAATTTAAAGGGAGTGATTATTTTGAAAAATATAAAATGTGAAAATTACCTCTGTGTCTATTTTTATAAAGGCTTGTGTCGATTAGAAAACATTACGCTGTCTATCGGAGGGCTCTGCAATTCTTGCATTTACATTGACCTCGATGAAAATTATTTGATCAGACAAAAAGATAGATTGCTAAAAATGCTCGAAAAATCTTAAATTTATGCAAACCATTGCCGATCATTTATAGACTTTAAAAATTTACTTAACGAGATCTGGATTCATGCGACTATAGTGAAAAATATATTGCTGAGCAATGCCGGCATATTTTCCAAAATAAGATATATCTTTGCCTGGAAAAAACGTGGATAAAGCACGCCTCATCCACACATCTACCGGAAAAGCTTCCAGTCTATGGAATCCATAAAGTAGTGTGCATTCTGCAACTTTTGGACCTACACCTTTAATTTTCATAAGTTCGTTGCGAGCCTCCGTTATCGGTAAACTTCTTATTTTCTCGAAGTCAACCTCACCAGAAGAAACTTTTTTTGCGGCATCCAAAATATATTCATCTCTAAACCCGCATCTAAGTGGCGCCAAGTCCGATTTATCTAAATTTGCAAGTCTTGAACTTAACGGAAAACTAAAAAAACCATGCTCAATTTCGCAACCAAAACTGCTACTCAGCCGCTCAACAATACCTTTAATTCGCGGAATATTATTATTTTGAGAAATTATAAATGAGCAAAGAGTTTCCCACGGTTCTTGTCTTAAAATGTGAATTCCTGGCGCATATTTGCAAGCCAAATTTAAATTATAATCTAGCTTGGCCAAATTTGATTTAATCGTATTATAATCTGTATCAAGGTCGAAATAACCACGCCAAATTGAAGCAAAATCACTTGAAACTGATGTTCCTTTTAAAACGACTTTATTTTTCTCTTTCAGAATTTTAACAACTCTTTCAAATGCGACTCCCTCAAATTCATTTTCTGAAATTTGGTTCCACCTAAAACATTGTCCACAATCGAATGTCTCTGATAAATCGAAGTCTGATGCGTCTTCTACCACAACTTGAGTGTCTGAAATAAAGTGAATCTTCAAGCACAAAACTCCTTAAACTTAAATTAATTTTCCATTTTAGTATAGAACATATTTTCATAAAAAGATACAAATTTTGATAAAAAATTTTTTTAATTTATCCTCTTGAAAAATTACAAAAAGTTTTAAAATAAAATAGACTTTCAACAATAATTAAAAATAAATCATTAAATAACGCGGAGTTTTCCACTTTTCCCACAATGTTTTCCACAGAAATGCTGTTAAAAAGAAACGTTGTTTTCAATATTTTACATCTAGTATAAAAAATCTATCTCGAGACTTTGTAAAATTTTTTTGAATATAAATTGAAAATTTTGAGAAAATTACTATTAAAACGAAATCTTGGGGTGATATTGTGATAAAGGGTGTCAATAAGTACGTTATAGAGGTGTCGGAGACTGGAAACGTCTACTACGACAAGGCTTTGCTGTTTGTTAAACCTGAATATACTGATATAGAATGCGCAATTTTAGAAAAAGAAGCAAAAAAGGTCTTAAAAAATATGGATACGGTTTCATCTGTTAAGCACCATAAAAAAATTTTTTTTGGTATTATTTTTCTTATCAGTGCAGTATTAATCGGGCTCTTATTTTCAATCATTTTTATGAATATCTTCGCTTTTTAATGACTTGTTGATTGACAAAAAAAGATTCACGTGTTACAATGTTTTTATTAAACGGATAGATATTGAAGTGAAAACGCTTGTGAAACACTGCTTGTAACAGCAAAGTGCAACTTGGTTCCCAACATATATTAAACAAATTTGGAGAGGTATCGAAGTGGTCATAACGGGGCTGACTCGAAATCAGTTTGCGAGCAATCGCACGAGGGTTCGAATCCCTCCCTCTCCGCCAAAGATTATTATTTTAACAATTGAAAAATTAAAGAGACTTGCTACCTTTAGATTAGGTATTAAGTCTCTAATTATTTTAATATCAAAAAATTTAATAGATCATCGGCTTGTACACACACAAGTAATAACTGGCCGTTACTCTTTAACTTAAAGCTTATTGTTTGAAACCTTTTAACACCTCCCAATTATTATTAGGTTCAAAAAAATTTTATAATATTATCACAAGGCAAAATTTTTTGTACGACTTATTGTTCAGGTCGTGCTTTTTTATCCTCATTGGCAAAATAAATTAAAAACCAGTGGCAATAAAAAATAAAGTTTAATTTCTTTATTCATTATACTTTATAATCAGTCAATTTGATATTACCTATGCAATATTAAAAAACATAATTTCTTAAACTTTTTTATTTTTTGCAACCTTTTGGCTCAAAGTATCCAAAATAACCGCGATAGATCCGTCTCCAGAAACATTGCATGCGGTTCCAAAGCCATCTTGAGCAACATGTAGCGCGATAATTAACGATAGCATAGAACTGTCAAATCCCAAAATTGATTGCAAAATACCCGACGCCGCCAAAATGGCTCCACAAGGAACTCCTGGCGCAGCAACCATCATTACTCCTAAAATCATCATAAACGGCACCATAGAGGCAAAGTCTATCGGTTTTCCACTCACAAGCATTACAGCCACCGAGCATGCTGTGATAGAAATCACGCTACCGGAAAGGTGTATAGTGGAACACAATGGCAAAACAAAATCTGCAATATTAGACGATACTCCATTTTTTTTAGAGCAGTCGATAGTTATTGGAATAACGGCAACGGAAGACTGAGTTGCGATTGCAGAAAGGTATGCTGGAATAATATTTTTCAGCAGTTTGAATGGATTTTTTTGAGCAACAATACCCGCAATAAAATACTGAACGAATAAGGTAATTATATGAAGTGCAATTATTACAATAAAAACTTTTGAAAAAACTAAAAGAATTTTAAAGACTTGTCCTGAAGCGGTCATTTTTGCAAAAATCCCCAAAATATACACCGGTAAAATCGGGACAATCAATTTCTGAACCATAAGATTGATAATTTCATGGAACTCGTTAAATATCTCTTTTATGTAAATACCTTTTATCGATGAAATCCCTATACCCAAAATAAAGGCCAAAATCAACGCTGGAACAACATCCATAATAGGTGGAACATTTATTTGAGAAAGCTGAGAAAATACCGATCCGGTTGGCATAGATATGGACTCAAAAATGTTATTCGGAATATCAGTTAAAAAATTAGGAAATAAATTTGTAGAAGTAAAATATGAAAAGAATGCCGCACAAATCATGAATACATAAGATATACAAGTAGCAATTCCCAACATTTTTCCCGAGGATTCAAGCGAACTTATGCCTTTTGTAACAAATGCTATTATTATTAAAGGAATCGAAAAATTAAGTAGCTTACTTATGATTATATTGACCGCAATAAAAAATTCAGTGATTTCATAAGGTAAAAACGTCCCGATTAAAAATCCAAGTGAAATTGCCACTGCTATTTTTAGAAGCAATTTATACTTTTTTAGAAACACTTTCATTTAAGTTAATCCCTTCTATAAAAATTTAAGCACTGCTAATAATTATGCAACTTAAAGAAAAAGATGTCATATTAATCTCCGACTGCTATTTACTTAATAAGGCCGAAATTAAATTTGCTCTAAACTTAACCATATAAGAAATCCTTGAGTGATGAAGGCTACTTACATTGCCAGAATGCCGTCTATACTTAATCAACGGTGTATTTAAAAACGCTACAGAACCTTTTTTCTCAGCTATTAAGCCCATCCATTGATCGTGCATAGGAATATTTTCTGGAAACGGCAGAACTTTCGTTAAAAAATCACGTTTGACTGCCATGCAGCAACCTATATAAGAATTTTTTATAACATTGTGCAAAAAACCTCGGCGACAGTGTCTCCATTTAAAAAACGACGAATGTATCACTTTATTTTTTTCATCGATAACTATGCAATCATGCAAAATTAAATCTGCATGAGTGCTTTTAAAAGTTTTAATAACATTATGAATTTTAGCATCAAGCCAAATGTCATCTTGGTCACTTAAAAATATATAGTCGTTTTTGCAATTCCGCAGAGCATTTTCAAAATTTTTGACCACACCAAGCGACGGCCCCGAAAAAATTTTAATTCGACTGTCGCGAACTGCAAGGTCAGAAATGATACGGTAAGTACCATCAGTGCTTTTGTCGTAAGAAATTACCAATTCATCATTACACTTAAGTTGTTTTAAAATAGATAAAATTTGTTCTTCAATATATTTTTCACCATTATAAACGGCCATAGCAACAGAGATTCCCATATTTTAAACACCTTTGGATTTTAAAAATTCTTTGAATGACGGCAGAACACTGTCTTTTTTCGAAAGAAGAATATTCATATCATCAAAAATTGGCCATTTTATGTTAATATCTGGGTCATTATATATTATTCCACCTTCGTTTTCCGGGTCATAAAAATCAGTACATTTGTAAACAAACTCAGCCTCATCAGAAAGCACCAAAAAGCCATGTGCAAATCCAGCCGGAATATATAATTGGCGCTTGTTTTCTGCACTCAAAGTTGCGCCAACCCACTTACCGAAAGTCTTGCTATTTTTTCGTAAGTCTACACCAACGTCGAAAACTTCACCTTTTATCACCCTAACGAGTTTGCCTTGAGGTCTTTTTGTTTGGAAATGCAGGCCACGAAGCACGCCTCTTTTGGATTTTGACTGATTATCTTGAACGAAATTCACATCAATGCCCGCAGTTTTAAATTCATTATAATGATAAGTTTCTAAAAAATAACCACGGTCGTCGCCAAAAACAGTTGGCTCAATGATAAACATACCATCGATTTCCGTTTTTATAAAATTAAATTTGCCCATAAGCTTAACTACTCCTTACTTTTTTAATACGCAAAAAATGTCTGCCAAGCGCCCTTTCAAAGTCACAGATTTTGTATAAATGTCAAAGTCCTTATAAAGTTCAAAAATTTTGCAAAATTTTTTTTCTAATAATGCATTTAACCGTTTTTCGGCAAAATTTGTACTATTGGTTAAAATTTTTACTTTATCATCAGACAGCAAATAGTAATAAACGTCCATCGATTTGATATAATCCTTTATTTTTTGAGCTTTTTTTAATCTTAAATCATACATGGCAAGCTTACGTTTATCAGATTTTTGGGCAAGTTCAGAAAGTCCAATTGTGTTACCAGAATGTATGCGATAATGCGTAAGCGGTGTGTTAAAAAAGTAAAGTCCGTCTAAAAACGCGGCAATTAATGCAATTTCCCAGTCATGGACACATATACTTTTTGTTTTTTCAAGATAAATATCTTTAACTTCACGAGTGAATGCAAGCGTGCACCCCGGAGAAATATTATATTTACATATGGTTGAAAGGTCTATTTTTACGGTTTCAAAAGGCTCCACGCGAAACTTAATCAGATTATTGTTAGAATGCAGCATTTTTTGCCTTGAATTAATAACATTATCGGTTTCATCAATAATTTTAAAGCCAGAATAGATTGCTTTTATGCGCTCGTCGGACTCAAACCGGTTCAACATGGAATCCACTTTAGTTTTGCACCAAATGTCGTCTTGGTCACAGAGAAAAATGACATCTCCGGTAGTTTTTTCTATGGCGCTTTTAAAATTTTTTAAAAAGCCGATATTTTTTTCATTAATATAAATGTGCCAATTTAAAAGTTGATTTTTTTCGATAAAATCTCTGATAATATCTGCAGTTTTGTCCGTTGAAGCGTCGTCTACTATAATAACCTCATCGATAGTCCTTCTTTGAAAAAGAAGTGAGTGTAGTTGTTTTGCAATATACTTTTCACCGTTAAATGTGGCAAGTGCAACAGATACTTTGCTCATATTAATTATCTCCGTACATTTTCTTGTAATATTCTTTGTATTGTCCGTTAGTGATGTTTTCCATCCAAGATTTATTGCTTAAATACCATTCAATAGTTTTTTTTATGCCTACTTCAAAGCTGGTTTCCGGCGTCCAGCCCAAATCTTTTCGAATTTTATCAGGTGCAATTCCGTAGCGTTTGTCGTGTCCTTTTCGGTCTTTTACGTATTTAATCAGACTTTCGCTTACAGAATCATCCACACAGTCTTTAGTGTACTCTAAAATCGTCTTAACTATGGTTATATTCGTCCGTTCATTATGTCCACCAACATTATAAACTTCACCAAATTTTCCACCATTTATGACCATATCAATAGCTTTACAATGGTCCTCAACATAAAGCCAGTCACGCACGTTCATTCCATCGCCGTATACCGGCAAATCTTTGTGATTAATCGCATTATTTATCATAAGAGGAATTAATTTTTCTGGAAATTGATACGGCCCGTAATTATTTGAACAACGGGTTATATTGATTGGAAATTTATATGTATCGAAGTACGCCATAACTATCAAATCCGCACCGGCCTTGCTGGAGGAATAAGGACTATGCGGGCAAAGTGGAGTATTTTCCATAAAATAACCTGTTTTGCCTAAAGAACCATAAACTTCATCGGTAGAGACCTGCAAAAATTTACACCCGTCAGTATAGGTATCTTCGCTGATTGTCCAAAATTTTTTCGCTACATTTAATAAATTGACTGTGCCCTCGATATTTGTTTTTACAAAAATTTCTGGATTTGCGATGCTTCTGTCGACATGACTTTCCGCCGCAAAGTTTACAACATAATCGATTTTATTTTTTTCAAATATATTTTCAATAGCATTTTTGTCACAAATATCTGCGTGAATAAATTCATAATTTGGACAGCTTTCGATATCTTTCAAATTTTCGAGATTCCCAGCGTAAGTAAGTTTGTCTACATTTATAATTTTGATTTTTTCGTATTTTTTTAGCATATAATGAATGAAATTTGAACCAATAAAGCCTGCGCCGCCGGTTACCAAGTAAGTTTTCATAATGCATTCTCCTTTTTTAGCTTATTTATATATACAGAAAGCGCATCTTGCCAGGGTCGCATTTCGTTGCCAACGGTACATCGCAGCATTAAATTATCAAGTGCCGAATAATGTGGGCGCTTTGCTTTTCTGGGGAATTCATCTGTTAAACACGGCGCAACTTGACATTCAAGTCGCGCGTACTTAACGATTAAAGAGGCAAAATCGAACCAAGATGCTTCTCCAGAGCCTGTACAGTGATAGATTCCGTAATTATCGGTTATTGCAATTTTCAAAATGTGATGAGCTAAATCATTTGCGTTGGTAGGATTTCCAAATTGATCATTGACTACCTTGATTTGACTTTTTTCTTTGGCCAAATTTAATATCGTTTTGACGAAATTTTTGCCGACGTATCCATAAAGCCAAGCTGTTCGAATTATAAAATATTTATCGGTTTGCTCGCGAACATATTGCTCGCCAAGCAGTTTCGACTTTCCGTAAATGCTGTCTGGCGCACAAATATCCCACTCGCGATATGGACTTTTGCCATTTCCGGAAAAGACATAATCTGTAGAAATGTGAACAAGTTTAGCATTAATTTTTTTACAAGCTCTCGCTAAATTTAATGGTCCGAGTGCATTTACTTTCATTGCCAGCTCAACATTTGTCTCACACCCGTCAACATTCGTCATTGCAGCACAATTTATTACTATATCTGGACGTTTTTTTTCTAAAAAACAATTTACACTTTCTACGTCCGTGATGTCCAGCATGTCAACGTCCGCTGTTATAACTTCACAAGCATTATATTTTTGATCGATTGCACCGATTTCACTGGCTTCATTTTTTAAAATAGAAGCCAATTCATTTCCGAGCTGGCCTTTTGCTCCAGTTATAAGTACTTTCAAAAAAATTCCTCCAGTTATGTTGACAATTAAAAAATAAAATATTAGAAGTTAATCCTGTTAAATAATGGTTTCAGCAGCTACTTTATAAAGGTATTGTCCATATTCTGTCTTTTTTAAACGTTCAGCTAACTCGATTAAATTTTCTTTGTTTATAAAGCCATTTCTGTAGGCAATTTCTTCCACACAGGCTATGTATAAACCTTGTCGAGTTTGCACTGCTTCCACAAAATTGGCCGCAGCCAGCATTGCGCGATGCGTTCCACTGTCCAACCACGCCATTCCTCTGCCAAAAAGTTCAACTTTCAATTTTTTTTGCTTCAAGTATTCATTATTTATAGAAGTAATTTCAAGTTCGCCTCTGGCTGATGGCTTAACGTTTTTGGCAATTTCCACTACATTTTTATCATAAAAATATAGCCCTGGAATAGCATAATTAGACTTAGGGCTTTTGGGTTTTTCCTCGATAGATAGAACATTTCCTTTATTATCAAATTCAACCACACCGAAGTCGCTCGGATTACTTACGTGATACCCAAAAATTGTGGCACCGTCCTTACGAGAAGTAACATTTTTTAAACGTTCACTAAAGCTGTATCCATAGAAAATATTGTCGCCGAGAATAAGACAAACATTATCATTTCCAATAAAGTTTTCTCCCAAAATGAAAGCTTCCGCTAGCCCACGTGGCTCTTTTTGCAAGGCATACTCAAAATGTACACCAAGTTGAGAACCATCACCTAAAAGTTCTTTATATAGCGGCAAATCGCGCTCTGTTGAAATTATAAGGATTTCGCGAATTTGTGACAAAAGCAATGTAGACAGTGGATAATAAATCATGGGCTTGTCGTACACCGTTAGTAATTGCTTCGAAACTGCCAAAGTTGATGGATAAAGTCGAGTTCCAGCCCCGCCGGCCAAAATAATTCCTTTCATGAATTAGATTCTCCTTTTTTGTGCCATTTTTTAAAATATTTTATCATAGAATTAATATGAATACACAGATATTTAAATTTTTTAGAACTGGTTCGTTCCCATGTGTGAGTGGCGCAGAAGTTTGGATTAAGCACAGTTTTTCCATAATTTTGTGCACGACGAGTTAAGTCTGCGTCCTCAAAGTACATAAAAAAACGCTCGTCGAAACCGTTTAATTTTTTGAAAATATCAGTTCTAATCATAATAAAACAGCCGCTGCAAAAATCTATTTCTGTGGGTTTGTCAAAATTTTTGCCTTTGCAGGTGTATTCATCGCGCCAAAGTTTAAAAAGCCTGCAAAAACGTTCAAGTCTGCCGCTGATTAAATACTTAAATTTAGGCGCACATCGAGGTAAATCCTGAATTGACCCATCAGAATTTAAAATTTGAGGAACAACCATTGCAACATCTGAATTATTTTTTAGATATGATGAAAGTTCATCGAAAATATTTGTATCAAACGTAATGTCCGGGTTTAGAATTACATGAAAATCTGAATTTATTGTGTTTAAAACCTGATTATGTCCGTAGCCAAAACCTCTATTCTTAGGCAAAACAATTAAATTAACTTGAGGAAAATTCTTTTTAACAAGTGCTACTGTTTCATCAGAAGAATTACTATCAACAACAAACGTTTCCAATTCAAAGTTTTTGGAATGCTTATAAATACATTCTAGCACATTCAAAATATTATTTTCATTGTTGTAAGTAACGATACAAATCGATATTTTTTTCATTTAACTCTCTTTTCATAACATATTTTACATAAAATTTTATATCAACTTTTACAAAGTGTCAAGTTCTTAATAACGGAGCCGTGCGCTTGAAATAACTTCAGAAAAGTGGTAAAATTGAAGTTAATTAGTTATGAAATGGAGATATTTTTTACTATGTTAATGAGCAAATTGTTTGGCGAACGGCTAAGAGCAAAACCCGCTGAAGCAACATTAATAAGTCATGTATTTTTGCTGCGAGGCGGATATATTCGGCCAGTTGGAAGCGGAATTTACTCTTTGATGACACCTTGCGTTAGGGTTCAGAGAAAAATAGAAAAGATTATTCGTGAAGAAATGGACAAAATCGGAGGACAGGAAGTAATTTTGCCAGTGGTAGTTCCTGCGGAATTATGGAAAGAGTCTGGTCGTTTTGAAAGTGTTGGAAGCGAGCTTCTGCGCTTTAAAGACCGTGTTGATAGAGACATGGTTCTTTCTATGACACACGAAGAGGCTGCCGTTAATTTGGCTAAGTCAGAAGCAAAGTCGTATCTTAATTATCCATTTATGATATATCAAATTCAGACAAAGTTTCGCGATGAACCTAGAGCTCGCGGTGGACTAATCCGAGTCAGAGAATTTACTATGAAAGATGCTTATTCATTTCATACATCTATAGAAGATTTGGATAAATATTACAATGAGGTTCATAAAGCCTACGAGCGAATTTTTGGACGAATTGGTCTGAATGTAGTTTCAATTTATTCTGACACAGGAATGATGGGTGGCACTGGCGCGCATGAATTTATGCTTTTGTCCGATGCAGGAGAAGATTCCATAGTTATATGCGATGAGTGCGGCTATAAAGCTAATATGGAAGTCGCTACAGCAAAAATTGACTGCAATGAGCACAATTCCTCAACAAATGAAAAAGCTGAACTGGTATTCACACCAAACATTAAAACTATTACAGATTTAGCCGAGCTTCTCGAAATTAATGAAGACAAAACCGTAAAAGCAGTTGTATATTATGCGGAGGAACTTAAGGCTCCTGTTATCGTTTTTATTCGCGGCGATTTACAGGTTAACGAAGCAAAATTAAGAAATCTTATAAAATCAGAAGTCAGCGCATTAACCGATTTAAAAGCTTACAATTTGATTCAAGGATTTATCGGTCCAGATGATAAAATTTTAAATGAATTTCATACCGTTTTTGATAAATCTTTAGAAAACGCAGTCAACATAGTTGTTGGTGCAAATAAATTGGATTACCATATTAAAAATTTTAACTTTTCTAGAGACTTAGGTCAAAAAATAAAATTTGACGATATTTCAAAAGTAAAAGAAGGCCAAAAATGTCCATTCTGTGGAAAGCCATTAAAAGTTACACGCGGTATAGAAATGGGCAATATTTTTAAACTCGGCAGCAAATACACAGAGAGCATGAATATGAAATACGTGGATAAAGACGGCATTCAAAAAACACCTATTATGGGTTGCTATGGCATCGGAATAGGTCGACTTATAGCCGGGTTAGTCGAAGCTTCTCATGACGATTTTGGCCCTATTTGGAATAAAAATATAGCGCCGTGGCAAGTGCAAATCTGTGTTCTCAATTTTAACAAAAACGAAGTTAAAGAAAAAGCTTTTGAATTTTATAATAGTTTGAAAAACCAATATGAGGTCTTATTCGATGACAGAAATTTATCTGCTGGCGCTCAATTTGCAGATGCAGATTTACTAGGCATTCCAATAAGAATTGTTTTGAGTAAGCGCAACGTTGAAAATAACCAGGTCGAAGTCATTACAAGGCATAACAGAGAATCAAAAGTTATGACTTGTGATGAAGTTTATAAATTTATTGATAATTTTTATAATAATTAATCTGGGGAAGGACATTTAAAATGAACAGTTTTAAAAAATTCTTGTCGATAATCCTTTGTGCAACATCAATATTATCAGCTCCAGTAAATACTTTTGCTACAGGTGACTCAGATTTACCTAATGAGAAATTAGCGGAAGACAATGACATTCTTAGCCTATCTGATGAAAAATTAAACAATGAAACTGAAAACACTGTTAACGAAAAATTAGAGGCATTCGAAGAAATTTTGAAAAAAGCCTTTGACGAAAACAATGAAAGTGCTATAAGAATTATTAAGTCAATTTTCGATAAAGACAATTTGCACCAAGCTGATAATGAAAATACGGTTAAAATTATTGAGAGCTTGCTCGATGTTTCAGTACCAGCAGATTCAAAAATAGCTGAAACAATTAAAGAATTCGTAGAGTTACCAATGTTTGAAGATGTTATTGCGGACGAAAAATATAAGGGGCTGGCTATTTTTAAAAAAGATATTTTAGAAGATAATGATTTAAATATTATAACAAAATTTATGACAAGAAACGATTGCTTCAGCGGGGGTGACACAATTGATGTTAAAGGAATAATGGTACATTCCACTGCTACTCCAGGATGTATGGCAGATTTTTGGTATGTGCCTTGGAATAAATCATACCAAAAAGGAGAAACTGGTAGAGAAGTCTGCGTTCATGCTTTTTTGGACGATAAAAATGTCTATCAATATTTACCTTGGAACCACAGAGGTTGGCACTGCGGCGGAAAAGCCAACAATACTCATGTAAGTTTCGAAATCTGTGAGCCTGTGGGGATAACTTATACTGAAGATTATTCTGAAATTGCTTCTATCGATATCGAAGCTACACGTGAATATTTTGAAAAAGCTTATGAAAATGCTGTTAAGTTGTGTGTATTGTTGTGCAAGCAGTTTAATTTGACCGAAAAAGATATTATTTGTCACTGTGAAGGGCATGACTTGGGGGTTGCAAGTAATCACGGTGATGTTATGCACTGGTGGAAATTTTATGATAAAGATATGGACAATTTTAGAGCAGATGTGAAAATGGCATTAGAAAATGCTTAGTGATGGAGGTTCTAGTGTTGATTACATCTTTTAAAAATAGATGCCTTACTTTATTTTGCCTACTGGCGGTATTCATAAATCATAATTCAGCTTTTGCTTGCCCCTTAAAGCCCACCCCTGGATTGGCAACTATAAAAAATTTGTTATGTACATCACTTTTGCCTGTTGGAAAAACTATGTATATATGGGGAGGCGGATGGAATGAAGAAGATACTGCTTCCGGTAAAGGCTCAACTCATATTGGAGTATTACCAGGCTGGGAAAATTTTTCATCTAAGCAAGATGCAGGGTACAATTTTTTAAATTACAAATATAATATTAATGCAGGTTTGGACTGTTCTGGTTTTGTTGGCTGGGCAATTTATAACGTTTTTAATACTCAAAATGAAAAAGACGGCTATGTAATGAAATCATCTATTATGGCAAATGAATTTGCAAATCGTGGCTTTGGTAAATATAAAAATAAAGATGAAATTATCGATTATAAACCTGGCGACATAACGAGCGGCCCTGGCCATGTGTGGATTTGTATAGGGCAATGTGAAGACGGAAGTGTTTTATTTATTCATAGCTCTCCACCTGGTGTTCAAATTAATGGTACTACTACAATCGACGGAAATGAAAATAGTATGGCAATAAATTTAGCTACACATTATATGAAAAAATATTACCCCGAATGGCCAAAAAAATATCCGCACTTTAGCAGAGGTAATAGTTATTTAACAAATTTTTCTCAAATGAGATGGTCCACAGATGGTTCTGCTGCGTTAACCGACCCTGATGGCTACTTTGATAAAAGTGTATCTGAAATTTTAAAAAATCTCTTTAATGAGTAAGTCTAATTATTGCAAAAATTTATTTTTAAGGTGCGTGTTTGTTTGAAAGATGTAATCATAATCGGTGCAGGCCCTGCAGGTTTAACTGCTGCTTTATATGCTGCTAGAGCTGGATTTTCTGTTTTGATTTTAGAAAAATCTGTTTGCGGCGGGCAAGTTGCCACAACAGGTGAAGTAGAAAATTATCCTGCAATTGAAAATATATCCGGTGCAGATTTTTCTATGAATCTTTATAATCAAGTTATTAGCAAAAATGTGGAAGTTTTATTTGAAGAAGTTAAAAGAGTAGATTTTTCGGACAAAATAAAGAAGGTTTTTACAGATTTTAACGGATATGATGCAAAAACGGTTATAATTGCAAATGGAGTTAAGCGCAGAGAACTCGGTTGTAAAGGCGAGAAAGAATTTTCTGGTAGAGGAGTTTCTTATTGCGCTACATGCGACGGAGCTTTTTTTAAAGACAAAGACGTTGCGGTTGTTGGTGCAGGAAATACCGCATTAGAAGATGCGCTATTTTTGTCAAACATATGTAAAAGTGTAACAATCTTGATTCGTAATGATAAAATTAGAGGCGAAAGAATTTTATTTGAGGCTGTACAAGACAAAAGCAATATAGCTTTAAAACTTAACTCTACAATCTCAGAAATCGGCGGAAAATCAGGTTCCGTTTCTTTTGTTCGGGTTTTTGATAAAATTTTAAAAAAAGAAATCAAATTAAATGTTTCAGCAGTTTTTGTTGCTATTGGTTTGATGCCGGATAACAATATTTTTTCTAATTTTATAAAATTAGATGAAAGCGGTTATATTTTGTCAGACGAATCTTGTATTACTAATGTGTCAGGAGTTTTTGTTGCCGGCGACACGCGGAAAAAATCTTTGCGGCAAATAGTCACCGCAGAGGCAGACGGAGCTGCTGCTGCTGCAAATGTATCTAAATATTTGAATTAAAAAACTTAAAAAAACGGTGTAACCATATTACACCGTTTTTTTACACCAATTTTATTTAACTTTTATCAATAAAATTCTTTTTTTGCATATAATCAACTAACTTACTCAAAGTTTGATGACTAATAATATGTTCTATTTTACAAGCTTCTTCCTCCGCAATTTCTGGCTTTATACCCAAAGTCCCTGTAAAAAATTTCGTCAATGTTTCGTGTCTAAAATAAATCTCTTTTGCTAATTTTGTTCCAGGTTCAGTAAGTTTTATCAATCCGTATTTTTCGTGTTCTAACAGTCCATTGTCTTTTAAGTTCGAAACGGCTTTATTCACACTGGGCTTGGACAAATTCATAAAAAGCGCGATGTCAGTAATTCTGACCTCGCCCTTATTTTTTTCAATTAAATATGCCGCTTCCAAATAATCTTCAAGTGAACCTGTCAGTTTGGTCATGCATTCCATAATAATACTCCTAATTTTTGCGAAAATTACAATTTTTTTCACAAGAAACACAACTTCCGGAACAAATCGCAGCAAATCCATTTTTTTTATAAGATTTAATTTGTTTTTTGACAGCAAAAACAACTATAAAAACAGCAAAAGTCGCTATAAATAAATCAATAATCATAAAAGCCCTCCCCTTTTTGTACTTTTTAAAAAATATTAAAAACAAGCGTTCCAATTTGATAAACTAACACAGATGCAACCCAAGCCAAAATCAGTTGATATCCAATTGCAATAATCGTCCATTTTGTACTTTTTAACTCTTTATGTATGGCAGATAAAGCCGCGATGCAAGGTGTATATAGCAAAACAAAAACCATAAACGCATATGCCGAAATCGTAGTAAATTGTTCGGAAATTACATGAGAAATCCCATCGAGTCCACCAGTTCCATAAAGGACTGCCATCGTACTAACAACAGATTCCTTCGCGATTAATCCTGACAGCAAAGAAACCGCTGCACGCCAATCTCCGAATCCGCATAAAGAAAATATAGGTGCTATACCCATGCCAATTGATGCCAAAATACTTTGACTTCTATCTGCAACCATTTGGAAGTTTAAATTAAATGACTGTAAAAACCAAATTATAATTGTTGCCGCAACCAAAATTGTTCCAGCTTTCACTATAAAATCTTTCACGCGTTCACCAACATGCAAACACAAATTTTTAAATGTTGGCAGCCTATATTCTGGCAATTCCATTATAAAAGAAGCTGTTTCGCCTTTTAGCACAGGCTTTTTGAAAACCATTGCAGTGAATATTGCCACTAAAATTCCCAACAAATAAATCGAAGAAATTGCCAAAACTTGATGTTCTTTAAACAACGCCGCAATAAACATAGCATATACAGGCATTTTTGCACTGCAAGACATAAATGGAATCATCAAAATTGTAAGTTTTTTATCGTTTTCCTTCTCTAAAATTCTTGTTCCAAGCACCGCCGGAACAGTGCAACCGAACCCCATAAGCAACGGAACAAACGCTCTTCCAGATAAGCCAACCTTGCGCAAAAGTTTATCAGTAATAAATGCCGCTCTTGCCATATATCCACTGTCCTCCAAAATTGACAGCAACGTAAACAATATCATAACTTGTGGCAAGAACGATATTACCGAGCCTACACCTTCTATTATGCCCCCTACAATTAAACTTTTGGACCACTCTGCCGCACCTAAATTAGTCAATAAATTTAAAATAAATCCGCCAAAAACATCTTTAATGAAAAATTCAAACTGAATCCTAAAAAATGAGCCGATTGGACCAAAAGTTATGTAGAAAATAAAAATCATTATTAGAGCAAATATTGGTACTGCCAAAAATTTGTTTGTTACGATTTTATCAATTCTGTCCGTTAAAGTTATGTATTCCGGAGGATGTTTGCGCTTAATTGCAGATTTGCAAAGTGCATATATGTACTTATACCGTTGGTCAGCGATAACCATCTGTTCGTCCACATGCTCCGGAATGGAAAGCATTTTTCTATATAAATCTATATTTTTGCTCAGATTTTTGGGTAATTTTATTTTTTTAATAACTAATTCATCATTTTCAAAAATTTTGATTGCTAACCAACGTAAATTTACACTATTTTTCATCTTATAAAAGTTTGGTTCTGCAGCCAATTCATTTTCTATTTTAGAAATAACTTTTTCAATTTTATCATCATATATATTTTTTCTTGACACTTTGCTTTTACTTTCTGCACAGCGAACCGCCAAATCTAAAAGCTCTTTAATTCCTATTCCTTTATTGGCCGATATTGGCACAATTGGCACATTCAGCTCTGTCCTAAATGCATTATAATCAATTATGTCACCTTTTTTTTCAATAACATCTGTCATATTAAACGCGATTATCATTGGTTTTTGCAATTCTAAAAGCTGTGTGGTAAGGTACAAGTTTCTTTCCAAAATCGTCGCATCTACAATGTTTATTATCACGTCTGGGTTGTCGTCAATCAGGCTATTTCTCGTAATTACTTCTTCTGATGAATATGGTGACAAAGAATAAATTCCTGGTAAATCAAGCACATCAATGTTTACATTCCTAAATTTTAAACTTCCTTCTTTTTTCTCAACCGTAACTCCCGGCCAGTTTCCCACATGTTGGCTACTTCCGGTAAGCTGGTTAAACAACGTAGTTTTTCCACAATTTGGATTCCCAACTAACGCTATTTTAATGTTCTTATTTTTGATATTGGTAGACTTTTTTTCTTTTAGTGACGCAATTGTAGACATTAAATTATTTCCTTTCTCTAATTTTTATATTTTTCGCTTCAGACTTTCTAATACTAAGGTCAAATCCGCGCACGTTTATCTGTATAGGATCTCCGAACGGTGCGATTCTTTTCATAATCACTAGCGCTCCTGGAGTTATCCCCATATCAACAATTCTACTTCGTAATTCTTTATCGCATATAATTTTTTCCACAACTCCAAATTGGCCAGGTTTTAAATCATTCAGCGTTTTCAAAAAAATTCTCCTTTCAAAATGTTAGCCAAGGTTAACATTCAGTTAACACAATACCTTAAGTAATTATATCACATAAAAAGGCAATAGTAAACTCAAAAATTATTACCCCGCCGCGTAACACAGTGCAGCGCAGCCTTAACTTTTTTAATAAGTTGTCTGCGCTGCCGCCTTCATTTTTATAATTATTTCTTCCCTTTGCTAACAATAATTGTAACCTGCGAACCCACCTCAACCTTATCGCTTTTTGAATGGTTCTTATAACCTACAATTTTTCCTTGCTCAACAACATCGCTATATAAAGTTTCCTGTATAGGAATAAAGCCCTGCTTCGACAGAATTGAGGATGCATCCGACAAAGACAAGCCATCTATTGATGGCAAAACTTTAAATTTAGGACCCTTACTTATTGAGACTATTATATTCGAACCCTTTTCTACATAAGTTTCAGGTTGAGGCGTCTGAGAAATTACCTTGCCTTCATCAACTTTATCATCATATACCTTTTCAGACAAAAATATGTTATAATCGTCCGAATTAGTATTTTTTTGCAAATCATCAAAACTTTTTCCAATTAAATTGGGAACAATGATACTTTCTTTATTTTCTATGTTTTCTTGAATTAATAAGTTATCTTGCTTCAGCTCACTTTTCTGAGTCGCATTATTATTAACAAAAAAAATAAAAATCGCAGCAAATATTGCTAAAAAAACAATTGTAGCACAAATTGTCCATAAAAAGATGTTTTTTCTGTTTTTAAACGGTACTTTATAATCATTTTTGGAAGCACTTGTGTCCTGTTCTTTTAAATATTTTGCAGAGGTTTCTGTAAGTTCATCGCGCAATATTTCAAAAGTCTGCGTGCGTTTTTGAATATTAACCTTTAATCCATTCGATAATGCCGAAACTACATGAGGTGGAATATTTTTTAAAATTTTTACAGGAATTAGCAGCCTATCGTCAGTCCCTCTCTCTGATGCATCCTTTGGAGGGAACCCCACAAGTGAAAAAAACAACGTTGCCGTAAGTCCATAAACATCCGTAGCCTGCGTCAATTCACAATTTTTGATATACTGCTCTGGCGCCGTAAAGCCCTTGTTAAATTCAAAACCTAAAAAAACTCCAAGCTGTCGCAAATTTTGTGTAGAAAAATTAGAAACATACATTTTACCGTTTCTTCCAATTATTAATGACCCTGGATTTATTGCAAGATGCTTTACTCCAGTTCGGCTTAGTCGGCTGAATGCAGAAATAACCGGCATAAACAATATTTTTGCAGTGTCCCAACCTATCGGATGATTGTTTTTCTTAATAAAGTCCAAAAGAGTTGTTCCGCCTACAACTTCTGATATGATATACGCTGTTCCATTATCTGTAAAAATATCATAAACTGGAACAATTGCGTCTATGTCCCTAGCCTTTGCTAATGATCTAAAATAATTTAAAAAATCATTTTTTAGACTTTTGAATTTTTCGCCGCAGCTTTCTTTTTCCATTACCTTTAGGCTATTTTCAGCCCTAACACATATTTCTGACGGAAAAAACTCCCTTATATGCACTTTAGAATTATTCTTTATATCATAGCCCACATAGCAAATAGATTCCGCATTTTCTGAGAGTTTGCTACCTACAACATACTTATCTTGCAAGACTAACTTTTCGTGAGCAACTCCATCCTGTTTATGATTGTCATTTATATACCCACAAAAGGGGCACTGTTCTCGTTCACCTTTGTCACTCATACATTTCATGCATAAATTTTCAAATTTTCCCATGTTATTCCTCGCTTAATTAACTCTCAATTAGGCTGATAATTTTTAATTTATTGTGTGTAACACTTAGTTAAAATTCCTAAATATACAGATTTTAAAAGTATTTCTACACATAAAGCTTTACTAAAATTAAACCAATCTAAATGATAAAGATTTAATTCCGCATCATTTTTTTCACTTTCATGTTTTTCTGACAAAATATTTATAATTTTCACACTTTTATTTGTACTTTTATTAAAAAACTTTTTTAAATACTTACACCTTAAATCAAAATCCAACATCATTAGTACGTTGCTATTTTCTAAAATAATTCCCTCTTTTAAATTGCATCGTTCTGCATTTAAACCTAGTGCCCTCAGAGACTCACAAAATTTTATTGACAAATCCTTAAATTCACTGTTTTCAGTCAAAACTATTTTTATATTCTCGGTTTTGTTGATTAAATCTGCGGCTAAATCAATATTAGTACCATTTTTTAAGTTGGTAGCGTCGTATAAATCCTGAATTGTGCAAACTTCGTAAGGAAAAGATTTATTAATTTCATTTATGGAAAATTGTTTTTTTAAAAAAACTGAACCGCAGTTTACAATATTTTTTTCTTTTGTGCTGCTTAAATTCCCCATAAATAAAATCTCCTCACAAAAAGCTTTCCCTTGTTACATTTGATTATATATTAAATTTCCCAATTATGTCAAGTCAAGTATTATGCCCAGCTTTTCTTTAAATTCAATAAAATCATAACATATATTTTTCTAAAAAAACATATCATTCATAAGACATGGTGATTTTAATTCACTAAAAAATATTATAACACACAATCGCTATTTTTGAAAATGCATATTCAAACTTTATTTTTGTAACACACTTTTATAAATTACATAATATGTATTGAAAACATAGTTCATCATCTGAATGGAGGCTTTTATTATGTCAGAAAATCTTTTTCCTACGGCAGTAAATACTCAAAGCGGGTTAAATGAAAGTTCATCGGGAAATTTTAGAGAAGCAGTTTGCATTGATGCTTTTAGAGTCTATGATTCTTGTGCTGATAAAGACTGTCTTCAAGATCTACGCGTTTATTTTACCGAAGCGGGCCAAAATGTAATTGACCAAGCTTGCACTGTTCGCATTAAAAGCGCCGATGTTTTAACGGTTTATGTCGACCTTGAGCCTGTTCCTTTTAACAAAGGTTTTTACTCTGTCGACATGACATTTTTCTTTGAAGTCAACCTTGATGTATTTCTTTCTCCAGCAGCTTGCCCTGTAAATGTAACCGGACTGTCTGTATTCTCTAAAAAGGTAATACTATTCGGCAGTGAAGGCAAAGTTAAAGTTTTTAATTCTGGCGCTTGTTATGACGATTTGGATTTAAATTCTTCTCCTGTAAGAAATCTTCCAAAGGCTACTGTTCAAGTTGCAGAACCAATCGGTTTATCTGCCAGAGTTTGCTGTGACCGTCACGACAGTTGCGAATTAAATTGCCATATCCCTGAATGTATCTGTAAAAAGTTTGGCGGAGAATTTCAACTAAAAAATAATACTAACGCAGTTTATGTTACTCTCGGCATGTTTACAATCGTTCAACTGGAACGAAACGTTCAAATGCTTGTGCCTTCTTACGATTTCTGTGTTCCCGAAAAAGAATGCGTCACTACGTCAGATAACCCTTGTGAACTCTTTAATCGTCTTGAATTCCCAACTGACGAATTTTTCCCACCTCGTTCAACAGACACAAATAATGAATCTAACGGCGGTGGTTGCGGTTGTGGCTGCAATAGCTGTGGGAACTAATTAATGTTTTTTATAAATTCATAAAACTAAAAATTTTAAACTTTATGCCAAAAATTAAAATTCTAATTTAAAGCAAAATGCTATTCGCATAGCGGCAAATATTGATATTATAATTTGCCAAAGCGAATAGCATTCGATTCTTTTTATAGCAAACACTTTAATGCAACCTGCAGATTCCAACCTTTACTAGCTTCGCTTAACATCTTAAGCAAAGCGAAAATTCGCTAAAGTACCGTCTCCGTTAAAAATTTTTTAATAATAAAAAAATTAATGTTGACTTTTTTCATTGATTTTAGTATAATACAATTATTAAATGTACGATTTAAAGTAGAATATGCGTTTCGGTAAGTATTTTTATTAATTTAAGTCTATATTATTAGCATTTTCTTATTTTGGCCCGGTGGTCAAGCGGTTAAGACACCGCCCTTTCACGGCGGTAACACGGGTTCGATTCCCGTCCGGGTCACCAAAAAGTTTTTTTGTTTAGCTAAGTTCTAATTTTTGAATTTATAAGCTTATTTTAGCAGAGATTTTCTCTGCTTTTTTTATTTTTAAGTCAAAATCTTTCAACTATTATTTTTAACGTGACATATAAGGTTTAAGCGGATACTTTTTACAATAATGCTATTTACACTATCATTTTTTAAGCACCCGCTATATTAATGTCAAAAATTAAAATCCCTTTTAATAAAAAGCTTGCAAAGTATACTATCAAACTCAAAAACGCACAAGAAGTCATACTTTTGCTCTTTACGCGTATTTTTTATTTTGCAGCCTTGGAATTAAGTATTTTTGTCAAATTTAAAGTTCGCATTGCGTTAAGCACTGCAATTAATGTAACTCCTACATCTGCAAAAATAGCTAACCACATAGGCGCTAGTCCCAAACTTGCCAGTATAAGCACAAGCATTTTAACCGACAAAGCAAAAGCAATGTTTTGATGCGCAATTTGAATAGTTTTATTAGAAATTTCAATAGCGTGGGCAATTTTAGAAGGTTTGTCATCCATTAATATAACATCAGCCGATTCTATTGCCGCATCAGAACCCATATTTCCCATTGCGATTCCTACATCTGCGCGGGCTAAAACCGGAGCGTCATTTATTCCATCTCCTACAAATGCCAATTTTTCTCCTTTTGGGCACTCTGAAAGCATTTTTTCTATCCAGTCAACTTTATCTTTTGGAAGTAAATCCGATTGATACTCATCAACCTTTAAACAGCTTGCAACATCTTCCGCAACTTTTTTATGGTCCCCTGTCAACATAACTATTTTGTTAACTCCAGCATCTTTTATCGCTGAAATTGCTCTCTTTGAATCTTCCTTTATTTTATCAGAAATTACTATATGGCCAGCATACTCGCCATTTATTGACACATGAATAATCGTTCCTGCACTATGGCAATCACGCCATTTCACCCCAACATAGTCCATCATTTTATTATTGCCTATGCACACTATATCTCCGTTAACTTTTGCACGGATTCCTCGTCCAGAAAATTCTTCGACATCTGAAACAGAACAGTCATCCATTTCATTTGAATAAGCTTGTCGAATAGACAAAGAAATCGGATGAGTTGAATAACGTTCTACATGTGCAGCAAGGTGAATCAACTGTTCTTCATTGCAAATTTGTGGGTGCATTGCTGTAACTGCGAATACTCCTTCTGTTAATGTGCCCGTTTTATCAAAAACTACAGTTTTAGTTTTTGCCAAAGTGTCTATATAATTAGAGCTCTTTATCAAGATACCATCTTTTGATGCCGTTCCAATGCCTCCAAAAAATGTCAGTGGCACCGATATAACTAAAGCACATGGACAAGATACTACAAGAAATGTTAAAGCTCGATTTAGCCAAATAACAAATTCAGATAAAAAATTTCCTGATAAAATTGGTGGAATAAAAGCCAACAAAACCGCAATAGCAACTACTGTAGGAGTATAAACTTTTGCAAACTTTGAAATGAATTTTTCACTTTTAGATTTATTATCATTTGCATTTTCAACTAAATCCAAAATTTTTGTCGCAGTTGATTCTTCAAAAACTTTTGTCACTCTTACTCGAATCATTCCCGAAAGATTAATGCAGCCAGAAAGAATTGGATCATTAGCTGCAACTTTCTTAGGTATGCTTTCTCCAGTCAGCGCAACCGTATCAAGTGTAGATGTACCCTCTATAATTTCGCCATCCACAGGAACTTTTTCTCCCGGCTTAATCACGATAATCTCTCCAACTGATATGCTGTCTGGGTTTACAACTAATATTTCCCCATTTCTTTCAACATTTGCAACATCCGGTCTAATGTCCATAAGTTGTGAAATCGATTTTCTACTATTGCCTTCCGCAATCTCTTCAAATAATTCTCCTAATTTGAAAAACAGCATAACAAATACCGCTTCTGCAAATTCTCGATTTCCTCCAGGCAAAAATCCTATACAGAGCGCTCCAACCGTAGCGATAGCCATTAAAAAATTTTCATCAAATAAATTTCCTCGCAAAATATTTTCTGCGGCTTCTATAATTACGTCATATCCAACAATAAAATAGGGAACTAAAAATAATGCTAAACTCGCCAACATAGGCAGTTGCACAAATTTGTCAATAAAATAAACAACGGCTAACAAAATAGCTGCCGCTATAATTTTAATTAAATTTATCTTAACTTCTTTTTTCATGCAAATCCTCCTTACGCCCACTAAAGGTACTTAGCCGACAAACAGTTTACACATTGATTATTTTTTCACATCTATCACATACAGAATATCATATATTATAGAAAAATGCAATAAATCAATGAATTTTTCAACAATAAAAAGGCAGTTGCAACGCTGCCTTTTTTGCTATTCATATAAACTTTTTAAAGTATTTATTCCATCTTCAATTTCCTCGTGTGAATAATTATACTTTGACAAAACTTCATCACTAAATTCATTTGCTTCATTAAAAAAAGTCAATGCTAGTTCAAATCGGCGCGCTGTTTTTTGTTTTTCGAGCGCATTAAAAATTAAATTCTCCGCTTCATTAAAGTTCTTATCCGACAAATGTTTTTTTACCATTCTATCCAAAATATCGTCTTCCATCTCTGTAGCAGAATTCTCTTCTTCATCCACGTCTAAGATTGCTTTTACCTTATCTTTTCCAAAAAGAATTGCTGCAAAAGTATTTCCTATCGCCTCAATCTGTCGTTCCATCCAGTCTTTTTTTATGCTCATTGTAAAATCTCCTTTTTATTGCAAAATCAATTGTTCTGCCTGAATATCATTAGCACTCGGTAAACTGCCTGCTGCTGGCAAATTTTTAGGTCTGTATCGTTGTTCATTAGCTAATTTTTGCAAATTTAACGCTGACACTTTGATAACTCGATGACCTTTGCGCAAACTCATAACCGACACGCCTAAAGTCGTTTTTGTAGATTTAACTTGAAGCAAGTTTGTGCTTAAAATCAACATTCGTCCTGACGATGACGTTAACAAAAATTCTCTATCCTCATTTAAATATTCTATTGCAACCACCTTTGATTTATCTGAAAAAGCATTGACAAGTTTTTTTCTATTTGTCTTTGTCTTATATGCGCTCAAAGTTACCTTTGCAACCTTGCCATTTTCAAAAAATAACAAAATATTTCCAGAATAATCTTTGGTTGCGACCATGTATAAAATCGATTCATCTGGCTCTATGCCAAGTTTTGCTGGAATAAATTCACCAAGCACACTTGCCTTTACATCTTGAAACTCCGACACTTTCGCCTTATAAACCTGATGTTTATCTGTAAAAAATAGTAAATCAAACGTGTTATTAGCCTCAATAGACTGCAAAATTTCGTCACCATCTTTTAACTTTTGCTCGCTGTTCATTCTTAACGACTGTGGAGTAATCTTCTTAAAATAATGGTTCTTAGTAAGAAACAGATGCACTGGATATTCAGGAATTTCTTCAACTACGTCTACATTTTTTATGTCCTCTTTATAAATAAGCATCGTCTTTCTTGGCTTACCGTACTTCTCTGAAATATAACAAAGTTCCTGCGCAATGATTTCTTTTACTTTAATTTCATCGCTAAGTATTGACTCAAGTTGCTCTATTGAATCCTTTAACTTTTCTATCTCATCGGTTCGTTTTAAAATGTACTCCCTATTTAAGTGTCGCAATTTTATTTCCGCCACGTAATCGGCTTGCAATTCGTCAATTGAAAAACCTGCCATTAAATTCGGCACAACCTGCGACTCTTCTTTTGTGTTTTTTATAATTTCTATCGCTTTATCGATATCCACAAGAATTTTCTTTAATCCGGCCAGTAAATGCATTTTGCTCTTTTGCTTCGATAGGTCAAATTTTGTTCTACGTTTCACACAATCCAGCCTAAATTTCAGCCACTCTTCTAATAACGCCTTTACACCCAAGACTTTTGGTGTACCATTTATCAGCACATTAAAATTGCACGAAAATGAATCTTCGAGTGGGGTTAATCGATAAAGTTTTTGCATCAATTTTTCTGCATCAGTGTTTCTTTTCAAGTCTATCGTAATTTTCAAACCGTCTATACCAGTTTCATCGCGGACGTCCGATATTTCTTTTATTACACCTTTTTTTACCATCTCAATTACTTTTTCTATAATCGCTTCAGAAGTCGTCGTAGGGGGAATACTGCTAATATCAATACAATTTTCGGTTTTATCATAAGTATACCGCGCTCGCACTTTTATGCTGCCTCTTCCGGTTTCGTAAATATCCATCATAGATTTCTCATCGTAAATTATAATTCCACCACCATTAAAATCTGGCGCCAGAAGCACTTTACTAATATCTGCATCCGGATTTTTTATTAGCATAATTGTCGCTTTGCAGACTTCTCTTAAATTAAATGGACAAATTGAACTCGCCATTCCCACCGCAATTCCAGTATTTGCATTAACCAAAATTGACGGAAAACTCGCCGGCAAAAGAGTAGGCTCTTTCAGCGTGTTATCATAATTATTAACAAAATCGACGGTGTTTTTTTCGATATCCTTAAAAAGTTCCTCGCAAATGTTATCAAGCCGAGCCTCGGTGTATCTCGAAGCTGCGCACATCATATCTCGAGAATAAAATTTGCCAAAGTTTCCTTTTGAATCAACATAAGGGTGCAGCAAGGCTTCGTATCCGCGACTCAATCGCACCATTGTGTCGTAAATCGCACTGTCACCATGAGGATTTAATTTCATAGTCTGACCCACAATATTTGCAGATTTTGTGCGGGCAGAATTCAGCAACCCCATTTTGTACATTGTATAAAGCAGCTTCCTGTGCGACGGCTTAAAGCCGTCAATCTGAGGAATCGCACGTGAAAGGATTACACTCATCGCATACGGCATATAATTTTGCTCTAAGGTGTTTGCAATTTCTTGTTCGACAATTTCCCCTGCACCATTAATAATTCCTTGATTTTTGTCGCTATTATTTTCTTTTTTAGAAAAATTTTTACCTTTAGATGCCAATATTTTTCACCTCACAAACTTCAAATAAATTTTTTAACTAACATCTGCCGCATCTATATATAAATGCCCGTTTTCTACGATAAATTTCTTTCTTCCTACAATATTGTCTCCCAATAAAACGTCAAACATATGCGCTGTTTTTTCAGCATCTTCAGGCATAATTTTTATTAACCTGCGTGTTTTTGGGTTCATCGTAGTCAGATTCATCATATCCGGCTCATTTTCACCAAGTCCTTTTGAACGCTGAATCGTATATTTTTTTGCTCCGATTTGCTCTATAAAATCATCTTTTTCCTTTTCTGTATAAGCAAAATAAGTCTCATCTTTTGTGTTTATTTCGTAAAGCGGAGACTCCGCGATGAAAACCTTACCTTTCTCGATAAGAGCTGGTGTTAATCTGTATATCATAGTAAGCAAAAGTGTTCGAATCTGAAATCCATCAACATCAGCATCCGTACACAAAATTACTTTGTTCCAGCGCAAAAGGTTTATATCAAACGATGCCAAATCTTTATTTGCCTTAGCTTTAATTTGCACTCCGCAGCCCAAAACTTTTATGAGATCGGTGATGATATCGCTTTTAAAAATTTTATTGTAATCGGCTTTTAAGCAGTTCAAAATTTTGCCACGGATCGGAATTATCGCCTGAAAATTCGGGTCACGCGCCTGTTTACAGGCCCCCAGCGCTGAGTCACCCTCCACTATAAAAAGTTCTCGCTCGTTTACATCTCGACTTCTGCAATCCACAAATTTAGCCACTCGGCTGGTTATGTCCATGTTGCTCGTAAGCTTCTTTTTTATATTTAATCGAGTTTTTTCAGCATCCTCGCGGCTTCGCTTGTCTACAAGAACCTGCACCGAAATTTTATCAGCATCAAGTGGATTTTCTATAAAATAAACCTCAAGCTGATGCCGAAACATCTCGACCATTGCGTCCTGAATGCCTTTGTTTGTTATGGATTTTTTGGTCTGATTTTCGTAAGATGTTACATTTGAAAACGACGAAACCACTATCACAAGGCAGTCTTCCACGTCGGCAAAAGTTATTTTGCTTTCGTTTTTATTGTACTTTCCGTTCTGCTTCAAATACGCATCAATTTGATATACAAACGCGTTTTTGACGGCCTTTTCTGGTGCACCACCATATTCCAGCCAGCTAGAATTATGATAATATTCTGATAAGCTCATTTTATTTGAAAAAGCAAACGCAACATTTATTTTCGTTTTATAATATGGCTTGTCCTCGCGGTCACGAACTTTTTTTTCACCCGTCCAAAATTGCACCGGAGTCAAAAAATCCTCGCCAACCAGTTCTCTAACATGATCAACTATGCCGTTCTCGTAATTAAACTCGGTTACGTCAAAATTTTCTCCAATCTGATTTTTAAAAATGAACCTCAGACCCGCATTTACAATGGCTTGGCGCTTTATTATGTCCAAAAAGTATTCAGGCTTTATGTCAATATCTGTAAACACCTCAAGATCGGGCTTCCAGCGAATTTTTGTGCCGGTATCTTTTTGGGTATACGGCTCTTTTTTTAGCCCTCCAATATTCTCGCCTTTTTCAAAATGCAACGAATAGATAAATCCGTCGCGTTTTATTTCAACGTCCATATACTCCGATGAATATTGTGTTGAACACAGTCCCAATCCGTTTAGGCCTAGAGAATATTCATAATTTTCCGCAGAATTATTGTTATACTTTCCACCTGCATACAGCTCACAAAAAACGAGCTCCCAATTAAACTTACCTTCATTTTTATTAAAGTCAACCGGAATTCCTCTTCCAAAGTCCTCCACTTCAATCGAATGGTCTTCGAATAAAGTTACAATTATCTCGTTGCCAAAACCTTCTCTTGCCTCATCTATCGAGTTTGACAAAATTTCAAAAGCCGAATGCTGGCAGCCTTCTATCCCATCCGAACCAAATATTACCGCAGGACGCTTTCTCACTCTATCTGCACCCTTAAGTGAAGAAATGCTTTCATTTCCATAAGTTTTAGCTTTTAATTCCATAACTTTCCTCCATTTAACGATGTCGTATTTATAATCGTAACGCAAAAGTTTAATTATTGTCAAGTTTGAATGAAAAATAAATGAAGATTCCTTTAAAAGTAAAAGGAATCCTTCTTTAATCTTTTAAAATGTACTAAGTTTTTGTAATCAATAACCCACATTCGCCTTTTATCACGTATTTTTCAACTTTTGCTGGAACAAAAAATGTATCTCCCAAATCACCTTTATAAACATCATTTTCATAAATAATTTTTCCGTTACCGGAAATAAACTGAACAATCTGAAAAGTCTTTTCTACATTCAAAATAAACTTTTCTTTATTAATTGTCTCCTTTTTCACCTTAAAATAATCACATTCAAAACTAGAAAAGTTCTCTTTTAAATGATTATTTTGTGTCGCTTTATTAAAATTTAGCACATCTTTAGCGCGTTCAACATGCAACTCCCTAAAATTGCCAGCAAAATCTTTCCTGTCATAATCATAGACCCTGAAAGTTGTGTTGGAATTTTGTTGAATTTCTGCCACTAAAATGCCTCCACCCAACGCATGTATTGTCCCTGCTGGAATATAATAAGCCTCACCTTTTTTCACTTTTATTTTGTTAAGCAACTCACAAACAGTCTTTTCTTGAATGGCATGCATAAATTCTTCTTTAGAAACGTCCTTATTAAACCCCAAATATATATAAGAATTTGGGTCGCAATCAACAATATACCATAATTCAGACTTGCAAGACTCGCCATTTGCCTCGTTCGCAGTCATTTTTGTTGGATGAACCTGCACGGATAAATCTTTATTGGCATCTATGAGCTTGACAAGCAACGGAAATTTTTTTGTCTCAACAAAGCTTTCTCCTAAAAAGTCCTTTTTCGACATCTCAATAACGTCTTTTAAAGTTTTTCCTTTATAGGTTCCATCGGCAACTTTTGTCAGGCCAGCTTCGTTGCAAGAAACTTCCCAACTTTCGGCTATTATAGAGCCTTCACTTTTTTTATTAAATCGTTTTAATCTCTCTCCACCCCAAAGATAATCCTTACAGACTGGCTGCATTTTCATAGGATAACAATATACTTCATTCTTTTTCATAGCATTTTACCCGTTTAATCATCAAAATATAACACAAACCGCCCCAATTGAGTAAGTCGGTTTTAAATTGTAAACTTTTTTAGGCTAACCCATAGTATGTCTTTATTTCATCAAAATAATCCGTTTTGGCTGCATATTCCCACCATAAATCTTTTCGATTAACTTCATTTTGTTCCCATGGTTTATATACATAATGCAAAATTGCAGGTTTTTCATACGCCTGTAAAATCTCATTTTTTGTATACTTATTTTTCGCAACTAGCCTGTTAGAATAGTCATTTACCATTTCCATATCAGTAAAATTAAATATTCCGTACTTTATTGGCAAAGCTCCTATATTATCTTGAAAAAGCACATTTATAACTGTTTGGTCATGCTGTACAAGTTTATCATTATTTTCTTTTATAAATGTTTCAATCTTCGGCTCCATATTGTCTTCTCTTAATTTTTTCAAATTTATCAGCATTACACCTGAACATATATAATGATCGCCTTTAAAATTAAAGCTCTCCATTGGATACGGATAGTCTAAAAATCCTTTATAATATAACCCATCCATACTTATATTTATTAAATTAGTCAAATCTTCAAAAATTAAGGTATCACCGTCTACCCAAATAATTTTGTCTACTTCTGGAAGCAAAGATGATAACGATAGACGATAATAAGCTGGCGTTGTTAGTGGAGTCCTGATATGTCCGGCAACATTGGCACTCTCGTAGCTATTTTGCATATCAATTAAATTAATTTGGCATCTACTTTCAAACTTCTTTTGTAAATTCAGAAGTTTTTGCTTATTTTCTTCTGTAAAGTCGTGAGGAACCATGATATGAATATCGTAATAAGTGGTATTTTTAGCATTCGTCATAAGCGACGTAATTGAAACCACCGTAGGATAAGTATAATTATTGTCGGCCGCCATCGCAACCGTAACAGCGCTTTTTTGCCCATCTAATTTTGTCTCATTATTAAAAAAAAAGGCCGCTGCGCCCACAAACAAAACCAACATGCACAATGCCATTATAACCCATAGTTTGGTCCTTGATAATTTCTTCATGAACGACGCCACCTATTTACACTTTTTTTAATTTTGGCGGAGAGATGGGGATTCGAACCCCAGAAACCGCTTTAACGGTTTACACGATTTCCAATCGTGCTCCTTCGGCCAACTCGGACACCTCTCCAAATACAGCTTGACTATTATACAATGAAAATAGTCAATAGTCAAGCTAAAAAACATAAAAGCACAATAAGTTAGCAGTTTTTATCGCCACTCAAAGCTTATAAAGCTATCCTTTTATGTATTCGATTAAACAATTCTATAAATTATCCAACACTCATATTTTAAGAGATTTACAAAAATATTTTTAACTCCACTTCATGATTTTTAATTTTTTTCAGTATTCAGCATTCTCTCTTTATGGGCAGGGGTAAAGTCTATTCTATGTGGATCAAAAACTGGTACATCTAAGGTAAGTCCTGGGTCCATCTTGATAAAACGACCTGTTCTCCAACCACCAGACACATTTTCAAGCATTTCGTCACTTGCTAACCCCTCCACACTCAAACTTTCCTTTTTATTTTCTGCTTTTTTCTTATTCATTCAAAAATCACCCTTTCTGTTATTAAATAATTGTATCAAGAAGATCTTCTTGATACAATTATAATACAATCATTCGAAAATATCAATTGTATTTGCGCAATTTCGCCAAAAAAATTATTGTTCTTTTATAGAATTATAATTTTGTTTAAATCGTGTATAATTATATTGTATTTTTTAACGTAAAGGAGAAATAAAAATGACTATAAACAAATTGGCAGTAACAATTTTATCGATTTCCGTCATAGGAACTTGCACTTTAACGTATAATTCAAAAGAAAGCCGTGCATTAGAACAATGCACAATTACCCCAAATATAGCAATTCCAATTAAAAGTTCTTTAACCTGTTCAGCTGCCAGAAATTGGTACAATAAACAACTACATAATATGCCTAACCTTTTACATTCTCAAAATGTTACTTTCTCTGAAGAAGTTGCTCATTTGTCTTTTTTATATAGAAACTATTTTAAAAAAATCGCTCGTGATAGCATGTCCTGCCAAACTTGCGCAGACTTTTTAAATCAAAATGAAAAACCTTATACTTTTGAACAACTTCTTTCTAAATATAACCGAAATTTCGATAAAATAGCAAAGAGCTCCATAAAATCGCGCGAATCTATTAATATTTTATCAAAAATTTCTGATTTTTTTGAAATTTCAATGCCTAAAATTTATGAAAAAATATTATTTCCATCAGCTATATATTTTTCGAAATTAATCAAATATTTAATTTCGATTTTTTCGTAAGTACGCTCCCGGCAAAACTTTTTTCTCTGTTGGAATAAACAATCTCTGCATTGCATGTGGAGCAGATTCTACTTCATTTCCCCACTCATCAAAAATTTTTTCGGCTTTCAAAGTAAACGGTTTTTCCCCAGGTTCTAAAACATCAAGAGTGTCACCTTTAAAAAATTTATTTCGCTGAGAAATCTCCATAACACCATTTTTATAAGCATCGCAAACCGCAACAACATCATACTTTCTTATGTACCCACCATTAGAATATATTTGCCCCGGTTCATTCCCAAAAAAGAAGCCTGTATTGTACTCTCTATGGCTAATTTTGTCAATTTCATCGCTAATCCATGGCTCAAGCGGTCTATTTTCTAAAAATAAGTTCAGTGCGTGTCTATAAGCATTTGTTGTAACTGCCACATAATAAGCCGACTTTGCCCGCCCCTCAATTTTTAAGCTTGTTGCACCCGCTTTTACAACTTCTGGAATGTGATTTATCATGCAAAGATCTCGAGAATTCAAAAAATACGTTCCGCCATCTTCCTCAAAAACCGGAAAAAATTGCCCTAGCCGATTTTCCTCAACCAAATTATATTTCCATCGGCAAGGCTGTGCGCAATCTCCTCGGTTAGCGTCTCTACCGGTTAAATAATTTGATAATAGGCACCTTCCAGAAAATGAAACACACATCGAACCATGAACAAAAACTTCTAACTCCAAACTTTTGTTGGTTTTAGCTCGAATTGTCGAAATTTCATCAAGTGTTAACTCTCGCGCCAAAACTACTCGTTTCGCACCTAACTCATAAAAAGTTCTTGCTGTCAAAAAATTAACCACGCCTGCCTGCGTTGAAATGTGTACATCCACATCTGGCGCATATTTTTTTGCCAATTGTAAAATTCCCACGTCCGCTACAATAAATGCATCTATTCCTGCATTGGCTGCGCTTTGAATAAATTCCGGGAGTCTGCTTATTTCGTCATTTCGAGGTAAAGTATTGCACGTCAAATAGACTTTAACATTGTTTTCATGCGCAAGTTTCACGGCTTTTACAAGTTCTTCATGCGTAAAATTGTTCGACGAAGTTCTCATTCCAAACTCTTGTCCTGCCAAATAAACTGCATCCGCGCCAAAATTCACCGCTGCCTTTAATCGCTCCACATCACCGGCTGGAGCCAAAATTTCTGGTCTTTTACAAATAATTTCTTTCAAAACTATCCTCTTTTCTCAAAAAGTTTAAGCAAATCAAGCTTTTTTCAGATTAGCACTGTGCTCAGAAAAAGTTTTTGCATAAAAGGTTTTGCCGTCCTTGCTGTGACAATAAAAATAATACTGCGTCGGTTTGTGGTTAAGAACCGCTTCAATTGAAGTCATTCCTGGGTTGCAAATGGCTCCCTTGGGCAAGCCTTTAAATTTGTATGTGTTGTAGTTACTTTGATAAGTTTCTTGGATGTTTTGTGGAACTTTGTCTTTGCTTCTATATGGATACCAAACCGTCGAATCCAAGGATAAACAGCCATTTATAGCATCGCCAAAAGGTGAAATTCCACCATTTTTTAATGTGCTCAATCTATTTTCAATTACCGATGCAATGCCTAGCATATCTGCATCGTTTGAAGCTTCCGCTTGAATTAAAGATGCAAAAATCAGTACATCTTCAACCGACATTGATTTTTTTTCTGCCAAAGTTTTCACACTAACTTTCTCATTTGCCTCATCAGTTAGAAGCTTTTTTGAAATTTTATTGTTAAAGTTGTTTAAAAATTTCTTTATGATAGTTTTGGGCTCAACATTTTTGTAAAAACTATAGGTATCCGGGTACAAATAGCCTTCCAAATTGTACTCCACATCGGTAGATTCTCTGCCACTCAAAAAATCATATTGTTTATCATAATCGCTGGATTTGCAGGCATTCATGAACTCCTCTGCCGAACAAATTTCGTTATTTTCAAGAATCTCCGCTATTTCCATAACATTTTTGCCCTCTGGTATTGTTACATCAATTATGTCCGAATCTAATCGATTTGCGTTCGACTGCAGATAATTAACAATCGCTTCATAATCCATGTTCGTCTTAACTTCGAACGTTCCAGGAATAAATTTCTGTGCACCTTTTGTTAAAAATAAATATAGCTTGAAGAATGTTGGCTGATTTACCACACCATTTTCATGTAAAATATTTACTATTTCACATTTTCTGGCACCTTTCGGGATTTTGATTTTTAAAATTGCATCTTCTCTTATAATTGCAAGCATATCCAAAGTTCCAAAAACTACAAACTGTCCTAGCATAAGGCAAATTGACAAAATCATACCAATCCAAACTCGTTTGAAAAACCTTTCATTTTCAACAGATTTTCTAATTTTTTGTACTTTTCTGGGTTCCCCCTTCGTGTGCGTACTTGCCATTCTCTTCTCACTTTGACTATAACTCACAAGGTCTTCCATTGGTTCTTGCTCGCGGTATGTATCCTCTATCTTGACCTCAAAATTTTCAACTTTTTTCCTTCTGTCACTTAAATTAAAATCTTTGCTGTCGCTCATTTTTATACTCCTTTCTTTTCAGCGCACTTCAACCATTCAAATTAAAGGTTCTATTAGATTTTCCAACAAGCCATTTATTTCACTAATAGGCTTTGGTTTCTCACCCTCGCTGCATGGAACAACCTTCCAATCAAATTTTTGTGCGGTGTACATCGCAGTTTCACGGCATTTTTTTAAAAACTCAACATTTTTTTCATACAAATCTTTCTTAGAGTTATCTCCGTTGTAACGGTTTTGCATCAACTTTTGAGAAACTTCTACCGGCATGTCGAGATAAGCAACCAAATCCGGCTTCGGAAGCCCTAATTTATTGTACTCATAATCCTCAAGCCAGCAAAGATATTCATCCCACTGCGATTTTTTCAACCGGCAAAGCTGGTATATTTCATTAGACGTTGTATATCTATCTGCAATTATAATTTGTCCATTTTCGTAGTTTTCCTGCCAAAATTTCTTATAACTGGCATATCTATCCACCGCATAAAATGATGCAGCCGCATAAACATTCACATCATCAGGAGAATTTCCAAATTCTGAGTTTAGATACATTTTTACAAGTGCAGAAGATGGCTCATCATAGTTTGGAAAACTCAATTTGCAAAATTTTTTATTTTTTTTAGTCAATTTTTCGCAAATTAATTTTGTTTGAGTCGCCTTACCGCTGCCGTCCAGGCCCTCTATAACGATAAATTTTCCTTTTGACATGCCATTTCTCCTTTTACTTCAGAAAAATATTTTTTAACCTTAATTTGTTCTCCGCAAGACATTTTTCCCTCCGGACAAACCTTATTAACACAAGGTGGTCCGGCTTTTTTGAAGACATTTGGTGCAATTTGAGAAACTAATCGTAGCATTTCTGTTGCCAATTGACGAATTTCCCATTGAGCTCTATTGCAGCACCTGTGTTCAAAAAAATTTAGTAAGCTTCGTGCATTAAACGTACAAATCAGCTTTGTTTCGCAAGCATTCGGCAGTACATACCGTGCATCTTCAATCGCCTTTTTTTCGGCTAATTTATCTGCAATTTTTTCTTCTTTGCCGCTATTCATTAAATTTTCTTTATGTTTTTTCTTTAAAATCTGTGTCAAATTTTCATAATGTTGCACATCTTCTTTCATTGCGCGCAAAAATTCCTCTTTTGCCTCGTCTATTTCAGAAATTTCTGGCGGCAAAACAAACTCAAATTCATTGGCCTTCACATACCTTTGACTTTGAACACTGTACGAAGCAATTCTATGCCTGGTAAGCTGCGCAAGCAACGAACGTGACACACCTTCTATTGCAAACGTAAACGTAATGTGCTCAATAGGGCTTTCATGACCTATTTCTGCTAACATGTTTACAAAATTACTCACTTTTTCGTCAGTCAAATTTTTTTGAATTTCCTCTGCTCCTACCTGCGAATAACAAAGTTTTGCCGCACATGCTATCAATTTTTCTGGTTCATTCGTGTAAGAAATTAATTTCACTTTAAGCAATTTAATCACGTCCTTTTTAACTTTTATACTATTTTAACCTTTATTAAATCGTTTTTTTAACGTCAGAAGCGATTTTTTTTCTATTCTAGAAACATATGATCTTGAAATATTAAGTTTTTTAGCTACTTCTCGCTGAGTTAGAGGAATTTTTCCTCCCAACCCATATCGCAAATTTATTATAATTCTCTCCCTCTCAGACAAAACTTCATCTATGTATCTATACAGCTGCTCTGATTTTATTTTTGTATCAAGCTCATCCACAATTAAGTCTTCTGTTGCCATCACGTCCATCAAAATCAGCGCATTTCCATCTTTATCGGTGTCTATCGGCTCGTTCATCGAAACATCCTGCGCCGATTTTTTACAATTTCTAAAAAACATCAAAATTTCATTTGCTATCCTCACATTGCGGCTCTAACGTATCTATTGCGCTTAAGGGCAATTTATCATCACGTGAGCCAAATAAATATATATGAATATTTTCGCCATCCCATACTATTTTATTAATAAGAGCCCTTAGTGCTTTGCGTTTTTGCTCTACATCCATGGTGTCAAAAGTACTGCTGAAGGACAAAGCTAAGTTTTTTATGTTATTAAACTCAATTTGCGATAAATCTTGATTTTTTAAAAGGTCTTCAAGTTCTTCTTTCTTTTGCAACAATCGATTTTTTTCACTATCAAGACTATTTATTTTTTCAGTAATATATTTTTGTGCCGGAGTATTTTGAGCACTAGAGAGCGCTTGAACCAAAGCCGAAATTTCTTTTTCTATGTCTGATAAAGATTTTGCAACATTTGCAATTTCTTCTTCATAATTTTCACTCTGCATAAGTATCTCTTTTTGGGCCTTGGAAAGCTCTTTTAAAAATTGAGAATTGTTTGCTGTAAGTTTTTTTATTTCTTCACACACCGTTTTGTCTAAAATATTTCCATTTGGATTTTTCATTTTACAATTATGAAGGTGACTTTTCTCTTTTAGCTGACAAAGATAGCTATATATATATTCCCCTTGCGCATTTTTTCGCTTACTAAGTTTGGGCCGCATGTAGTCTCCGCAATTGCCACAGAATAAAAGTCCAGATAAAAGAGCTACATTGCTTTTAGGTTTACGGTATGATTTGGAAGAATTTTGAGCCAGCTGCTTTTGAGCTGCAATCCACTCTACTGAAGAAATCAATCCTTCATGCTTTCCAACTGAAATAATCCAATCTTTAATGTCTCTTGTGTAATGACGCTTACCTTCCTTTTGAATCGTCTTATTGTAAGACATTATCCCATACTGGCCATTAAATTTACTTTTGATTTCATCTTCTTCTGAAAATTCTACTCCGTTATCTAGAAAAAATTTAAAAGCAGTTTCGTCGGCTACCATATACACAGGGTTTTCTAAGATATTTTTTATTGTAAATCTTGTGAAGGCTTTTCTGTTTTTTGTTTTAATACCATTTTGTATTAAATAGGTTTCGACCTTTGTAAGAGAATTGGTTTTTATAAATTTCTTGAATATTAATTTTACTAAATTAGCTTCATCAGGAATAACTTTGAGTTTAAACATTTGCTTTGATTTTCCATCAACAACTATTTGTTCTACTTTTTCAGATTTATAACCTGTTGGAGATGTGCCACCTAGCCATCGCCCTGTCTTTGCAAGCATTAGCATATTGTCCCTAATTCTCTCGGCAATGGTTTCTCTTTCAAGTTGAGCAAAAACAGATGCTATGTACATCATAGCTCGTCCCATTGGGGTGGAAGTGTCGAATTGTTCTTTTATAGAAACAAAAGCTATATTACGATTATTTAAATCTGCTATTAACGAAGAAAAGTCGCTTACATTTCTACTAATTCTATCAAGCCTATAGCAAACTATGTAATCCACCTTTTCCTTTTTGGAATCCGCAATCATTCTCTTAAACATTGGTCTTTCTAAATTCTTTGCCGAAAAACCTTCATCCTCGTAAACAACAATTTCTTTCTCTTCTATATCTTTAATATGTGAGTAGAGATAGTCTTTACACATTTCAACTTGGTTTTCAATAGACTCCCCTTTACCCGTGTATTTTGACTTTCTACTATAAATATAATACATCCTATTTATCCTTTCCCTTTATATAGTCTGAAACTATTTTTGAGCAAAGATTAGATACAGAACGCTGCTCCTCTTTTGCTAATAATTTAAGCTTTTCTTTAAGCTTTTTATTTATTGTTACTATAATTCGCGTATTGTCTTGCGAAACAGCCATTTTAATCCCCCTGTCTTAATCATACTATGTTTATATAATATCATAGTGATTCACTTTTTTCAACTAAATTATAAAATTTAAATTTGCCTTGAAAGTTATTCACGGTGTTTTTTATTTTCAGAAATAGAAAAAGGAGAAAACTCAAATGCAAATATTTTTATTATCAATCATTTTAATTTTAATTGGCACAGTTATACATCAATGGAAAGAAACACGAGAGCTTGAAAGAAAAACTCTTGATGCATTTAAAATTGTCTGCAAAAAATTAAAACAAAACACGGATGATAAATAAAATGATGGATTCAATTGAAAAAAATTATCTTATGCCACCAGACAATGAAGCAATTCCAGTTTTAAAATGTTTTTTTTGTGATGCAGATATTTATGAGGGTGATAATTATTATGTTTTAAATGGTTTTGACTGTTGTGAAGAATGTTTAAATGTTTATTTTAAATTCACAGCAGAAGCACCTGACTATGAGGCGGAAATAGCAGATTTAGAATATCACGATTTAAAGGAGTAATAAACATGAATGAAACAAAATCAGTATTTGAGACACTGTTTGAAATTAACGTAAACGACCATGTTGAAAAGAAAAATGGCTTGTCTTACCTGTCCTGGCCGTATGCGTGGGCTGAAGTAAAAA